>JACCDP010230153.1_pt1 | contig 11517 bp, 12 predicted proteins | sample 7445841 | NCBI WGS metagenome assembly JACCDP01 (sample SAMN15323441, study PRJNA562643) | freshwater metagenome | isolation source: river surface water | place: USA:Blue River Watershed | collected 2017-08-17
AATCGACTTGATGTGCCTGTTGATTTACGCTGTGGCACACCAAATTCGCTATTACTTCCTGCAACATCTGATCCATTTTTTCTAAACCAAATACTTACCTCTTGCACATCGTTGGTTGTATTGATTAACTGTGCAGAAAACTGAATGTTATAAAGTCCTGCGTAATCTACTTTTAACTTTGTGCTATCTACAAGACTAGCACCAAGACTATAGTCCGTTGTAGAGAACGACATAATGTTCACTGCTGTTGTTGTCGTTGCTGCTTGGTCTGTATCGTCTTGGACTGCTAAATATGGGTAATACGCTGTGGCTGATACATCGTCTGTTGCCATTAACAAAATGACAGAATCTACACCGATACGAGCATCTGTAATTGTTGTAGAAGAAGCACCGCCTGTCGCTAGAGTTACCGACCCTGTATTGTTAGTTTTGCCGTTCATAATGCCATTGACTACTTCGGCAACACCTCGTTGATCTGCTCCAAACGGAGGCAATACTCGAAACATTATCGACTTCCTAACGGATTCATGTCTACATCCATCCCAATAGCTGTTTTCCAAGAGCCTGTAGGTGTTAATTGTAGACGATGATACCTTCCAATACCACGAATTGAGACCCTATTTTCTGCATCTGCTGCTGTCTGAGAACCAAATACAGTTGATTCTGTCAAAAGCCTTCTTGATAACAATGCAACTGATGCAGAGCCACCATCTACAATTGGTTTAACCATTGTTATTGCTGATGTAGATCCAGGCATTTCAATATCGCCTGTTTCAATGTAGGCGGTATTGTTTGCTCCTGTAAAAGTAACAATTTTAGTATTTCTAACACCAGCAAATTGCATCTTGCCGCCTAGCCAAACACGACTATCAAAGCTAGTTGCAATCTGCTCTAGGTTTCCAAATACATCCATTCCTTCTAAATCAAATGATGGTGTAGAAGATGACGCTACTCGACTTGCGTCTGTTGTTCCGCTAGTCCATTTATTTGTTTGATAATTGTAAATAAGCAATTTATCTACAGTTGCAGATGATTGAGATGCATAAGCCCAAACAACTAACTTTCTAAATGGATCAATTGTTGCTGACATTAAGGCTAAAGATCCTTCCTCTACATCGCTAAAAAAATAGCGATTAACCTTTTCGTTGCCTATCGGTATTATTTGCTGACCATCACAAGCATAAAATCCATCATCGGATAAAAAGAAGCTAGTTCCACCATATTGCACAATGGAGTTAGCCTCATAACATCCAAGATTTCTGCTAATATTGTCAAATTGAAATACTAATGGGCTTCCAATGTAGCTCATGCGATGGATTGATCTATCCATAAATATTAGACCAAACTCACCACCAGTAATACCAACAATATTTCCACCATCGGGAATATCTTGATAATCTGCTTGAGTGGTTGCAGAATTAGTCCAAGATGACTCATCTCCTAGTGCTGACCATTGAACTCTAAATGGATAAATGGTAGAACTGTTTACATAAGCAGAAACTACAAAATCACGAACAACTGTTACATATCTAGATTGTGGAGCATCGGCTGCTAAGTCTTGAAAAGTTGTAGAATTATTTAAGTTATATCCTTGTAATCTATTGCCACCATTTGCTGCAATAATTACATTTCCAAATTGTGTAAATCTCCATCTTTGGTTTGTGGGTGTTACATATTGAAATGATACTGTTCCAGTATCTGCTGTAGAACCAATATTTCCGCCTGCCTGTAAATATGTAAATGTAGTTGTTGTAGGAACTGTGTCTACAACAAATGTGCCATTTACTGCTGTTGTTGATGTTGCTGCTACTGTTACAGAATCTCCAATAGAATATCCATGCGCTGTAGATGTTGTAATAGTAACTACACCACTTGTTTTTGCAACATTGGTAATTGTTTTGCTTGCTTTTGATACATTGTCTAATGACAAATCAGACGCATCTAATTTAAACAATTTTGTTGCGCCACCAGCAAACACTCCTGTTACTCCAGATGGAGCTTTACCAGCGACCACATTGTTTAAGTTTTCTGATGCTGCTGCGGAGTAATCCTCGGCTGCGTTAATAGCACCATATCCAATAGCTTTAGAAAAGACATTCTCTGCCCTTTGTAAGCCATTAGCTAGACCAGGTTGGTCTGGAGTCCAATCTCCAAATGTTATCCGACTTATTGCCATGTAGAAGTTCCAATATTCTTATCTGTCCAAGTATCTGAACTAACACTTGTTGGTGTCCATGTTGTAGAACCACTTGCCTCTACAGACCATGTATCTGTAGCAATAGGCAATGGTGTGTAATTTGCTGTGCCAATGGTTTCATCAGACCATTCATCACCCAATACTCGACCAAAGCAATTAACTAATGCAATTCCATCTACTGTTGCAGTTGCTGCATAAATAGCTACAGGATTTGCAATAACTTCTGCAAAGCACTCTACTGAGCCTGTGCCACTATATTGAACACCGCCTAATGCTGTTACTGTTGCTGTTCCTGTGATGCTTCCAGTTGATGTCCTAATGCGGACACCATCTGCGCTAACTGTGCCACTTGCAGTAATTTCGCCTGAGCTTGTTCTAATTCGAATAGCATCTGCCGAGACTGAACCTTGAGCAGAGACAGACCCCACTCCTGCAAATATCCCATATCCATCAGCATTGACTGTAGCTGTTGCTGATACTGATCCAGAAGATGTTCTAACTCTGATTGCTTCTGCATTGACAGTCCCTTGCGCTGTTACTGCGCCTGATCCAAAACGAATTAGGTAAGCTGCACCTGTTACTGTAGCGTTACCTGTAACAGAACCAGACGATGTTCTTGTTCTAATTGCGTTGGCTGTCGCTGTTCCTGTGCCTGTTACAGCGGCGGATGCGTTACGAATAGCATAGGCTGTAGCACTTGCCGATGCGTTAGCTGTAACACTAGCATCTCCGTAGTAAATACAAGTGCTTGTAGAATCCCATGCTGGATCGTCAAACGATACAAGGATTTGCTCAAGCGTTCCAAATTGATCTATGTTATCAATTGTGAACGCACCACAGTAATCTGCTGGCATAGACTACTAAGCCAATGTTACTGTTAGGCTTCCTGATGCAATCTTGAAAATATCGCCTGTGTCAATTGTCTTAGAAGCATCTAGTGCTGTATGGTAATACATATTGCCACTTGTAGAGGCATCCCAAATACCAATATGGCTTACTGTTCCCCATGATCCTGTAGCTTGTGGGAAAGTAATGTCTGCACTTGTTGTGCTTGCTCCGTTAGATGGAGAGCCAAAAGTAGCAGATTGACGAGCATACGATCCACCACTTACCTCTGTGCCTGTGCCTGCGTCTGTAGGATCTGCTGTATGCAGACTGACATAGACTGTAGCAGGAGAAGTAAAGGTTGTTGCTCGTAGAGTCGCATTGATTAGTGCGTTCTCTAGGTAGTTTGACATTTCAGCCATTTTGTTTCCTTATCGAGAAGTAATACGCATTTGTAGTGGAATACCCGAATACTCGCTACCTTGGTCTGCATCCGAGATGTTTTTGATAGCACGATCATACAGGGTTGCCCATGTCTGTGATCTAGCATCATTGATTAAGTATGGCTCTGCTTCTAGCAAGGATGCGTATAAAAGTGCATCTGGATAGTTTGCTAAGAATACATTGCTTGCAGTAGAGTCAGACAATACTGTTGGTTTAGCGTAGTAAAGAATCTCTAACACATACGCTGTATCTGGTATTGGTGCAAACTGAAACTCGGAAGCCAAGATTGTGTAATACATTGGCTTGCCACTTTCGTCTGCTGCTGCATCCCTAGTAAAAGCACTAGGAGACATATAGGTAACAGGGAATCTTGGATTGCCTTGCACATGGAGATCACGAATCTCTAAAAAGTCCGTTGGCAATGCTACCTTTGCATCTGCGCTTGTCATCGTAGCAGTAGCCGACTTTAGCATTTGGCGAGTGCGTAATTCTCTTTGGAGGCGCAGTTCAGCCAATGTAATAAAGTCAGGTATTGTAGATGTCAGATCAGAACGACCTAAGTAGCTTGCTACTGTAGTCTTTAAGTCCGAATAGGAAGTAAATGCCATTTGGTTTCTCTTTAATCTGGTTTAGCTACATTGTGCCAGCCATAGACATATTGACCAATATGCTTAATTGCTTTTGATAAGTCATGGTCTACCCAAGTGTCTATGCCTGAGTCTTTTGCCTTGATGCAGAAATAAATATCCTCACCAAGTAACTTATTGTTCTTCAACTGCTCAAAGTAGAAGTAAGGCTTTTCCATCTTCTCAAAGATGCTTGTCTTTATGAGCATTATCCCACAGCCAATGCCATCTACAATTTCGATTCCTTCTTTTACATTCGAGTAAACAGGCAAGAAGATGACTGAACCATCCTCGTTGATATGTATGTTCCTAGCTGTAGGAGATACAGGTTCTGCTCGTGTTGTCGCATTTACTCCAATGATCTCTTTTTTATGAGATAGTAGGATTTTTAAGGTGTCTTTTGGAAACCTCATATCTGCATCCATAAATAGGATGTAGTCTGCTTTTGCGTCTAACGCTGTTTGCACCAGGCTGTTTCTCTGATCGAATATCAGAGTTCCTTGTGCTGTAAATAAGTCTATATCGTAATCAGTCGTTTTTACTGTATAAGTCAGCATTGCCATCATATCAAAGGCTGTTGCGACCTCCATTTGCCCTCTTGCAGGGATGCAAACTGCTATTCTCATACCTGACCCCCTCTTGTCCTAAAAACCTTGTTATCGGGGTCATTTAGCCACTTCTTGAGGGCATTTTGATCGGTAATGTAATAGCCTCGCATAATCCCCTTCTCGTTGAGCATCTCAATGATCTCTAGGGGTAATGTTGCTATCTTGTTCTTTGGGTCGAATGGGCTATCTCCCCATCCTGTCTTTTCGCTACGCTGATTGTATTGAGCCTGTGTATGGTCAATAAAATCGGTTAAATCTGTTTCTGTCTTGATAATAAGACCGCCTTCGCCATCTGCGTAGGCTGTTTTAACCACTCCGTTTACTACACCTAAGTTACCTCGTTTGCCGAGTTCTGACATAAATACTCCTAGAAAAGGGGATGGATTTTGTCCACCCCCTATTCTACAACTTATCTAGTTTTTATCAAGATAAGTCAAATACACCGCCATGAGCAGCTTCATTGCGAACTTCAAGTGTGAGTTCAGCCAAGATTTGTTTCTTCTCAGCATCGCCTACTTTTGCAATGTCGTTGGTCTGGAATGGGCGCAAATATGCCAAAGCTGCATACTCAGGATCAAGGATCAGAGCATCACGAGTGCGCATAAAGCGATTTGGAACGATCTGCAATACACCAAAGTCGGACTGATACAAATCAGCACCAGCTAGGATTGTTGCTTGACCATTCGTAGGCACTTGATAACGCTGTGCTGCCAAACCTGTAAAGCCTGATACAACTTGCTTCTGTGCAGGGCTTACAAAGAGAGCCGAAGGTGTGCCACCGCTTGAGAATACTTCTGCGATAACAGTCTTGAGCAATGTCTCTGTGAAGGTGCGGGTTGTGCCGTCTGTGCGGGTAGAAACACCAATTGTTGTTGGGTCTACACCAGTTACAGATGTGCCATTAACAGAAGTGTTGGTCTTGATGTAAGAGAGCAAAGAACCCATCTTACGAGCATTACCAGAGCTACCTGCTGTCTGACCTTGATTAGCTGTGATGATTGTCTCAATATCACGCTTCATCTCGGCAGAGGCTTTAGCCAATTGGTAAGCCATCTCAGACTTACGACCAGCAAGGTCAGAAGCCAAGAGAGTGCCAGAAACCATAACAGTCTTACCAACGATCTGGGTGTAGTTACCAAGACGAGTTGTTGGGCTGATTGTTGCTTCTGTAGCCGATGCACCTTCTACTAAAGCGTTAGCTGTAGTAGCTGCTGCAAGGCTGTCTGTTTGCCACTCATGGTAGACAGAAGTAGCTTTTGTCTTACCGATGGATGACATGATTGGGGTGTCGGTTGGGCTGATGTCATAGATAACATCTGTTAAGTCCTCACGAGCACCGATTGCTGTGTGGCGATCATATGCTGCCATAATAAATATCCTTTATAAAAATCGTTCAAATAATTTGACTGCATCCTTCTTATTGCCAGTTTGGCGAAGGCGAGCCTTCTCTTTTTTTATCGACTCCATCTCAGAGCTTTGAGGGTTGGATGTTCCTGGTCTGATAGTCTTTGGAGCAGTAGCTACTTTTTTAGTCGTAGCACCCTTGTTTGCCATTAACTTCTCATACTGCATTGCTTTGTAAAGTGTTTGGACAGCACGACTGTCGTAAACCTGAGACAACTCTTGGTCAGTAAAGCCAATGGATTTAGCATAGTTCCGTATATCCCTACGGACTACTTCTGCTTTTACCTCATCCCTAAAGTCAGGAATGGCTTCTACTAACTTCTGTTGCTCTTGTTGGATATGCTTTTGTAACTGTGTCTGATGGTAAACCTGCTGTTCTTGCTGAACACGCTGTCTTTCCATCTGCACCGCTTGCAACTGCTTCTCCTTCTCTACTTTCTCTGCCATTGCAACTGCGTAAGCAATAGGATCTTCTGCCTTCAATGCGGACAGATCTTCTCCTTTATTTTGCTCTAGTAACAGTTGCTCGATGACTTGGAGTCGTTGAGCATAGGTATCACGAGTCTTTGCTGCTTCCGCAATCTTTATCCTCTCGGCTTCTACAGCCTTGCGTTGCTCTGCTAAAGATTGGGTTTTTTTCTGATAATCCGCAGTCCTACTGTAACCATTTAGAAGCTCATCAAGGGTTACTTCCACTTCTTCTCCAGAGACTTTAACTCGGTAGCGTGGTAGTTCCTCTACTTCTTCCTCTTGGCTCTCAGCTTCTTCCGCACTTACATCTTGCTCCTCGAACTCAGAATCAGCAGAATATTCTTCTTGCTGTTCCTCTGCACTAGCTTCTGGTTGGGCTTTCACCTCCTCCGCTTGTGGCTCAAGAAAAGACATAAATGCGTTAGCTGCACCACTAACAGAATTGTCTACACTCCCTTGTGGGTTGGTGTTTTCACTCATTTTCTCACCTTACAGGTTGTTAAAAAAACTTAATCCTCTTTTTCTCGATTTCGTCATCTTGGGCGATTGATCGGATTGAGGCTTCAAAATCTTCTATGGCTCGGAGTTTGACTAGGGCTTTTTCTCTGCCTTCTACATCATCCTCGTTAGAGCCAAATATATACGACTTATAGACCTCTTTTTGAGCATCTAGTAGCTCAATAAAGAAGTCATCCATCAATAATGTTTTTGCTCGGTCTACCTTGTTCATCCAGGGATTCTCACATCTCCTGTGATTCTAGCTCCGACCTGTGCTGCTTTCAACTGAGCCTCTGCTTGGAACTCTGCTGTCTTGAGTTCTAAATTTGCTGCTGCCTTCTCTCTTTCGAGTTGGATTTGGGCTTGTGCTTTTGCTTTGGCTATTTCGATGTCGTTTAATGCCTTAGCACGATCTACTTCGATCTGTGCTTGTGTCTGTGCCATCAGCGCATCCATCGCTGGATTTGGCTGTTGCTGTGGTGGTCGTGGTTGAGATAACTGCGCATCGAGTTCTGGTGGGATTTCTTTGAAGAACTCGGCTGAGTCTTTGAATCCTGATGCCTCGATGAATCTGCCTAATGTATTGCGATACTGACCCACAGATACTAACGGATTAGCAAAGCCTTGGGATGACAAGATTTGCTCTTGTTTCTGTAGAACCATTGCTGCCATAGCCATTTGTTGATCTTTGCTACCAGTTCCTAGACCTACATTGGTCATTAGATCGTAGTTATTGTTCCACTCTCTTGGGTCAATTGAGACATACTTGCCACGAACACGAACAACTCTTGGTTTATCTTGATACTTTAACAAGAGATGGAAAATGCCATTAAACAGGTCTTTTACCCCTGTCTCGGCAAAGATACGAGCAATCATCTCAATCTTACCTGCGCCCGCCTGTTGCATTGCTGCAATCGCTGTGGCTGTGGTGTTTTGTAGAATGTTAGGGTCTAAGCCCTGACTTGTTTGTGTAACACCTGACCTCTTTTGTAGAACCTGATCCATGTAGTCCAACATGGGGAACGACTGAGCTGCTGTAGGAGGAACTGTTAATGGCTGAACTGCGCCCTGAGACTTCATCCGCACCACTCCGTTAGGAGCTACTGTCAGAAGGTCATCCATGTTTACCTGACCATCTAACGCTGTCATGCGTGGCATATTGGTCAAATAGAGGTTATCTAGGATCTGACGAGTAATCGTGGACTTAATCAATTGGATGTCCATTGCTCGATCTGCCAAACTCTGACCAAAAAACTTATGAGGCATTGGGATCGGACAGATACTAGCAAAAGGAATGTGATCAAACTCCTCGTTATCTAGGATCTTGTCTCCAGCATAAGTAACCTTGCGGAGTTCTGCGACTCCATCGCCATCAAAGTCGGTGCGAATATAGCACTCGAATACTTCTACATCTTGCATTGAGAAGTCTAGCGTCTGTGTCTCGTCTGGCATCTCGCCCTGACTGAAACGGGCTACTCTCTCAGGTGTGTATGTAAGGTCGCTGTAAGCAGGAAGCGTGTCTACGATGTCTTTAGCGTATCCAGCAGCTACTAAATCTGAACGAGTCATCAATGTTCTGTGGGCTACGAAACGAGCATCTTTTAGGCTCTTGTCTCTCTTGGCAATCAAGAACTCCTCAGGAGGAACATTCTCTACACGAACACGACCTACATCTTTTTTCTTTTTAACTACAACATTGTAAGAAAGGATTGGCATACCCATTGGGTCTACACCAACTTCCTCTGTCTCTTGGCTAATAAGTTCCATAGAACCATCAGCAAACAAGAGAGTCAATTCTTCTGCGTTTAAGCCTTCATACTTTTCTTTTGTGGTGTCCTCTGCTTCTTCCCACCAGTATTTGACAATACCATTCTTTTGTAGAAGTGCATCCTTGAACCAATCGTGCATCAGGATAATGCCTGGATTGTCCTCAAAGAATACTAGGTTGCAGAGTTCGGTAGCTTGTTTAGCACCTTCCTCATCGCCTGGCATCCGAGGCTCAAAACGGACTAACTCATCGGAGGCAGTAAATACTCGGAGTAGCTGTGGCAATGCGCCATCTACGACCTCGGCTACTTCGCCTGTAACGATCTGGCTACGACCTTCTACTTCGTTTCCATAAGGATAACGATTGTAGTAATTGATCGCCTTTGTCCGTTGCTCGATAGTCTCTGTCTCTACATAACCGATAGCATCTTCGATCTCTGCTTCGACAATGACTTTTAGTTTCTGTTCATCCATTTATTCGTTTCCTAGCAATCTCAAAATATGCTTCGTCTTTCTCTATGCCGATAAAGTTTCTGTTCAAATTTTTACAGGCTACACCAGTTGTTCCACTACCCATACAGTTATCTAATACTGTATCACCTTCATTTGTATAAGTTTTTATAAGATATTCCATCAAGGCAACTGGTTTTTGGGTTGGATGAACTTTGTCTTTATCACGCTTAAATTCAATAACAGTTAATGGATAACGACTGCCATCGCTTTCGGTTACAGCACCAGTTTGTGATCCATAATTTTGACTTTTAGTATTTCCTTGTTTACAAATATATGGCTTAAAACCTGTCCGCATTTGCGGATTATATGTAGGCTGTTTTTCATAAAACACAAGCACATTTTCATGGTCTTTTAATGGTGCTTTTTTTGCATTGAAAAATCCTGTTCCAGACTCTTTTTTCCATATCCATTCATACTTTAGCATTTTAAGATTACTAGAACCTAATACCTTGTCAAATGGTGTTTGTGCAGTTAGGACAATTGCGCCTTTACAGATACGCTTATATTGCGCCCAAAGCAAATCTAATGGAATAACGCTATCCCATTTGTTTTGTGTTGTGCCATAAGGCAAATCACAAATAATTGCATCTACAGACACATCTGGTATCTGTTTCATGATCTCTAGGCAATCGCCTAAATGGAGTTCTACACGATCCATGAAGTTTTTACTGCAATTGGTTGCGACCAAGATGTTGTTTGTTCCATGCCTAAAGCAAGATACCTAAAGGCATCACTTCCATGCGATGCCCAGTCGTGCAGAGGTTTATCGTAAAACACATTCCTCTTTTCGTCATACTCTCGCCTATAGTTTCTTAGGCAGTCTAGTCCTTGTTTTACTTGTGGCATATTAAACCAACAAGTCGGTAGCATCCTTCTGACTGCTTGGATGCCATCATCTACAGAAAGTCTTGGCAGAACCCGAACATCTAATCCAGCTTCTCTCAACATTTCCAATCTACTCTTACCTGTTCCTAGCTCTCTTACTTCTACATCGTGTGGCAAGAGTTGCTCTGCTTTATGCCAGTTGTTCTCTTTTAGCCAGTTTACATACCAATCAAGCCCTTGACCATGATTTTCTACATAGTCCATGATTCGTTTCTCTTGCCCTGTGGCTTGGCATACCCACAAGGCTGTGCTGTCTCCCATCCCAAGATCCCATGCAACATAAGTCTGGCAAAGATCATCTCGGTCTATATGGCACATCCGACCTTTTTCTTCTAGGTCGTTTATTAGCTTTCCGTAGTAACTTCCTTCTACTGCTGCGTTAAAACTGCACTCGAACTCTTGGTTATATTTATCATCGCCCATTTCCTTCTTGGCTGCCCAGAGTTCTTTTTCGTCTAGTAGGTGTGTCTCACTCGCCTTAAACTGTAAAGCCGACCATCCTTCTTCTTTGCCTGCCCTGTCGAACAAGTCTTTGAAGTGGTTATTGCCTTTAGGAGTGCCGATAAAGAGACACCATCCTTTGCGATCTGCTAGAGCTGGTCGGATGATCTCGTTCCAGATCTTAGGATTCTGGTCTCCGATTTCGTCTAAGACCACTCCATCAAAATACTGTCCTCGTAGAGAATCAGGGTTATCACTACCATACAACTGAATCCGCCTATCAAAGAAGTCCACCCTTAGTTCGGCAATATTTGCCTTAGCATCTAGTGGTCTTGCAAAGTAGGTCAAATAATCCCAAGCTACCCTCTTAGCCTGACTGTATGTCGGTGCTATGTAGGCATATCTTGGAGCTTTCTGCTCATTGTTCATGGCTGACCGAATCAGCTCATTGAGAGCTGCAACTGTCTTTCCCATCCTTCGATGGGCTACTGCCACCACAAATCGGTCTTTCTCCATTGCTGCATGGATCTGCAACTGTGGCTCTCTAGGCTTGTAGGGGATGATGATTCTTCTCTCATCCTCTAGCAGTTCTACTTCTCCCAAGCTACCACCAATTTGAGAGGAGTATTGTCTGTGCCACTTAGTTCTGTAGTATTGACAGGCTTACCATCCATCCTGTCCATGATTTCCTTGACTGCCCAAGGCTCACCATTCTCTGCTGACTCTACTAACTTGTCGGTAATCTTTCGGAGTTTCTTCTTGTCCTCTTGGACTAAGGCGACTCTTAGTGCATCGTAAAAGAGCTTACCCTTCCTAGCATTCTGATTGCCAGGCTGAC
>JACCDP010915350.1_pt1 | contig 11517 bp, 11 predicted proteins | sample 7445841 | NCBI WGS metagenome assembly JACCDP01 (sample SAMN15323441, study PRJNA562643) | freshwater metagenome | isolation source: river surface water | place: USA:Blue River Watershed | collected 2017-08-17
TCAGACTCCCCTCCAGTAAAAAAAGGCTTTGGCTTATTAAAAATCGGAAAATCAGATTGCATTGCCGCGTAGCGCACGGGAAAAATTCCGGAGAGGTTTGGGCAACAAAATTCAGCAACGAACAACAAAGCTTTAAAAGTTGCCTCGGTGTATTTACCACAGGAAAGGCCTATGTCGGGGAAAAAGGCCTTTCGATGAAATTGCATGGTTTGGAGAAAGGCATTAATGACAACGCCTACGACCGAGGAATTGTTTTTCACGGTGGAAAGTACGTTTCTAAGGCTTTTATTTTACGTAATGGTAGAATCGGAAGAAGCCACGGTTGTTTCGTAACCGAACCTCAATGCAATGCTCAAATTATCCGCACTTGCGCCTACGGCACTAAAGTTATTGTGGTCGGGCATAGATCCATTCGAATTTGATGTCTTGATGCATTTTTTGCGTATTTTTAGGGCATGAAAACCACTTTATCCGACGGTACACCCATTCATTGCATCAAAAAACCTGAAGCCCGTATGTTGGATCATCACGTGGAAGGTTATTTGCAGCACGGTATTCAAATCGAGGACTCCAATGTCGTTTTTGATGTGGGGGCTAATGTGGGAGTATTTGGCGTGCGAGCGTTGCAAAAAGCCGAAAATGTACGGGTTTTTTGTTTCGAACCCATTCCGGAGATTGCCGAGGCACTCCGAGCAAATGCCACATTGCACGGAGATGGCCGAATGACCGTTTTTCAGGAAGGGGTTTCTTCAAACGTTGGAGAGGCAAGTTTTACCTATTTTCCGAACGCACCTGCCCTTTCCACTGCCCATCCTGAACAATGGGACAACAATCCCGGAGCTTTTAGGGAAGCTGTGAAAAGCACCATGAAAAATCCTCCTGAAAGCATGCGCTGGATGCGCTGGATTCCTACCGTATTTTCAGGTCTTATTGCAGGATATTTGGTGAAAGGCCGCCATGAGGTTACCTGCAAATTAACCACGATATCCGAAGTCATTAAGACCCACGCATTGGACCGTATTGACCTAATGAAGATTGATTGCGAGGGCGCAGAATGGGATACCTTGATGGGAATAGGAGATGAAAATTGGTCGAAAATAAAGTCCTTTGTTATTGAAGTTCACGACGAGAATGGCCGGTTGGAACAAGTTAGAAATTTGTTGCTCGACCGCGGATTTACACGGCAGGTAGTGGAACAAGAAGAAGGGTTGGAAAATTCAAAAATGTACAATTTATTTGCGCTCAGATGACAGCATATACCTTTAGCCTTACCATTGTCGGTTTACTTTTATTCAACAACCTTTTTGGCCTGCTATACTCCTTGGTTTTACTGTACACGGATTGGCTTAAAAAGTACCGCATTCAAGATAAAAAATACCAAAAAGGAATTTTTTTCAAACGCATGCCCCTTTACTTGTTCAATTTCTCGCTGTTAATCCTTCTTGCCGGTTTTGGCTCCTATTATATTTTTCCCTTGCTCGAAAAAAGTTGGTCCAGTGGTTGGGTATTAGCCCTTCAGGTACTTGGTATTTTCCTGGTGGAGGACGTGTTCTTTTATTTCTACCACCGCTTGTTACATGTGAACAAGTTTTTACTCGTAAAAATTCATTCCATTCACCACCGAGCGAGTCCTCCTTTTCCCTTGGAGTATCTTTACAACCATCCTTTGGAGTGGATGTTAGGTTTTATTGGACCCATATTAGGTTTTGTTGTAGTTGGCCTCATTTCGCCAATTTCCATTTTTACCGTTTTGATCTTTGGAGCCATCCGAAACCTAAGGGAAATCCACCTGCATTCCGACTTAAACCTTCCCTTGCTGAGTAAGATTCCATTGATTTCAAAAACCAAACACCACGACGACCACCACTCCTTGTTGGACGGAAACTATTCATCCATTTTTGTTTGGTGGGATAAGGTATTCAAAACAGAACTTCCTGATTAACATGCGTTCCATTATTTTGCTGTTGTTATCGTACGCGTTTCTGTCGTTTTGTCCATTGGAACCAAATCGAAAGGAATTTGATTTAACCGTAAAAGTTACCGGTATTGTTGGAACCAAAGGCTACATTGAGTTTGGTTTGTTCGATGACCCTGACAAATACGCAACAGTAGGGGGTACCTGCCGTAAAATTCGAAAAGCAACTTCGGGCAGCGAGGTGACGGCGACCTTTCACAACCTTCCGGAAAAGAAATACGGGGTGTGCATTTATCACGACGAAAACAGCAACGACAAATGCGATAAGAATTTCTTCGGTATTCCCACGGAGGGGTATGGTTTTTCCAACAACAAAAAACCCGTGCTTTCCGTCCCTTCTTTCGAGGATTGCTGCATTAAATTGTCTTCAGACCGTTTGATCTCGATTAAAGTACTGTACTAGTAACTTTTCGCAATTCCTTTCGTCATACGTGGGATGAGTAAGGCCAAGTATAATCGATGGGTAGACGAGTTCGCAGATAGCATTTATCGATTTGCCTTGAAAAACACACGGGATACTGAAGTTGCTAAAGATTTAGTACAAGATGCTTTTGAAAAATTGTGGATTAAAAAGGACCTAATTGATCCTAGTAAAGCCAAAGCGTATTTATTTCAAATTGTAAACCGTTCCTTGATTGATAGGGGGAGAAGGAATAAATTAGTTTTAGCATTTCAAGAGCAAATAAGCGCTTTGCCTGCGGTTCAGATAGTGGAGGAATTTGATATAAAACAAACCCTGGATGATGCGGTGAGTAAATTGCCAGAAATTCAGCGCCATGTGGTTTTATTAAGGGATTATGAAGGCTACAGCTATGCCGAAATTGGTGAAATCACCCAACTAAACGAACAGCAGGTTAAAGTGTACATTTTCAGGGCACGACAAAAATTACGAAGTTTATTAACTGATCCAGAATTAATCCTATGAAATACCTGAATAAACCGATTGAAGTTTGGTTCGTGGATTTAATGGACGGAAACTTACCAACCGAAGATCAACAAGCTTTTTTAACGTTTTGCAGGTTAAATCAGGTAGAGATTCCCCTCTTTGAAAGTGTCCATCATGATAACGATGCTTCTTTATCGGATAAAGAATTTTTAAGAATACCTGAACACGAGTCCATCTTACAGGAGGTTAAATCCGATTTAATTGTTGCATACCATGAAGGACTTTTATCGCAAGAGGCAAAAGATTGGCTTGAAAATCAAACGATGAAAAGTGCTCGATGGAATTCCCATTTCGAAAGTTTTAAACGGGTTTACTTGACGCCAACTGAAGTACTATTTCCAAGCAAGGAAGGGTTATACAAAAGAGAAAAGAACAAGTGGTTATATTTTTCAATCACCGCTGCTGCAGCCGTTTTTTTGATAGGAGTGCTGTTGTTTTTTCCCGCCAACAAACCCCTTTCAAAGCAACCCGGAAAGTCGGTACAGAATGCAACCGTCAACAATAAACTTCCTAAAGCCAAACATCTTAACGAAGCGCATTTGTCTACTCGAGAAAAGGGGTATCGGTTCTCCCTTCATCAGGTACCTCAACCGTGTGTAGTTGAAATAAGCTCTGTTAAGGATTGCATTTTGCACCCACTTGAATTTTCGGATGATGAGCTTAATGCGTCCATTCCACAATTTACACCAACAAGGGATACCTCCTCTGATGTCGCAACCTCTAACATACCGGCGGAAGAGATCAAAGAACGACCACAACTATTAAAGGATTGGATAAAAGAGCGCTTAGCAAGAAGGGTGTTTAAAATAGAGGACGAATCGCTCGTTTTTCAACGCGAAGCAAGATGGTTCAATCAAACTTTTGGATTTAAATGGAAACGTAATGAAGAACGAACCATTTCCGAAATTAACCTCGGTCCATTCGTATTGGAATGGAATAAAAAGAAAAATGACCGTAACTTTTTTAGTTCACAAACGTCCAACCTTAAAAACTAGCTCCATGAAACATGTCCTATTGTATGTTCTTTTTTGCACAGCTCTCACTTTTGGCCAATCGCTCGAATCCCATAAAATAATTATCATTAATAACGGAGATACAACCGTAATTTCCAGTGATCCTAATTCCATGGATTCTTTAATTGAGCTTAATATGAAATCCCTGTATGGAATCGGAACCGACATGGAACGCGTTTTTAAGGATGTTCAAGTCGAAGTGTTCATCGATTCCATTTTGAATCAATCCGTACTTGCATTCGAAGAACCTGCCGACACCGTAAGGGTTAAAATGGGCAACAAACGCATTGTAGTCATCGAAAAAGATAAGAAAGGCGATAAAAATCAACGGAAGATTATTATCGATGAAGACGTGTCCGAGCGAAATGACCAAATTCATCGAGAGGAGGACAAGGATTACGGTTTAAAAGACGAAAAAGACGAAGGATTTTTCAAAAATCAACATGCTTCATGGGCCGGATTTGGAATTGGCTTGAACAGTTTTATGAATTCTAATGATCGGTTTTTCTCCGAATCAGATGCTCCCTTTTTAGTGCTGGATTATGCTAAAAGTGTGAATGTGCAATTCAACGTATGGGATAAGAGGTTTCCGATTTATCAAGAATTCATCGGAGTAACAACAGGCCTTGGTTTTCAATGGAATCGCTACGGTTTAGAGAAAAATGTGGACATATCCGCGAACGCCGATTCCATTTACGCCATGAATAACGTTGCCGTAAACTATACAAAGAACGTGCTTCGTTCAACTTATTTGCAAATCCCATTATTGCTGGAGTTCAATTCCAATAAATCCGAACATAAAAATTGGCATTTGAGCCTCGGAGTGGTCGGAGGGGTTCGAATTGCCTCCAGTTGGAAAACGAAATGGGAAGATGATGGAAAACCGCTGAAGGCCAAAACCAAAGACGATTTCAATTTTAACTCGCTCTCTGCGAATGCATATGCCCAAATTGGCTATGGAAATGTCGGTTTGTTTGTGCAATACGGTCTATTGGACGTATTCAGACCTGGAAAAGGGCCTGCCCTCAGTCCTATTTCCGGCGGAATCTGTTTCAACTTCTAACCGTGGATGGTTTCTGAAGTTCCGTATTTGGCCATGAGATCCGCTTCAAAGGCTAAAAATTCTTTCCAGCATTGGTCCACGTCAACACCTTGTCCATATTTTCGGGCAAAACTTAAAAAAGTGGTATAGTGTCGCGCTTCGCTTTCCATTAAAGAGCGATAAAATAAACGCAAATCCTCCTCGGCCAGCTGTTCGGACAGGATTTTGAAGCGTTCACAACTCCTAGCCTCGATCATGGCGGCAAATAACATCTTGTTCACAAATTGCCCCTGCGGTGTACTGTTGGTTTTGTTCCTTCGAAGGTATTCCGATAAGTCATTCACGTACGGGTCCTTGCGCTCAAATCCCAAGGTAAAACCCTTTGAAAGAATAAGTTCATGAACTTGGTTGAAATGCTCCATTTCTTCCCGGCAGATTTCGGTCATTGCGGTGACTAAATCAGCGTACATTGGGTATTGAACGATGATAGAAATAGCATGACTCGCCGCCTTTTGTTCGCAAAAAGCATGGTCTGTTAAAATTTCCGATAAATTCCTCGAAACCACATCCACCCATCGAGGATCTGTTGCCATTTGTAAGCCAAGCATTGCTAATTTTTAGCGTAAATTTAACGATTTGTGACATGGTTGAAAAGCATTAATTGTACTTTTGGCCCATGCCAAACCGAAGAGATTTTGTCCGTTGGGGTATGCTTGGTGCTTTTATGCTTGGTACTTCACGGCTTTCTGCTCATACTGTCCCTATTCCAAATTTAACCGTTCCGAATCCTCTTGTACCTCCACGCCTAAAACAGGGGGACAAGGTCGCTGTTGTTGGATTAGCTGGCGCGGTTTGGAATACTAAGGTTATCTCGGGATTCAAACACACCTTGAAAGAGATGGGTTTGACGGCTTGGTTGGCGCCTTCCGTTTACTGCCGATCGGGCTACCTTTCCGGTACCGACGAGGAGCGGCTCAAAGACCTAAAACAAGCCCTACTGGATCCAGAAATTAAAGCCGTTTTTTGCATCCGAGGAGGATGGGGTACCGCCCGCTTAATGGAGCACATCGATTGGACATGGTTTACGGAAAACCCGAAAATTATCATAGGATTTAGCGACATCACCTTCCTCATAAATGCCATTAACCACCGCACAGGATTAGTAAGCTACCACGGCCCCGTCGGTAATTCCGGTTGGAATGCATTCACCGTTGACGCGCTGAAAAAAGCGCTGTTTGAAACGGAAACACTCAAACTAGGCATGACCCCATCCCAGATGACAAAAGCCAAAATCAGTCGTCCAGGAAAAGCTACCGGCACCTTGATTGGAGGCAATTTGTGCGTTTTTGTTTCCATGCTCGGCAGCCCGTATTTTCCCGATTGCCATGGAAAAATCTTAGTGTTAGAAGAAATCGGGGAAGAGCCTTACCGCATTGACCGAATGTTGACTTCCCTTCGTTTGGCGGGTGTATTTTCCCAGATTAGTGGCCTTATTTTAGGCCAATTTACGGACTGCTCACCCGCATCTCCCCAACAATCGTATTCGTTGTCGGAAGTTCTTCAGCAACATTTCGGAACCGCCGCGTTTCCCATTCTTTCCAACGCCCCCTTGGGTCATACCGAAAATAAATGGACCTTGCCTCTCGGGGTAGAAGCGACGTTAGACGCAGATTTAGGCACATTAACCTACCTAAATCCAGTAGTTAAATAGCTTGAACCGTTGTATATTTGTTCGAATTTTCAAAACCGCTTCATGGAACCAAACTCCGTACTTTTAAAAGCCTTTGCTTTGATGTGCCAAGCCAAACACATCAGCGAACTCCTTGAAGCCCATAAAGATGTTACGTCGAAATACGTGCATGCCACCTCTCGAGGACATGAGGCTGTGCAATTGGCCTTGGGATTGCAATTAACCCCCAAGGACTGGGTTTCTCCTTACTATCGCGATGACAGCATTCTACTAGGTATTGGTGTCACGCCCGAAGAACTTTTCCTGCAGGTGTTGGCCAAAAAAAACGATCCTTTTTCCGGAGGTAGAACCTACTATTCGCACCCTTCCCTGAACGAAAGCGATAAACCCAAAATCATCCATCAGTCCTCCGCCACTGGCATGCAAGCCATCCCCACCACCGGAATAGCCTTAGGGTTGCAGTATAAAGAGAAAATGCAGTTGCTGAAGGAGGATGAACATGAGGCCGTGGTGATTTGCTCTTTGGGCGACGCTTCATGCACCGAAGGCGAAGTTTCAGAAGCAATGCAAATGGCCGTGTTGAAAAAACTGCCCATTCTCTATTTTGTGCAAGATAACGGTTGGGATATTTCCGCCAATGCTGCGGAAACTCGCGCTCAGAACATTGCGGAATTTGCGGCAGGATTCAAAGGAATGGGAATTGTATCCGTAGACGGTTCTGATTTTGAAGCGTGCTATGATGCCCTTCAGAAAATCATTAAAGCCATGCGAAAAGAACGCAGGCCTTTTGTACTTCACGCAACCGTACCCTTATTGAACCATCATACCTCCGGCGTGCGGAAGGAATGGTACCGCGACGATTTGGAAATTGCCGCGAAAAGCGACCCCTTTCCCAAATTGAAGAATGCTTGCATCCTTGCGAATGTTTCGCACTCAACTTTGGACCAAATCGAACGTGAGTCGTTGCAGTTGGTACAAGAGTCTTACGAGCGTGCACTGGCTTCACCCGATCCTGACCCTGGGAGCGTAAGGGATTTTATCTTTGCTCCTACATCCATTGTTCAAGAGGAAGGCGTTCGAACACCGGAAGGCAAAAAGAAAACCGTTATGGTAGATTCCGCCTTGTTTGCCGTTCGTGAAATCATGCAACAGCACCCCGAAGCTTTGTTGTACGGACAGGATGTCGGCCGACGGCTCGGTGGGGTATTTCGCGAAGCAGCCACCCTCGCAGAAACCTTTGGTGATCACCGGGTATTTAATACGCCCATTCAAGAAGCCTTTATCATTGGATCCACGGTCGGAATGTCGGCGGTAGGACTCAAACCCATCGTTGAGGTACAGTTTGCCGATTACATATGGCCCGGATTGAACCAATTATTTACCGAGGTATCGCGTAGCTTTTATCTTTCCAATGGAAAATGGCCCGTGAGTGCGGTAATACGCGTGCCCATTGGTGCATACGGATCCGGAGGACCTTACCATTCATCGAGCGTTGAATCCGTGCTAGTGAACATACGCGGGATTAAAGTCGTCTATCCCTCGAACGGGGCAGACTTGAAAGGGCTACTAAAAGCCGCTTATTACGACCCTAATCCGGTAGTGATTCTCGAACACAAAGGCTTGTATTGGTCTAAAATTCCAGGCACCGAAGATGCGATGTCGGTGGAACCGGACGAAAATTACCGTGTGCCTCTTGGCCTTGCACGCAGTGTGCTTCATGCGGATGTGAAATCCATTGAGCAAGGGACCTCTCTTGGGGTCGTTACCTACGGTCGAGGAGTCTATTGGGCACTGGAAGCAGCTAAATCGTTTGATCAGCGCATTGAAATTCTCGACTTACGTTCCTTGAATCCATTGGACGAAAATTCGATGGTGGAATTGGCTAAACGCCATGGAAAAATTCTAGTGGTTACTGAAGAATCCAAAGAATGCGCTTTTGGATTAAGTTTATTGGGACGCATTCAACAGCATGCATTCGAATTCTTAGATGCCCCCGTAGCTTTAGTGGGTTCGGTCGACACCCCTGCAATACCCCTGAATTCCTCCCTCGAGGAAGCGATTTTACCCAATGCCGAAAAGGTTCGAGCGGCAATGGAAAACCTAATATCTTATTAAAATGGAATTGAAAGAGATCATCAATGAAGTAGCCGTGTTTCATAATGCTTTTGGGATTGAAAACCACACTTCCCCGACCTTACTGGACGAGGCGGGATCTACCTTACGTTACAACTTAATGAAAGAAGAAAACGAAGAGTATTTGGAAGCAGCAAAAAAAGGAGACATGGTCGAAATCGCCGATGCCTTGGGGGATCAGTTGTACATCCTCTGTGGAACCCTTTTGCGTCATGGCTTGCAGGATAAGATTGAAGCGATTTTTTGCGAGATTCAACGCTCCAACATGAGTAAATTAGATGCTGACGGCAAACCCATTTACCGTGAGGACGGTAAAGTACTTAAGTCTGAATTGTACTTTCGCCCAAACATCGGACAGTTTTTACCCTAAGGAAGTTATTCACGTTGCCCTATGGAATAATTTTGTCCATACCTACAGAAGGACCGTAGAGAAAAAGTATCTTCGTCCACCATGTTGGATTTTTCACTATTTCTTGTTCCCGTAGATCCTGAGGAATTCCTTGAAACCCCTCTAGGAGAACGCGTTTGTTTTAATGCAACCTCGACAGAAGAGGTTGAACGCAATTCCCTGTGCATCGTTCACGTGAAGGAATACCGCAATCATACCAATACCGTTGTTGGTGCTTTGGACTTTCGAAAGGAATTGTATTCCTTGTATCCCCACCATCATTGGAAGACGAAACTCTATGACTTGGGAGATATAAATCCAGGGGAAAGGGTAGAGGACACCTATTTTGCCCTGCAAACCCTCGTAGCCGAATTGGTTAAAATCAACTGCATTCCGATTGTTGTAGGAGGAAGTATGGACTTAATGCACGCCTTGTCGGTCGGGTTTGAAATCACCGAACAGCTCATTAATTTGTGCGCGGTGGACGAACGCCTGAACCTTGGTCAACCGGAAGACCCTATTTCCAGCAAGGGATACCTTAGCTCATTGTTGTTGAGAAGGCCATGCTATTTATTCAACCACGCCACCGTGGGGGTACAGCCGAACCGCAATCCGCCGCAAGAAATGGCGCTTTACGACAAACTGTTTTTTGACGTGTGTAAATTAGGTGCCTTTACCAGCGATTTTCGATTGGCGGAACCCCACCTTCGAAACGCCGACATCATCGGGATGAATTTGGATGCCGTTAAAGCATCCGAACGCCAATTAAAAGAAGGAAATCCCAACGGCTTTACCTTGGAACAATTTTGCCGCATCGCCAAATATGCAGGAATATCGGACAAACTTTCGTGCTTCGGGGTATTTAATCCGATGAACGAAAATTCCTACGATGCTGCATTGGTAGCGCATACCCTCTGGTACTTCATGGAGGGGATTGAAGAGCGCAAAGGCGATTTTCCCGTAGGAAGCAAGAAGGATTACCTCCGATTCACGGTGGTCATGGAGAATGAATTCAAAGAACTCATTTTCTATAAAAGCAATAAGACCGATCGATGGTGGATGGAGGTGCCTTATCCCTCAACCGAATCCAGCAGGTTTGAGCGCCATCACCTTGTGCCATGTGATAAATTGGATTATGACAACGCCATGAACAATGAACTTCCCGATTTGTGGTGGAGAACCTACCAGAAATTAGGGTAGAGGACAATTTTTAGGATTTTTTTTGATTTTCATTTTTTTGCTTAACTTAGCAAGCATTTTTAGGTCAACTTTTGTCCTGAAATGTGAAAAATTAATTTGCAAGTTAATTAGTATGAAATTAAGAATCAGCCTATTAGGACTTTCTTTTGCTGCAGTGGTGGGTTCGTCACTTGCGCAGCAAGACAAGCTGCTTACTCACTTCATGTACGATAAAATGTCTGTGAATCCCGGAGAAACTGGGATCGACGAGGGCATTTGCGCAACAAGCATCTACCGTAACCAGTGGGATAAGGTAAATGGCGCGCCAAATTCGGCTGTTTTGAATATTGCTGCAAACATGAACCGCTTTTTTCCAGGAGGTGTTGGGTTAAGTTTCTACCATGATGCTATTGGTTTCTCCCGTCAAAACAACTTATTGCTCAATTATTCTTACCCGATTTCCTTAGGAAACGTTGGCACCTTGGGAGCAGGTATTGGGGCTGGGATTATTTCCTATTCAATGAACCCGAATTGGATCCCACCGCAAACCATGAACGATCCTTTTTTACCAGGAACGGACTTTAGTGCCATCAGTTTGGATTTGAACTTTGGTCTATTTTTGAAAGGAAATAATTACTATGCAGGCGTTTCTTCAACCCATTTAAGCGAATCGGAATTGCTTGGTGCTTCGTCAGGTATTGGTACCGTTGGTTACAACACCGCTCGCCACTATTACCTAATGGGTGGCTATAAAATGAACAACATCGGTCCAGGAAACTTAGATTTCAATTTAATGGCAAGAACCGACTTAGTGAAATATTCGGTGGACATCAATACCCGATACTTTATTAAAAGAGAAGGGTCAGAACTTGGATATGCCGGATTGACCTACCGTACTTCGGATGCCTTGGGTATTTTGTTAGGGTATAATGCCTTCAAAAACTTTACGGTCGGTTATTCGTACGATCTAACCTTGAATAAATTGTCGAGCATCTCGCGCGGTTCGCATGAGATGTTTGTAAAATATTGTTATTATTTACCCATTCCGCCGAAGACGTATTCGACGCACCCTAGGTGGTTGGGGAATTAAATGTAACCATTTTGAATGTTCTGACGTTATACCCGAACTTAAGTAACCTGTAGCAAGTGGA
>JACCDP011376737.1_pt1 | contig 11516 bp, 7 predicted proteins | sample 7445841 | NCBI WGS metagenome assembly JACCDP01 (sample SAMN15323441, study PRJNA562643) | freshwater metagenome | isolation source: river surface water | place: USA:Blue River Watershed | collected 2017-08-17
CCAACGTTAACTGCTACAAATACACCGACGTTAACAGCAACACCGACGTTAACGAGTACGCCAACCCCATCGCAATTGGGTAGATGTTACAGATTAATAAACTCTGATACTGGACTCGAAACCTGTAACTTTAGTTACAACCAATATGGCGTTGGTTCAGTGAGTGCAAATGCAAATGCTGGAGAAACGGTGTATGTCTGCGTGAGTCCGTTTGCATCAGCACCGGTTGTGACCGGATGTACTGCAGGTGATCCGCAATGTACGTATTGTGACGTAAGTAGTTGCTCCACCACGAGTTGCACAAGTAATTCACAATGTAATGGATGTTAACCCAAATATAGGAATTTTTTATGAGTGATATTAAACAAGTTACGTTACCCGTTCCACTAGCTTTACAAAATTTAATCAAAGCAAACAACACATTATTAAAATCCTATCAATCGCAATTGATGGATGAGGTACAACAAGCTAATGTGCAAATGATGCAAATATTACAAATAGACCCACGAAATGGGTGGCGGTTAGATATGGACAATATGACATATGTTCGTATCGAACAACCAGTACCAGCCGCAGTCACAGACCCCGATGGGTTTGAGGTCGGAGATACGGGTCAGAAATAATGCACCCGTCGTTAGATGCAGTCATTTTTACGTGGGGTAAATACAAGGGGCATACGTTAGGAAGTGTCAGACGTACTGCCCCACAGTACCTTCAATGGATGAGTACAACGGTTGGTATTCCTCCCGTATGGGTAGAAGCAGCCAAACGAGCATTAACGGATGATGATGTATCAGATTTATCGTTACCTCGTACAAAATTATCGTATACTCCACAAGTACAACAAGAAGAAAAAACTGGTCCAATAGAAATATCCTTAAAAGATAGTAAAACTGCATACATTAATATGCCGTATAATAAACTATTGCTAGAACAGTTTAAGTATGAAATTGATGGACGGAAGTGGAATGGTGATGAAAAGTATTGGGAATTTCCGGCAGTTCACCTACCAAAAATACAGAAAATATTTCCATCAGCAACGTTCTCAGACCAAGCAACAAAATTATTGAATAAACTCACCGAACGTCGAGAACATTTAGACGAAATTCGTCAGAAAGACGATACGGATTTTGAAATCAAAGGTATGAAAGTAGAACCATACCCATATCAAAAAGTCGGCGTACAGTTTGTGGATAGAGCCGGTGGCCGGTGTTTAATTGCCGACGCACCCGGCTTAGGAAAAACGATGCAAGCAATTGCCTATGCACAATTACACAATCTGAAAACAATTATTGTATGTCCACTATCAGTCGTTGTGAATTGGCAACGTGAAATTAAACGATTTACAGGAAAGGAGAGTACAATATGGGATTCAAAAGGTTATGATGGGAAACTCGGAAATCAGTTTCATATTAGTCATTACGATGCTGTGTCTAAAAATCATCAGTGGCTTCGTGATCAAAAGTTCGATTTACTTGTGTGTGACGAGGCAACCTATCTCAAAAATCGTCAAACAATTCGTGCAAAGTCTATCTTGGGTTCGTATAAAGAACGACGAAAATACCCAGGTATCAAAACAAAGTATTGTATTTTTCTCACCGGCACACCTGTCATGTCTCGCCCAATTGAGGCGTTTGCATTATTGAACTTTCTGGATAAAGAACGATTCAATAATTTCTTTCATTTTACCCAACGGTATGGGGGATGGAAAGGTGCAGCACCGATGAATCTCCAAGACCTTCATGACCGTACCAAAGACTTGGTAATTCGAAGAAAGAAAGAACAAGTCTTAACGGAAATGCCAAAGAAACAGCGGAATGATTTATATGTGGAACTCACGAAAGACGAAAAGAAGGAATATAATCAATTACTTCGTGAAATGTTTGGGAAGTGGAAGATGGACGGCAAACCATCTGTACAACATATGCCAAAATTGCAAGGATTTTTGATTGACAAAAAGATGCCACGATTGATTGAAATGATTGATGAGTTTATTGATAATGACCGGTCCATACTCATTTTCAGTTGTTATATTAAACCGTTGAAAGCATTATTACAACACTATGGGGATAAAGCAGCCCTATTGACCGGCGAGATGGGTAGAAACGAACGCCAAGAGAGTATTGATAGACTAACGAGTAAACAGGCCAAAGTTGGACTGTTCAGTTTACGTGCAGCAGGTATGGGTATTGACGGATTGCAGCACGTGATGGACACGGTGGTATTTATCGACATGGGATGGTTACCTGCAGAACATGAACAGGCAGAAGACCGTACGCATCGTATTGGACAGAAATCTCAAGTCCAAGCCTATTATATGATATGTGAAGGAACAATTGATGAATATATGCGGGATATCTTAAAAGAAAAACAAGATATAGCAGATGTCATTGTAGACGGTGCGTTAGTGACACCAGAACGTAACAAATCCATGTTCAAAGAATTTGTCAAACGCATCAATATGAGTTATAGAGAAGAATTTGATAGTGAAATTGCAGAAGAATGATATTTATTAGAGTATAACTTTTACCCAAGAGGGTTTTATGGTAGACCAACAAGTTACAGATGCAGTACCCACGACATTCCCAACAGAAACAATTGACCTTCCATCGAAGGGGCTATTTTATCCAGAAGGAAGTCCGTTACGTAGTGGGACAATTGAATTACATTACATGACTGCCAAACACGAAGATATTCTTACTTCTCCGAATCTGATTCAGAAAGGAGTAGTGTTGGACAGATTAATTGACGCTTTAATTGCCACAAAGGGGGTGAAGTCGGCAGACCTGTTTTTAGGTGATTTAAATGCAGTCATGGTTGCAGCACGTATCCTTGGATATGGAAAGGATTATGATGTAACCTTATCATGTCCAAGTTGTGGAAGTGAAGTGGAGCAAAGTGTAAATTTGGCAGAACTGGAAATGGAAAACGTACCAGAAGAAGGTTCCTTGGCTCAGTTTAAAGTCATTCTTCCGTTATCAAAAGCTGAAGTAACATTAAAGTTACTAACCCGTGGCAACGAATTGGAAATTGATAAAGAAATAAAGTCGTTGAGAAAAATTAGTAGTGAGATTGATGCAGAAGCAACGACTCGGTTAAAACATATGATTGTTGCAGTAAACGGTGATACGTCACAGAAAGTTATTTGGAATTTCGTGGATAATCTTTTAGTACGTGATGCCCGATTTCTTCGGGAACAGTATAGAAATTCAATTCCCGATGTAAATTTCAATATCCCTGTGGAATGTTCGTGTGGTACAAGTCAAACAGTGAGGTTGCCAATTGGCACCAACTTTTTTTGGCCTGACGCAAGAGTATAAGGTAGAAGTATTAAAAACTATTATGACGGTTGCACATTATTCAAAAGGTGCATTTAGTGTAATGGATTTGTACAATATGCCTGTTTATATGAGAAACTTTTTTATTCGTGAGTTTGGTAAACTCAAAGACGAAGAAAGCAAACAAATTGACCGAGTAAGTAAAGGACGATGATATCATTAAAAACATTATTACTTGAAAATGTAGCATATAAAGGAATGAGTGTCAGCGGAACTCCACTGTTGAGAACCGTTGGCACTCGTGCATATTTAGGAAATACACTTTCCGGTGCACCTACATACACACTCTCTGGTAATAAGTTATATAAAGGAGCATCGGTAAGTGGAAGACCACTTGCCACATTGGTCGGAAACGTGTTGTTTAAAGGTACTGCAGTATCTGGAACCCCAATTGCAACATTGAAAGGAATCCATGCATATAAAGGGACGGCAGTCTCTGGGATGCCATTGGTTACCGTTCCATCCGGAGACATAACCACGTTGTTTGCAGCAGTATATAAAATTCTGTTTGAGTAAATAGATGACACCTCCTATACCACCAGTACCACCACCATCACCAGCAGACGTTAAACGGGAACTAGAAGCTGTACTTGGACCAGCAACAGTTGCAGCAAGTGAAGCCGCAATTGAGATGCGAAAATTTGCATCAGCTACGAAAAGTATGGCAGCCAGACAAAAGCAATTGGGGGAACGTTTAATAGCATCTGGCATCCCATTGGTGAAATTTGCAGGGACAATAACAAAGACATTATCATCATATAATGCAAATATTTCCATTGCAAAAAAACAACAAGAAACAAACCAACAAAAACTTGCCGGTCTGGAAGACAAACGAAATAGATTGTATTCCGAATTATTAGTTGCTACTGGAAAAGATAGGCAGACTCTTGCTCGCAAACTACAATCCACCGTAGAAAATATAGAAGCAACCAAACTTAATACGGAAGAACAACGACAGACCATAAAGGCTATGAAAAGTGCTAGACTTGGGGAAGTAATGCAACAAACCGCAAAGTCAATGAAAGAAACTGGACAGTCGTTAAGTAAATTTACTAATTCACTTAATAAGACGCAGAAAGATTTTGGGATTGGGATGGGTGCAGCCGCGACATTAAAAGTAGATATGTTAATGTCAACAGTACAAGATACTGCTGACATACTTAGTAAAATTGATTTGGGTGCGGCATTCTCAGCATTAGGTGATATAAGTGGTGGTATTGCCGGCGGTCTGGGCGGATTGTTTACTGGCGAGGGTGTTAAAGGTTTTGCAGAAAGTATCAAGTCCGGATTTGAAAAAGCAAATGAAGCAGTTGCTGGACCCAATCTAAATCAAAGGCTACTACCCTCAGAAAGACTTGCGGGTATTAAAGCAGTACAAGACACGTTCGGCGTGATGAATAAAACACTGGGTGAGAGTTTAGCACAAACTGCAAAAAATTATGGTGTAAGTGTAGAACAATTAGTCCAAGCTCGTAGAACCTTTGCCACGATTGCCCGAGGAGATTTATCACAAGTAGATAAAATTCAGACTAGATTTTTTGATGAATTTTCTAAACGAGGGATGACGCCAAAAGTAGCATTAGAGGCAATTGGAAAATATGCAGATTTAATTGCACGAAATGGTACACGATTTGCTGATTCGTTTGCTCGTGCAGCAGCAGAGGCTAAGAAAATTGGTGTGGATTTGGGGAAGGTTGACCAAGTTGGTGACAGTATCATTGATAACTTTGAAGGATTTTTGGAAAGTCAAGCCGAACTAGGCGCAATGGGGTTTGGATTTGACACAAGTCGATTGGCAGAAATGGCTATAACAGGTGATACGGGTGCATTACAAACTGAATTACGTTCACAATTAGCAAACATGGGTAAAGATATTACCCAATTAAATCGTGCAGAACGATTGAGTTTGGAAAATGCGTTAGGTATGGATATCGGTGAACTACAACGACTTGCCGGAGGAACACCACAGATATCTCCCGAAGAAATATCCAAGGATAATAATACAAAACTAACACAATTATTAGTTTTGGCACAAACTGCTGGACCACTTCTAGGACCGATGGCTGAAATGGCAAAGGGAATCGTGTCAGTAGTAAGTGCTCTAGGCCCGTTTGGGACACTTGCCTCACTAGTTTTAGGTATTGGACTGTGGTTAAAATATAAAGGTGACCAAGATAAAATAGAACGTGAGAAGTTAAAAGAACGGGGTAAATTATTATTAGAACAGGGAAATATTAGCGAAGGGTCAGCACTATTAAGAGAATATGCTCGCAAAGAAGGCGCAGTAGAACTGTTCCGCACCGGCCCGTCTGGAATTAGATCCGTAGATAGAATTTCTCAAGAAATAGAAGATGTGATTGCTAACGCACAGGTTGGGGCAATGATAAAATCTGCCGAAGCTCGAAAAGCTTCGGGTGAAGTAATACCAGCATTGGATGCAAGTAGTCTTATGCCGATGGGCGCAGGTCCAAGAGCAATAGGACAGAATACCTTCGGTGGATTTAGTACCGGCACAGCTTTTACTAGTAGAACCACTCAACTAACAAATGAGGCAATTCGCCGAGGTATAGAATATCAACAAAGAAATGCAGTTAAAAAAGCATCCGGAGGTCCAGTTACAGGACCAGGAACAGGTACCAGTGATAGTATTCCTGCCATGTTGTCAAATGGTGAATATGTGTTACCTGCATCGGTGGTATCAAAAATAGGGGTAAAAAATTTAGATAGGTTACGCTCTGGAATGGATAAGATTGATTACGCAGAGTTAATGATGTTAGTGATGCAGGGTAATGTAAAAGGTGCTCTAGGTAAAGCTGGTGATATGGGTATTGACAATACATTGACGGGAGCACTACGACTTGGTGCTATGGAAGCAATGCTTGTTGCGTCTGCTGGAAAAGAAGTTTACGACACGTATGCGGCAAATAAAGATAAACCACATTCTACGTATTTTCGTACATATAATTTTGGTACCGAGGAAGCTCCGTGGGTAACGGCAATAAAAAAACGCCGGGGCATGAAAGATGGTGGATTGGTTGGTAGATTAAAATCAACTGCCATGAGTAAAGGCATGGACTTCCTATCTAACAGAATTCCAGGCTTTGGTATGGGAATGGGATTGTTACAAGATTACCGCCAAGGTGGAGTAGGCGGTGCTTTAAAATCAGCAATGTCCGGTGGATTGGGTAAATTTATTGGTGGGGCACTTGGGTCTGCAATACCAATTCCAGGTGTGGGCACAGCAATTGGTTCATTGATGGGTTCTAAGGTTGGTAAATTGGTTGGTGGATTATTTGGACGTAAAAAACAACCAGTGGCACAACAAATTATGGGTGCGTTACCTGAGATGGGTGGATTTGCTGGAAACTTGATGGGACGTATTCCTGGTATGGAACGATTTAATCCAGAAGCATTGTTCCGTAATATGGCTGGACAACCACAAGCTCAAGCAGCAGTACAAGCGGTTGTGGATACCACTGGTATCGAACAGAAACTAAATAATTTCATCAGTGCATTGAATAACATTAATATTGTAATGGATGGTGCAAAAGTTGGTAAGGCATTAGTAAACGTTACAGATGCAGCAAGTACCGTTGGCGTGTTCCGTCCAACAACACGTGCCACCCTCTAATGAGATAATGTATGTCGTTTAAGAGTTTAGAACAACGGTTTAATGAAAATGTCAACACCTTATATGTGGGAGCAACGTCAAAGTTTGCTGGAGGGAAACCATCGAATAATCGAACGGATGTACCATTAATCGTTAGAGCGCCTGGAAAGGGATATTGGGGTCCAATGGAAAGTCGTTCTACACCAGTTCAAAGTGCGGCTCAAGATGTGAAACGATTAACACTATTCCAAATCGGTTCAGATGGAATTAAGTTTTTAGCAAAACAACAGTTGCTACAAACCGGTAATACGTTTGAGTTTACACGTGCGTTAAACCCTGCCTTTGTGGTAGGTAATGCGGTTCCATTTTTGCACATCAAACGAAATTTACGACCATTAAATGAACTTGCAGGAAAGACTGATACTTCTTATGCAAATGTTAAAAGCATGGGACAATTGCAACTAGGTACGTATAGTAAATTAAATTCAAAAGTTTTAGAAAATTTTAACGAATTTGCTACCACAACGACATTCAATAGACCAGGCGTAGGTTCTACTTTAGTTAAACGATTATTAGGACCGTTGAATTCATTGAAAGATACGGTTAAAAACACAGTATCCGCATTCAATCCAAATCAAAAAAGAAATATTGGTGAATTGGGAACAGATAAATGGGGACCAGAAAGTTGGAAAATTAGTAGACCTGAACTTAAAAATTATATACCAAATATACAAAAACGTTTATATACAACACAACAAAGTTATGCAACTGAACGAGTAACTGAAAATATATCACGCCCTCGCCAAACACCAAAACTACCGTCGTTAGGTGGTGTTTTTAATACTGCTCAAAATGCAATTACTTCTGCAATAAATGCAACAAACAGACAGCTTACGTCTAATGCAAATTTGGGTACTATAACATCTACAAATACTGTATCGTTTATTAAATATTTTAACGGTGCAGAATCATTAAAAAATGCAACTAGAACTGGTACGGATATACCATCCAGTGCAACAGCAAAGCGCGGCGCAAATGGCCAATTACCAGATAAAGTCGATAAAATTTCTTATATAAAAGACCCATCAAATTATCCGGGTGCAAACACTGCAAAAAATTACAGACCAGCATATTCACAGATAAATACGGAAGTAACTGATCCAAAAAATCCAATTGGGTGGAATGACCCAGTAAATGTTTCATTTGCTATGGGAAAAGATGAACCCATACGGTTTAGAGCATTTATAAAAGATTTGAATGAAACATCGAATCCACAATATCAAACATTTCAATATATTGGTAGAGTAGAAAAATTTGTAAATTACACAGGAGTACAACGAGAAGCTTCATTTAAGTTATCCGTGATTGCATTCGGTCAAGATGAATTAGATACCGTCTGGCGCAGAATAAATTATTTAACTGGTATGACGTTTCCGTATGGGTTTACTAGAGGTATCTTACAGCCGAACATCATTCGACTGACAATTGGTGGAGTATATACGAACCAACCTGGGTATATCACTTCTTTAAATACTAATTTTAATGAACCGGCCGGCAGCTGGGATATTGACAAAGAAGTGCCTATTGGTGCAACTATTGATATTAAATTTACATTAATTGAAAAAGCAACTCGTGTAGCAGACTCGCCGTTTTATGGAATTACTGATGGCTCTGGGCGTGAAAATGGTGAACCGATGCCATATTTCAGTAACACTATTGAAGTTCCGCAACCACAAAAATCTGCAAACAATTCTAAAAAAGATCCTCCAAAGACTACGGAACCGCCTGAAGAGCCTGATCTTGCCGTTACGTCTAGAATGAGCAATCGTGGAAGGAGTAGAGGTATTGGAGGATTTTCGTTTGGACTCCTCGGTTAAATAGATGGGGAAGTAACATTTTAGAGTGAGTGTGGAATATGTCAAGATATCAAAATCAAATAGGTATACAAAAAACAGAAACAGGAAAATCCTACTATAGTTCGGCATTACCCACCGATGCGGTGGAAGAACAATTTCAATATCAATTTGAAGCGCGAATTGGTGACCGATGGGATACACTTGCGTACAAATATTTGGGAAGTGCTGCACTGTGGTATGTCATTGCAAATGCAAACAATTCATTAAACGGTTCAATATTTATTAAGCCGGGAACAATTGTCACCATACCTCAGATTTATTAATTATGGCATTAGCACACGCATCAGGTTCATTTGATTACAAAGTTATCAACGAAAATATTCGAAAGATTTTAGATACACGGTCACAATTAAATAACACCGTACAAGTTGCTATGCCGTTTGTTAAGGCAACCACGACGATTGCACATACGGAATATCTCGGCGACGGTAATAAAGGATTTACGTTAGGATTGCATGGAATAACCGAAGATGTGGAATATGCTAACATGTATTCTAGCGCGAATGGTACAGATCCATTGATAGGATATACATACAAATCTGATGGGTCTGTGGAAAAGATTTATGCAAAAAGTCCAAATTCCGAAGTATATAAAACTGCGGGAAACATTTTAGATAAGCAAAGTTCGGTGGTAACCTATCCAGAAAATTCAACATTTATTCGTATTCCCCCGCCTGGAATTACAAATGTAACGGTTGGTAGAAATAAGAATGGATTGCTGGCGGTAGCACAGTTACAAATATCCATACCGTCACTTATTCAACTGGAGTCGTTACATAGAACGTTTTTAGTACCAGGTGTTGGTATGGTATTAGAGTGGGGGCAATTATTTGCACCATACAAAGAAAATGAGAAGTATCTACAGTTGACAGACATTCCAAAGATGTTCCCGTGGCATGATCATGCTGAACTGGATAAGATGATAACCCTTTTAGCAAAACGTGAATTTGGACTTAATACGATATTAGACGAGTACGTATACCCATCAAACGGACAGTATATGTGGATGTTTGGTCGAGTTGCCACATTTGATGTCAAGGCAAATTCAGACGGGTCGTTTAGTTCCACAGTAAAAATTGTAGGACCGTCAGAAGATGCATGGGCATATTCCACGAGAAATACAATTGTACCAAGTAAACCTAAAAACTCGCCAGTTTTCTGTGGCTCAGATACAAATAGTGTGTATGGGTATTTTGCAAATACGATGGCGGGTGGGAAAAACTTAAAAAGTTTATTAGATAAAGTTAAAGACCCCAAGCCTCCAGCCAATTTGGCTCCGTGGAAAGAACATGTAGTATATTTTCCACATGGTAATCAAAAAACAGGCGAACCGCAGCCAAATGACCCCACCGCTACAACTGATGAAAAAAGTTTTGCTGATAACGAAGAAGCCTATTTTATGACATGGCGTTTTTTTGTGAATGTGGTCATCAACGATTTAACAGATGGAGTTCTGTCCATATTTAATGGTAACGTACCGGACGATGTGGTGAAGGCAATGGGACTATTGATGCCATATGGTAATGGTGAAGATCGTGACAAAAATGTGGCAAAATTAGCACAAATTGATGACCCACAGGAATGTTTTGTCGGAGCAAATAAATACCTACGATCGGTTGATCCGTCAACATTGGTTATTGTGAACGAGAAGGCGGCCGAACTGGCAAGGAAAAACGTTCAATATAATATACCGGTGACAGAGGGCGATTTACTTACCCCAAATGATTTTTCCGGCGCATTTCTAAAACCCACCGGTACGTTTGAAACTTCAGCAAAAGAATATACGTCAGTGGATAATCCCGACAGAGGATTCTTAAGTTCTGGTGTATGGGTAAATCATAAGGCAGTTGTTAAAGCAATGTTAGAAGGTGATACCATTCTCCGTGGTATTAGTAATTTATTAACTGCCATGAATAATGCAACAATGGGATATTGGCAACTGGCGTTGGACGAAGTTCATGGGGTACCTGGTGCACATCCACAAAGTTATCGGGTAGTTGATGCAAACTGGAGAGACAGTTCAGATAACGCAGTTAAGAATTTTATTAAAGATGTGCATATTTTTAACAAGTATATTCGTACAAAAGACGGTGAATTAGTTGGGTCAGAATTGATAGATTGTACTATAGATTTATCGTTGCCGAAACGATTGTTTGCACAAATTGCTACGTTGGGCTTGTTGTCTAAAGAAGATATTGCAAAAGTTGGGGCACAAGAAGCAAAAGTAGGTGACCCACAACCCACTGGGCAATCGGAAGATTTTTCAACAAAAATATCAGACCCAAATAATACATTAGCAGAAATGTTCGGAATTATTTCGCTGTCACCAAAGGACAAGCAATCTCCTGATTTAACAATTAGAGCACTGGCAGGGTCTACAAATCCAAATGGTACGTGTGGAAAAACAAATGCACAATTGGTGGCAGGTACCGGCGGCCAAGGATATCAAGTTGCTGATGTAAGTTTGGCTGAGGCCTTGTCTAATTCACCCACCGAACAGAAAGAAAATTTTGATACATCAAATGCCGCAGTTAATTCAGCGGTGTGCAAACAGTGCGGTGGATGCCCACCAGTGGCCACGAACGTCGAGGCATCACCAACAGGACAAATTTTTCCCTCCGCAGAGGTATTTGTTTCAACAAATCTTCCATA
>JACCDP010342522.1_pt1 | contig 11513 bp, 10 predicted proteins | sample 7445841 | NCBI WGS metagenome assembly JACCDP01 (sample SAMN15323441, study PRJNA562643) | freshwater metagenome | isolation source: river surface water | place: USA:Blue River Watershed | collected 2017-08-17
CATCCGAAGCGTGGAGTGTGCACCTAGCTTTATGTCTGCAATAAAGAAAGGAGATTACATATCTCATGAGATTTAGAGGTTCAGATTGGAAGCGTTCGCGTCGTTTAGGATTTTCGACTTTAGAAACGGGTAAGGAATTAGCCAAACGTCCTTATGGTCCTGGTCAACACGGCCAAGGTCGTAAGAAGAAACCTTCCGAATACGGCAAACAACTTTTAGAAAAACAAAAGCTACGTTTCACCTATGGTGTTAATGAACGACAATTCCGTCGTTTATTTTTGATCGCCTTAAAGTCTAAAGAAGTTACAGGAACACGCTTTATGCAAATTCTTGAATCACGTTTAGACAATCTTGTTTTCCGTTTAGGTTTTGCAAAAACACGGAAAGCTGCTCGTCAATTAGTCAACCACGGTCATATTACCGTTAATGGTGCAAAAATCGATATTCCGAGTTACTTATGCGAAGTCAATGATGTGATTGCTGTCGCAGAAAAGAGCAAGAACTTAGTGGCGATCAAAGCCTCACTTGCCAGTAACGCTGGAACCTTAGCCTACGTCACCGTAGACAAAGAAAAATTGTCAGGTGTGTTTGCTAGATTTCCAGAAAGAAAAGAATTACCACAAGACATTAACGAAGCACAAATCGTTGAATACTATAACCGTTTGTTGTAATCGTTCAATTGTTAAGAAATTTAAAAAGCTTGGTTATCATGACCAAGCTTTTTTTATTAGGATTGTAATTCAACTAAAACGTAAAGCTTTTTGCCCCGGCGTAAAACAAAGTATGTTCCAAAAAGTGCTTGTTCCTTCTTAAACGTATAGGTTAATTGATTGACAATCTCTCCATTAATACTGATCGATTGACCTTGTATAAATTCTCTAGCTTCTCGTTTACTGGAGGCTAGGTTAGATTGAATCAAAGCATCTTCTAATAAAATGCCTGGAAATAATTTTACTTTTAAACCACCTAAAACTGATAACAGTTGAGCTTCAGTTAAGGATTTAAATTGGCCAGTAAATAAAACTTCTGACATCATTTTTGCTTCATTCAATGCCATTTCTCCGTGTAAAACTTTAACCATGCCGGCTGCTAAATACTTTTGGGCAATACGTTGCCCTAAATTTGCTTGATGTTGAGATTCGATGCCTGCAAGGGTTTCAAGTGAATCAAAAGAAAACACCTTTAAATAGCTTAAAGCTGTCACATCATCCACATTGTAGAAATATTGATAAATTGCATAAGGAGAAGTTAAGGAAGCATCCAAAAACAAAGCACCATCTTCAGTTTTTCCAAACTTTTTACCATCACTTCTGGTAATTAAAGGGGTGGAGAATACGCCTGCTTTTTTATCGGATGAACCTATTTTTCGAATTAATTCCAAACCACTGGTTAAATTACCCCATTGATCCGAACCACCAAATTGTAGTTGGCAATTTTCTTTTTGATAGAGGTGAAGGAAGTCTATCGATTGTAATAACATGTATGAAAACTCTGTATATGACAAACCTGATTCTAATCGATTGGCAACAACATCTTTTGCGAGCATGTAGTTGATGGGAAAGTACTTTCCATAATCGCGTAGATAATCAATCATCGTTAGTTTGCCTAACCATTCAAAGTTATTCACTACAATCCCTTTTTTGGGATCAGAAAAATCTAAATATCGTTGTAATTGTTTTTTGATCGCTTGGGTATTAGCCTCGAGCGCTTCAGCATGTAACAAATTACGTTCTTTGCTTTTTCCAGAAGGATCTCCAATCATACCGGTAGCGCCGCCAACGACTGCAATAATTCTGTGGCCAGCTTTTTGTAATCGCATTAAGATGGAGATTTGAACAAAGTTACCTAAGTGCATGGAAATTGCACTAGGATCAAATCCTGAATAAATCGTGGTCGGTGAGCTTAATAACTGTCTAACTTCTTCTTCATTAGAGGTGTCTTTAATTAACCCTCTTTGCTTTAATTCATCAAAGATTCTTATCATATTTAAAACAAGGTACTCGCGCGTTTGACAAAGGTGGATTCAAACTCGAGATTCTTCTCCTTTTGCTCATCGGTAAACAAGCCAGATAACATCGTGACAGCTTTAGACCCCACTTCTTTCAAATCTAAGTGCAAACTAGAAAGCTGTGGCCGAATTATGGAAACATATTTTGTACCAATAATCGATAAAACTTCAACATCTTGTGGCACTCTCAAACCTGAGTCAATGGCAGCATTAATAACCGCTGCAGCGAGTGAATCGCGATAAGCTAAAAAATAACCAGACTTTGTAGATTTAAAGATTTCCATAAAATCAGCATAAGTTTGGCGATAAGAATCTTCGATGGAAAACACGCCATAATTTTTTCCAGCTTTAATGTGCGCATCAATAAAAGACTTTTCAATTCTTTCAAGCAGACGACCTGAATGATGTAAGTGTAAAAAATACATCTTCTTACTGCCCTTTTTAAAATATTGTTGGATCACTTCTTTAATCTTCTTTTCGTAATCAAAGTTAATCGAGGCCAAACGTTCACCTTTAACTGAATTGTTAATCACAACAAGAGGAATCTTATAACTGGCAAGTTTATTAATATCTTCATGATCCAATTCATCATCAAAAATAATCGCACCATCCACGTGAGAGGTGATAACCTTTTCAACGACTTGTAAAGCATCTTCTTTTGATTTATTCGTGACAAATAAAGTGAGTTGATAGCCTCTTAATTTAGCTTCATCGGTCATCCCATTCAGCATGTTTGCGATATAAACATAATTTGCACTGGGAATGACAATCCCAATATTCGTCGTTTTATTCGTTGCCAGAGCTTGCGCTAAACGCGAAGGTTTATAACCTAATCTAGCAATCGTTTCTTCCACTTTTTTTCTCGTCTTTTCGGTGACGTTTGAATTGTTGTTGATGACACGAGAAACGGTTGCAAGTGAGACACCACTGGCAACTGCAACCTCATAAATTGTCACGCGATCTTTCATATTGTTCATAATGATGAACCCCCTATAATGAAAACAGTTTCATTATAAATGAAAATTTACATTATTACAATTGAAGTAGTGAAATTAATTTACATTATTTCGAGAAAAATGGAACGTCTTTGAGACGGTTTGAAACAAGCAAGCCTCGACCAACTTTTGCTTCAGGTTTTCCATTTAACATCACTAAATCACCTGTAAAGTTCGTACGTATCGTCACTAGATAAAGGCCAACACCGTATAAATTGACCGGCGCTTTTTCTTTTTCAAACCACGAGATTTTTTCTGGATTAAAGCCAGACGAGACAATGATTTGTACATGCGAAAAACCTTCGAGATCTAATGCTTTTCTTAACGCGTGAATCAACCAAGGATTCACACCGTGAGGATCGCCTTGTTTTAGTGGATTTTTTTCAAAATATCGATCAATTAAGCTCATCGATGTATCCACTCTAACGGCTTTTAATCTTTCTTTAAATCTTCTAGCAACCTTTAAACTATCGGAAATGACATCATTGTTATAATCCACCAAAGCGGTGATTTTTTCTTGAGGAAATTGTTCGGCATAATATTCGCATGCTTTCACGATGTCGCCCTTACACATTTGAATGAGGGCATGTGGCATCGTTCCCATGCCTTTACCACCCCACCATGCCGCTTGAGCATCGGTACTGACGCGATCAATACCCATAATAAAGGACGCATAACCATCCCCACTTTGCGTATGGTAATCATCTTGGCGATCTGCCATCGAAAAAACAGGTTTGCCATTGGCCGCTTTTAAAACCTCTTTGGTGTTAGTGGCAACCGAAGATCGTCTTGAAAGAATGCCATCAATCGTAGATTCAAGGAAACCGAAATCCTCATAAGCCCCCGTGATGCGAAGAACGGGTTCTTTGCTTTGAACTTCATCACCATCTTGTAGGGCTTCTATTTTTAAATTTTCAGGATGATGAGCAAAGGTGTGAATTAAAGCAATCACTTCATCTAAACCGCACACCGTTAAATTGGGTTGCCATTGGAAAAATTGCATGGTGACAATTTGTTTTGGCATAAAGCGTTCAATAATCGCACGGGTTTTTAAAAAGTAGTTTGCGGTGTAAAAACCTTGGCGAATCGTTTCCGGAAATTGAAAGGTTCGATTGGTTAGACGCGCAATCTTTTTTGCCCTTTTAAGCTCGATTTCATTGACCATAAAAATCCTTTCCAATAGGCGCATCCTCATGAAGGATGTAAACCCCAACTTGTGTTTCTGGTGAGATGCCTAAAGTTTTTTGCGAACAAAACATGCCTTGAGATTTTTCCTTCATCATTAGTCCTTCTTCAATCACTTGACCATCCATTAACATTGCACCGGGTCTAGCGACAACGACTCGATGCTTAGGTTTAACTTTTGAGGAATTGGTGATAACTTGGATTGAGAGTCCACCAAGATTAACCTGGCAAATCCATAATGCATCAGCATCGGGGTGTGCTTCCACTTGTGTAATCTCTCCGATGACAAAACCAGATTGGAAAGGAGGTAAAACAAACGATGCCCCTTTTTGAACGAGGTGTTGATTTAATATGTCGATATCTCGCTGTAAAAGGTGGCGAATGACGCCAGATGAAAGCTTAGGCAATAGGTTTAAAGGTTGTTGAATATTGATGCCAATCAATTGATCAAGATGATAAATCAGGACTATATTGGCTTTGGTTATATGACGGGTTGGTTGTAAGGTTGGGTTTAAATAAATCGCTAGTTGATCGCCTAATGTAAGAGGTTGATAGACGTAATTAACCATGATGATCTTCTTTCACAAGTTTTAAAATCTTTTCGGTATTTAGATGCTTAAGCATTTCCATTAACGTTAGTTTGCTTGCCTCAAAATCACGGGTATCTAAAATGGTTTGAGAAGAATGAATACTACGGGCGACGATGCAATGGGTTAGGGTCATGATACCCGATAAATTTTTATGAACAGCTCCAGCATCCGTCCCACCTGGTGAAGAATAAAATTGAAATGGAACTTTTGCAGCTTTTGCCATTTCTTCTTGCCAGGCTAATAAAATGGGTCGTGCAATCATCGATGCATCAATATAACGTAATAATAAACCACCACCTAATTGGCCTTGTTCAGAAGCGTCACCACTTGAGTCGCGGGCTGGTGAACAATCTAAAATAATCGCTAAATCTGGCGCAATCATCGTAGAACTCGTAGTAGCGCCTCTTAATCCAACTTCTTCTTGAACCGAGGCTCCAACATATAAATCAAAGGGTAAATTCTTATTTTTTAATGCTTGTAAAATTACCAATCCCATCACCAAACTGTATCGATTGTCAAAGGCTTTTCCTAGAATTCTTGTGCCACCCTGTAACACAGAAAATGGCGTCGCGTAAGTCACCATATCTCCTGGTTTTACACCAAGTTTTTGTGCCTCTTCTTTACTGGTAAACCCAAAGTCGACATATACACTTTCAACTGTCGGTACACCTTGTTGAACATCTTTAAGTAAGTGCGGTGGTGTTGTATCAATCGCGCCTAAAAATACCTTACCTTCTCTTGTGGTCAAGTGCATGCGCTGAGAAGTCAGCGTAAGCGGATTGATGCCGCCTATGGGAACAATCTTAATCATGCCATTACCTTGAATATGACTAACCATAAAACCAACTTCATCCATATGCCCTAAAATTAAGACCTTTTTGGCATTGGCCACCTTACTCTTTTTAATTGCAAACACACTACCCAAGTGATCGGTCTGTGTTTGATAACCTAAAGATTGGTAAGCCTTTAATAGAAAAGAAGCAACTTGATTTTCTTGACCAGAAATCGCATTTAACTCGGATAATATTTTAAAGTGTTTTAATTCGAATGCATTAAGCATGATTACTCCTTTTGGGCGATTAAACGATAAATCGGCTCGGAAGCTTTACGAAAAAAACTTTCATATTCGGTCATAATATCGTTAGATTCAACTTCATGATAAGGTTGTTGAATCTGGATAATATTATAAGACATTTGCTTTAGATTCCCTATCGAAAACATAAACAATTCTAAGTTATCAGTCTTTAAAATGACTTTTCCTTTTGGCTTTAAAACGCGTGAGATTTTTTCTAAATTACCCATGGCAGTCAATCGACGTTTGTGGTGTCTTAACTTAGGCCAAGGATCAGAAAAATTTAAGTAAATTTCATTAAAAAAAGCATCTGGCATTCCGAAGGAAGCTTTTGCAAAATCACCTAAAATGAGTTTGATATTACCTGGATTCGATGGTAATACTTTTTTTAGGGCAAAGGCGATGACAGTGGTTACGCGTTCAATTCCATAAAAGAAAGTTTGAGGTTGTTGTAAACTTTTTCCGACAATGAAATCACCTTTTCCTGTGCCGATTTCTAAAGCGTAATGATGAAATCCAGGTCTTGCTTGGACCGAATCTTGGTCTGTTTGCACCAGTTCAGGATGCTCGGCAATGAGTGGTTTTGCCCAAGGCTTACTTTTTAGGCGCATACAGTTGGCCTAAATCAAAGATCGCTCGAGCGTAAATTGCCATGGAATTGGTGTAGTCTTCAAGATCAATCTTTTCATCATTTTCATGAATGAAATCTTCTTTATTCGGAAATTTGCTACCAAAGGCTACTGTATTTTTGGCTTCTTTTGCATACGTTCCACCACCAATCGTAATAATGGGTGTGACTTTATCTCCGGTTTCATCTTGATAGGCTTTTAATAAGGTTTGAATCATGGGTGTTTTTGGATCAAATACGAGCATGGGTGACGTTGATAATGTCTTAAATTGAAGGGGTGAAGGCGTGATTAACTTCATCTTCTTTTCGACTTCTTCATACTTCATAGATTCAGGATAACGATAGTTTGCGACTAAAGAAAAATGGTGACCATCATATGAAATCAGGCCAATATTATTGGTGGTTTCCTTTAATAAAGGCGCTTTAGCATCAATGCCTAAATTTTTACCCGTAAAGTCTTCATATTGTTTCGCAATCGTGTTTAAAGGTTCTTGAGGAAATGCTTTGGCTAAAAACGAAAGTAAGGCAGTGCCAGCATTTTTACCCAATTGAGGTAAAGAACCATGTGCCGCTTTTCCGTGGAAAGTAATGGTTGTTTTGGATCCATTTAATTTGATCTCATGAGGAAAACCAAATTGATTTAATGCCCGTTCTAATGAAAATAAAGTATCGACAACCGCAACGGCTTTATCAATAACGGAATTCGCAACAATCCCTGCTTTAATTGAATGGATACCCCGAAGATGAACATGACCCGATATTTCAAAATTACTGATACCTTTTTCTCCATAAATTAAAGGAAAATTACCATCAGGTGTAAATCCAGCCACCGCGTATGGTTTCTTTAATTGATGAAAATAGTACTTTAAACAACCACTGCCTTTTTCTTCATTACCGCCAATCACGAGTTTGACTTGGAAACCTTGAATTAATTTTTTATCTTTTAACATTTTAAGCGCATAATACGAAGCCAAGGCGGGACCCTTATCATCACTAGTTCCGCGTCCATACATCCGTTCGTTTTCAATCACTGCACCAAAGGGTGGGTGTTTCCAACCTTCAGCAACAGGCACCACATCACTATGGGCATATACTGCAATTTGAGGTCCGGTTCCATAGGTAATTTCAGTTACATGACCGTCACAATAGTCGACTTGGAATCCGTCTTTCTCCGCAAGTTTTCCAATAAACTGTAAGGCTTGATAAACGGTTTCCCCATAAGGTTTTCCTTTGGTAATTGTCTTTTCATCATGAATCGAAGGAATTTGAATCCATCGTTGCAATTGTTGAATTGCTTCTTGATGATAAGACTTTAGAAATTGAGAAAATTGTGATGCCATGTTTGCATCCTCCTAATCTTGATTTAAAAACCGTCTTATGGACCGAATGTTATATAACGTTAAATAGAGAACTGGAATGATGAATGCAGCAAGTAATGCTTCGAAAAGGCCGTTGAGACCCAAAATAAACCAAATTAAATTGAAAAGATTACCAAAGGATTCAACGAAGGCAGCACTTTCAAATATCCAAAGCATGGATAAAACAAGCACCGTATGAAAAACGGTTGCAATGAATGCACCCATACTGATGGCCACCCATTGTAAAGGCCCTTCAAATCGTTTAGCGAAAGTCAAAAGGAATCCTGCAAAGAAGCCAAACATCAATCGGGGAAAAATAGAAATCATCGGATTAATAAAAAATAAATCTGTTGGTAATGGTGTGGGATTCGTTAAAACGACAAGTAAGGAAACCACTCCAAAAGTTAAACCAAATAAAGTTGAAGAACGCGTTGATAATAAAACAGCACCTAACAAAACAGGTAAATGAATTAACGTAATGGAGACGCCTGCACCAATGGGCAAAAATCCAAGAAATGGAACAAATCCCATGATGGCAATCAAGGCAATAAACATGCTATGAATGGTAAGTTTTCTGATTTGTTTACTAACGGTTAGTTGCATAATGCAATCCCTTTTAATGATAAATGTGGATCATGGATAACTTTAATGGTAAACAAAAGCAACAACCAAGTTGCATAGCCTCCGGTGATAATGACGGGTACGTTTTTTAAAGCAAGGCCTTTTAAACCTTGTTCGATTAAACCTTCAATCATATGAATATGACCTAAAATAATTCCGCTAGCCAAGGCACTGACTGTATTTTTTCCAAAGACTTCGGTTGGTTTCATCATTTGCATGGTTTTTATCAATGAAGCATTTTGATTTAATGCCTTAAAGGACGTTAATATACCCGGTGCGATAGATACGCCTTCAAAACCATGATCGCGGATGGCCATTACTTTTGTGGCAGTTCCTACATCAATGATGATAGCGTCTTGGTGATAATGTCGATCTGCGGCAATCGCATCCATCAACAAATCTACACCGAGTTCTTCGGGTTTTTGAATACGTAATTTGAAATTGGGAGCACTTAAACTTGAAAGAAAGCTGGGTTGAATAGTTGTTAACTGGGCGATTGCTTTAACAATTAAATGTCGAAGTTGGGGTTGTACAGAAGCAATCTTAATGGTTTTTATGGCAAATTTCTGAAAAACAGGCGCAAGCCAGTTTTGATAGGTTTTAATGGTGGGGATGGTAGGATGATCCACAAACGAATTCAACACTAAATGGCCTTGATCAAAAACACCTAACTTAACAGAAGTATTACCTAAGTCAATTGCCAGTAACATATACCACTATCCTACTACAAAGTTCATCATTTTACCTGGAATGTAAATGACTTTTTTAATACTTTTGCCTTCGAGATGTTTGATCACATTTTCGTCTTGTTTTGCCAAACGTTCAATTTCCGTTTCGGCAGTTCCTACAGCAAAGGTTAATGTGGTTCTTAGTTTTCCATTCACAGCGATGGGTAATTCAAAGGTTTGTTTTTGTAATTTGGACGGATCAAAGGTTGGCCAAGGATGATAAGCCAGTAGGTCTTTACATTTTAAAATAGACCATAATTCTTCACCGACATGTGGGGCAACGCAACTCAACATTTGAACAAAACCTTTTAGAAATGAAACGGGTATGGTTTTAGCTTTATAAACATCATTGATAAAAATCATCATTTGCGAAATGGCGGTATTTAATTGCAGTGATTCAAAATCCTCGGTTACTTTTTTAATAAGGAAATGGTAACTGTAATCCAAAGTTCCATCACTCTGATCAACCCAGCGATCAAGGTATTCTTGTTCACTAAAGAGTCGATAAACGCGATCTAAAAAACGTCTTGAACCTTCGAGTCCTTGGTTAGACCATGGTAAGGCTGCTTCTAAAGGACCCATAAACATTTCATATAATCTTAACGTGTCAGCGCCATACTGTTCGATGATGTCATCCGGATTCACAACATTGCCTCTTGATTTGGACATTTTTTCGCCATTTTCGCCAAGGATCATCCCTTGATGAAATAACTTTTTGAAGGGTTCTTCAGTATGGACAACGCCAATATCAAATAAAAATTTATGATAAAAACGCGCATATAAAAGATGCAAGACAGCATGTTCGGCGCCGCCGATATAAAGATCAACAGGCAACCAATGTTTAAGAAGTTTTTCATCAGCAATCACTTGATCATTCTTGGGATCTAAGTAGCGAATGTAATACCAGCAACTTCCTGCCCATTGTGGCATGGTATTGGTCTCTCTAACATACGCTTTTCCATCCATCACCACATCAAGCCAATCGATGGCATTAGCCAAAGGAGATTCACCGGTTCCAGATGGTTTAAATTCCTTTAAGTCTGGTAATAACAACGGTAATTCATTCACTTTCAAGGGAACAATACTACCATCTTTTTTACTAATCAAAACAGGAATCGGTTCGCCCCAATAACGTTGTCTAGAAAACAACCAATCACGAAGTTTATAGTTGGTTTTATAGCGACCTTTTTTTAAAGAAATTAGTTTTTCGGTTATCACTTTTTTCGCAGGTTCAATCAATAAGCCATTAATCAGCGGCGAATGAATATGTTTACCATCCTCGATCATTGCAGCATCTTGGATATCACCTTCTAAAACGGATCGAATGGGAAGTTTATATTTTTTGGCAAATTCAAAATCTCTTTGGTCATGAGCAGGAACCGCCATCACTGCTCCTGTTCCGTATCCATATAGAACATAGTCTGCAGTCCAAATGGGTAATGCTTCTCCATTGATTGGGTTTATCGCAAAAGCACCCGTGAAGACTCCTGTCTTATCTTTATTTAATTCCGTTCGATCTAAATCAGACTTATTTGAAGCGGCTTGAACATAAGCGTCAACTTCATTTTTTTGTGAATTTGTGGTGATAACCTTGAGCAAAGGATGCTCGGGAGCAAGAACCACATAGGTTGCTCCATACAAGGTATCTGCACGCGTGGTGTAAACCGTAAAAGATTCAATTGATGCTTTTACATCAAAAATGATTTCAGTACCGGTAGATTTTCCGATCCAATTTTTTTGCATGTCTCGTGTTGAATTTGGCCAATCTAATTGATCCAAACCAGAAAGTAATTTTTCAGCATACGCTGTAATTTTTAAAACCCACTGACGCATCATTCTTCTTTCAACAGGAAAACCACCGACCTCAGATTTACCATCTACCACTTCTTCATTAGCAAGGACCGTGCCCAATGCAGGACAAAAATTAACGGGTTTTTCATCAATATAAGCTAGACCCTTTTCTAATAGTTTAATAAATATCCATTGTGTCCATTTATAGTATTGCGGATCGGTAGTTGAAATTTCTTTTGACCAATCGTAACTAAAACCTAAAGCTTTAATTTGCTTCTTAATGTTAGCGATATTTTTTTCAGTAAAACCCATCGGATGATTGTTTGTTTTCAAGGCATATTGTTCTGCCGGTAAGCCAAAGGCATCCCAACCCATTGGATGTAAAACATTAAATCCTTGCATTCGTTTCATTCTTGCAACAATATCGGTAGCCGTATAACCCTCAGGGTGACCTACATGGAGACCTTGTGCAGAAGGATATGGAAACATATCTAGTATGTAATATTTTGGTTTTGAAAAGTCATATACATTGGTGTA
>JACCDP010567375.1_pt1 | contig 11510 bp, 10 predicted proteins | sample 7445841 | NCBI WGS metagenome assembly JACCDP01 (sample SAMN15323441, study PRJNA562643) | freshwater metagenome | isolation source: river surface water | place: USA:Blue River Watershed | collected 2017-08-17
CAACGTTGCGGTGACTGAATGCGGGGGCGCCTAAGAGGGCATTCAGTGTCAGCTTTCGACCCACTGCTGCTGGTCAGTTGGAGACGGCGCACGGCAGCTCTACAGCGGGTGCTGCCGATCGACTTGTGCCGGCGAACGCGCGCTGGCTGACACGAGGCGGTCGCTCGTCACTCCGGCATAGCTGTCAACTCCAACGCTCCAAAACACCTCGACGCGCCAAAGCCGGGAGTGCCGAGGTGGAACTGGCTCAGCTCAGAAGCTGTGACGGATCCCGAAGGCAAGGATGCTGGACCTTCCGTCCGGAGAAATGCCGACGCCGTTGAAGGCCGGCGTCTCACGCAGTCCCAGCGCGGCGAGAATCGCGTCGGGGCCGCCAGAAACATTGATCGGCCGCGCACCCGTTGGTGTCACGCCCACGATAGGTAGCACGTTGCCTTGCCGGTCCTCAGCGACCGCCAACCGCGAATAGAGCACCGTCCGCTTGGACAGTTGGTAGTCCACACCCAACGAGATACCGAGGTTCTTGCCACGGGTGAAATTCGTGAAGCGACTCTCGCCGGCCTCGCCGATCCAGACGAAGTTGCCGACAGGAACTCGCGCGCCGACGACGAGGGTTTGAATCTTCGGGTCGAAGCCGCCGGCGCCAGGCAGTTTGAGCGGTGGTTGCCCGGGCAGGTTCAGGGTGTCGCCATCGAAGTAGCGTCCCTCGTGGTACATCGCATGCAGCGACGGGCCATCGACCGACAGCATGTACTTTCCGGACAGCGCGAAGCCCCAGTAGCGATCCAGCTCGAAGATCGAGCCGCCCTGCGAAAGCACGGGGACGTCGAACTCGTTGTAGTGGAAGCCAGCGCTCAGGCTGAACGTCGGCGCCGTGTAGGCGAGGAACAGACCGCCAGAGCGGCCTCGCTTTCCGCCGGACTCGGAACCCGAGGCTTCGGCGCCCGCGCCGGCGGCCCCCAGCATGGAACCCGTGGATGCCGTCACCGCGCTGCCGCGCGCCGGGCTCACGATGCGCGAGACGCCCGCGTTAGGGCTGTAGGAGATGGCTGCCGCAAAACCACCGACCCGAGCCCAGTAGCTGATCTGGTTGTCCTGCCTGATCTGCAGCGTGTTGGTGACCAGGCCGGCGGTGAACAGATCGGTTCCAGCGAGGCCATCAGGTGTACCGGCCGCGAAGGAAAAGAAGATTGGTGCGTACTGACGTCCCAGGCGAACCTCGCCAGCGGGCGTCGTCAGGTACACCATGGCCTGCTTGCCGAAGAAGCGCCCGTCCTGGGACAGAGTGCCGTCGTCGCTGCCCGGTTGCGATTCCAGGACGAAGCCTGCCGCATATCCGCCGCCCAAATCCTCGCGCCCCTTGAAGCCCAAGGTGTTGGTGCGCGACAGGCTCGGCGTCACCCGTGATCTCGTGCCGGCGCTGCCAGGCGGAAAAATCAGGGCGGCGGATGCTCCTGTGGGCGAGCCGGTGCTGCCCGTCGTCTTGTGCGTCGTGTCGACGGCGGTGTCGATATTCCCGTACAGCGTCAGGATCGCTTGAGCGTTGGCCCCGAATGCACACACCGAAAGCGCGGCCACCAGGCCGACGCGAGTGCGAATGTTCATCTTTGTCCCCGATGGTTGTTTTGCTGAAGGGCCGACGGCTCGCGTGGGCCACGTTCAAGATCAGGAGGTCTGCTCGCAGCCCGGGGGCGTGTAGCTGAGCTCTCGCTGAATGTTGGGTGCGTCACACGACTTCTTGTCGACCGGACCCGCACAGCCGGCAAGCGCGGCGAGCACCGCCAGGAGAGTGATGCCCAGGTATGTCTTCATGGTTGGACTCCTTCAAGGTTTGCCCCAACCGGGGCGCTGCCCGGCAAGGGCCTTGCCGGGGTGAATCCGCTCTGGCGCTGGCTCAGCCCAGACCAAGCTGCTTGCGCAGGCTCTTGTCGACTGGGCCGGCCGGCATGAAGCGGCGCAACTTGCTCAGCAGGGCCGCCTGCCCCTGCGGCGTGCGCCGCATCCGCCAGGGCCCGAATGCCGCTTCGACGATGGTGTCGGCCACCTTCTCGGGTTCGTCGCCCGCACTCACGCTGGCGGGTATGGCATGCAGCACGGCGTTGCGCTCCCGGTCGTAGGCATCGATCAAGGTCGCGGCCAGCGGCGAGTTGGCTTCGAGGTTGGTCTTCGTATAGAAGGGCTGGACCAAGGTCACGCGGATGCCGAACTGGCGCACTTCGTGGTCCAGCGACTCCGACAAGCCCTCGACGGCATGCTTGGACGCCGCGTAGAGGCCCATGTAAGGCGCGGGCAAGAAGCCCAGCACCGAGCTCACGTTGATGATGCGGCCCTGTCGCTGAGCCCGCATGTGCGGAAGCACCGCCTGCGAGACCCTGAGGACGCCAAGCACGTTGGTGTCGAAGAGCGAGGCCGCCTCGGCGGGCGTCGTCTCTTCCACCGCACCGACCATGTTGAAGCCAGCGTTGTTGACGAGGACGTCGATGCGACCGGCAAGCTTGATGACGTCGAGCACGCCGGCGAGCACCGAGGCGTCGTTGCGGACGTCTATTTCGACCAGCTCGACGCCGGCTAGCGGTTGGGCTTTGGCGAGTTTGCGCACGGTTCCGAAGACGCGGCTTCCGCCGGCAACGAATTTCTTGGCCGTGGACAGGCCGATGCCGGACGAAACGCCAGTGACGAGGACGACAGGTGGGTTGTTCATGGAAATCTCTTCTTGATCAAGTGAACGAGGGCGAAGCGCGGCCTCGCGCCTGGCGCAGCAGGCGCGAGGCCTCGTTGTGTGGGTGCCGCTGTTGGCCGCGCAGCGGCTGGCAGGTCAGCTGATGGGGCAGGGCAAGTCGCCCACCTGGGCATGGCTGGCCGGCGAAGCGCCGGTCACCGCCCTTACTCCGCCTGGCCGGATTCGGAACCAGATCGAGTACATCGCCGGCAGGAACACGAGCGTCAGGACCGTGCCCGCCAACGTGCCACCAATAAGCGTGTAGGCCAGAGTTCCCCAGAAGACCGAGTGGGTCAGCGGAATGAAAGCGAGGATCGCCGCCAGTGCCGTCAGGATCACTGGACGAGCCCGCTGCACGGTCGCCTCGACCACCGCCTGGAAGGGCGGCAAGCCGGCCTGCTCGTTCTGATGGATCTGTCCGATCAGGATCAGCGTGTTGCGCATCAAGATGCCCGACAACGCGATCAGGCCCACCAGCGCATTGATCCCAAAAGGCTGGTGGAACACGATCAATGTGGGCACCACACCGATCAGACCGAGCGGGCTGGTCAGGAAGACCATCACCATGGCAGCCAGCGAGCGGACCTGCAGCACCAGGATCAGCAGCGTGACGGCCAGCATGATCGGGAAGATCGGCAGCATCGCGACCGTCGCTTTGCCCGATTCCTCGATGGAGCCGGCCTGCTCGATCTTGTAGCCACTCGGCAGCTTGTCCATGATCGGCTGAAGCTGCTTCGTGATGGCCGTGGATACGTCTGGCGGTTGCAGGTCTTCGGCGATATCACCGCGGACCGTGATCGTGGGCATGCGGTCACGCCGGCGCATGACGGGCTCTTCCATGCGCACGTCGATGACGCCAACCTGCGAGAGCGGGATGCGCTGGCCGTTGGCACCGGCCAGCGTGAAGTCGCCGATTCGTGCTGGGTCAAGCCGCACGTTGCCGGCCGAGCGCGCGACCACCTGGACCGTCCGAATGTCCTCGCGAACCATGGTGACCGGCACTCCGCTGAGCAGGAACTGCAGCTGTTGCGCGACCGAGCTGGACGTCAGTCCCACGGCCTGCAGACGCTCCTGCTGCAACGTGAAATGCAGCGTCGGTGTGCGCGTGCCCCAGTCCGTATTGACCGTCCGCATCATGGGACTCGCGTCCATCACCTGGCGGACCTCGGTTGCGATCTTCCTCAGCACATCAGGGTCGGGCCCCGTCACCCGGTAGGCCACTGGGAACGGCGAGTAGGGACCGAACACGAGCTGGGTGACTCGCAAGCGGGCCTCAGGCGCCAGGCCGTCGGCGATGGCCTGGCGCAGCCGGTGCTTCAGCGCCTCGCGCTCGTTCTGGTTGTCGGTCCGCACCACGATCTTCGCGAACGACGGGTCGGGCAGCTCCGGCGCCATCGAGAAGTAGAAGCGCGGCGCGCCTTGTCCCACGTAGGCGGTCACGATCTTGGCTTCCGCCTGCTTGGCCAGCCAGGCCTCGACCTTGGCGGCCGTGACGCTGGTCTGGCTGATCGACGTGCCGTAGGGCATCTGCACCTCGACCAACACCTCCGGCCGATCCGAGATGGGGAAGAACTGCTTCTTCACCACAGCCATGCCGAGCACGGACAGGACGAACAATCCAACGACAGAACCTGCGACCCACCACTTGCGCGCGATGACGCGCCCGAGGGTTCGGCGGAACCGGTTATAGCGCGGCGTGTCGTACAGCGCCTCGTGCCCGCCTTCCGCCGTCTTGAAGTTCGGGAGCAGCTTGACGCCGAGGTAGGGTGTGAAGAACACCGCAACCACCCAGGATGCGATCAGCGCGATGCCGACGATCCAGAACATGTTGCTGGTGTATTCGCCGGCAGTAGACCGCGCAAAGCCGTTGGGCATGAAGCCAACCGCGGTCACCAAGGTGCCCGACAGCATGGGGGCCGCCGTGTGACTCCAGGCATAGGCCGAGGCTGACAGACGGCTGTAACCCTCCTCCATCTTCACCACCATCATCTCGATGGCGATGATGGCGTCGTCGACCAACAGGCCTAACGCCAGGATGAGCGACCCCAAGGTGATCCGATCGAAGTTCTTGCCCGTCGCCAGCATCACGACGAACACGGCCGCCAGCGTCAGCGGCACGGCAGCAGCCACGACGACGCCCACGCGCCAGCCCATGCTGACGAAGCACACGACCATCACCACCAGCAGGGCGACGAAGAACTTCACCATGAACTCGTCGACGGCCGAGCTGATGTTCACCGCCTGGTCAGTGACCTTGGTGAGGCTGATGCCGGTCGGCAGCTCGGCGTTGATCGCCTGGGTCTCGCCCTCGAGCGCCTTGCCGACGTCCAGGCCGTTCCAGCCGTCTCGCATGACGATGCCAAGCAGCAAGGCAGGTTCGCCGCCATTGCGGATCAGGAAGCTCGCCGGGTCCTCATAACCCCGCTTGACGGTGGCAATGTCCGACAGCTTCAGGGTGCGCCCCTGCGCCACCAAAGGCGTATCCCGGATCTTCTGCAAGTCGTCAAACGCGCCATCGACACGGATGAAGACCTCGGGGCCTCTTGTCTCGACGGAGCCCGCGGGCGTCAGCGCGTTCTGGCCGTTCAGCGCCGCAAACACGTCCTGCGGGCTGAGCCCCAAGGTCGCGATGCGTTCATGGGAGAACTCGACAAAGATGCGCTCCGACTGCTCGCCAACGATGTTGACCTTCTTGACACCTGGCACATGCAGCAGCCTCTGGCGCAGCTTCTCGGCGTCACGCACGAGCGTGCGCTGCGGCTCGCCCTTGGCCTTCAAGGCGTACAGCGCGAACGTTACGTCCGAGTACTCGTCGTTGACGAAAGGCCCGATCACGCCCGGCGGGAGGCTGCGGATCTCATCGCCCACCTTCTTGCGGGCTTGATAGAACTCCTCCTGCACGTCGGCCGGCGGCGTCTTGTCCAGCAGCGTCAACGTCGTGAAAGCCAGGCCAGGCCGCGTGTAGGTCTCGGTGCGGTCGTACCAGCGCAGCTCCTGCATCCGCTTCTCGATCTTCTCGGCGACCTGGTCCTGCATCTCCTGCGCGGTGGCGCCAGGCCAGGCGGTAATGATGGTCATCACCTTGATCGTGAAAGCGGGGTCCTCGGCGCGGCCAAGCTTGAAGAACGACATCACCCCTGCCATCGAGATCAGCAACAGCAGGAAGACGGTGATCGCGCGCTCACGGACGGCGAGCGCCGACAGGTTGAAGCGGCTCTCGCTCACGGGTGGCTCCCGTTGTTCGCAGCAGCCACCGCCTGATCCATCACCCGGACCTGCGCGCCCTCGCGCAGCAGATGCGCGCCGAGGGCGACGATGGTTTCGCCGCGCTTGAGGTCGCCCACGACCTGTGCACGATCATCGTCCACATGCTTGATCGTGACCGGGCGCCAGGTGATCTTGGTCGGCGAACCGTCGACGACCCACACGCCCGGGCCCTTGCCAGCGTCGAAGACCGACGCGATCGGCACTTGCAGCGCCGGCTGGCCGGCGGAAGACTCGGCCGGCGTTTCCACGGTGACCGTGGCACCCAGCGGGGCATTGGCCAGCGCACCGTCCAGCACATAGCGGGCTTCGTAGGTTCGGGTGAGCCGATCGGCCGCGCTTGAGAGCTGCCTCAACTTGACCGGACTGGCCGCGCTCTCGCCGCCAAACAGCCGGGCTTCTGCCTTCGACCCAATCGCCGGGCGCAGCGTCTCTGGCAATTGGACGACAGCCTCGCGATGTCCTGCATGCGCCAGCCGGACCACGGGTTGACCAGCCCCGACCACCTGGCCAGGCTCAGCCAGCGTCTCAGTGATGACGCCGTCGGCATCAGCCACCAGTTCCGCGTAGCGACTCGCGTTGCGGGCCACGCTGGCTTGAGCCTCGGCGGCGCTCAGCTGCGCCTTGGCCGCATCTGCTGCCGCCTTGGCCTGGTCGTAGGTGGCTGTCGAGATGGCGCCGGTGCCGCGGAGATCGCGGTATCGGAGCTCGTCGTCAGCCGTTTGCTGCGCGCGCGCTTTGGCGGCCGCGACCGCGTCGAGTTGAGCCTCTGCGGCCAACTTCAGATCCACCGGATCGATGCGCATCAGGACCTGTCCGCGCTTCACGGTCTGGCCCGTGTCGACCAGGCGCTGCAGCACCTTGCCCGGCACCCGAAAACCCAAGTCGCTTTGGACCCGAGCCGCGACGGTTCCTGTGAAGGACCGCGATGAACCCGAGGCGTCCTGTACGGCTACGGTCCGCACCAGCGGTAGCTGGGTGCGCGCGTCAGTGGTTGCCGTCGATTCGCCGCATGCGGCCAAGGCCAGCGGCAGTACGCAGATGAGCGCAGAAATAGCGAGGCGAGGCCGGCGCATGAAGGTCCCTTAAGTGACGAATCAGGACCTTCATTTTGTTGCTTGTGACCATATCAGTCAATGGTCACATTGAATTTAAGGTGACAAGCTTCTCAGAACCAGGCTGGCCAGCAGCGCCGGCGCCTGATCGGTGCTGTCCATGCTGTGCTGCAACAACAGGGGATTGAGGTAGGGGCGCATGACCAAATGGATTGCCAGCACCGTCTCGTCCAGCGGCGTTTTGCGCTCGAAGTCGCCGCTTTGCCGGCCTTCCTGCAGCACGTCGCGAAGCAGTTGCCGTGTACGCTCTTCGTAATCGACGACTGCTTGCCAGCGTTCAGTCGCCGCCGAGGCAGCAATCTCGAAAAGCTTGCGATCCTGGAAGAGGAGGCGCAGGGTCGCCTCGGTGCTAGCCTTGAAAATGCGGCGCAGCTTGTCCGGCGGCAGGCTGGCTTCTGCGACCGATGCGCTGACTTCGGCCTCGATCTGCCTAAGGCAGTTCGCGCAGATCATTTCGCCGATGGCCTGTTTGGATTCGAAGAACTTGTAGATGTAGGCCTTCGAAAAGCCGATGGCCTTGGCAAGGTCGGACACGGTCGTCTTGCCATAGCCGTAGCGGCTGAAGTGCTCAGTCGCAGCGGCCACGATCTGGTCGCGGACATCGTGGTCGGCCGGGCCGCGGGCCGGTGCGGGAAGATTGCTCGTCGGGGTCATGGGCGTCAGCTTACGGTAGCCTCAGCGATTGGACAACGAGTGACCATTTGATATTATGGTCACAATCGTCAAAGGATGAGCCCATGTCCACTCGACCAGTTCTTGTCGCCACCTTCCTCCTCGCCAGCCTGGCCGGCTGCGCCGTGGGGCCGACCTACAGCCGGCCCACCGCGCCCACTCCCGAACGTTTTCAGGGTCAGGCCGCGGTGGATCGCCGACCAGCCACCGGCAATGCCGATCTCGCCGAATGGTGGGCGGCGTTCGACGACGCGCAGTTGGCGAGCCTGGTGAAGATTGCGCTGGAGCAGAACCTGGACCTGGCGCAGGCGACGGCCAGAGTGACCCAGGCGCGATCTGCTGTTGGTCTGGCAAATGCCGCGCTGCTTCCGTCGGGCAACGTCGGCACGCAGGCAGCGAGAGCCTACCAATCGGTGGAAACGCCGTTGGGCCGCGTGCTGAATTCCAACCCGAATTTCGACCGCTCGGGGAGTTCCTATGAGGCCAACGTAAGCGCCGGCTGGGAACTTGATGTGTTCGGCAGTCTGCGGCGCGGCAAGGAAGCGGCACGGGCCGATTACCAGGCGTCGGAAGCAGGCGCCGTCGCTGTGCGCCTCATGGTGGCGGCCCAGACCGCCGATGTCTACGTGAGCATCCGCGGGCTGCAGACTCGTCTGGCGATCGCCCACCGGCAGGTCGAGACCGAGCAGGATCTGCTCGACAAGGTCAAGCTGCTATACGGCAAGGGACTTGCCGCTGAGATGCAAGTCCATCAGGTCGCGGGAGCCCTCGCGCAAGTCCGTGCGTCGATTCCAGTGCTGCGGTCCGGCCTGGCGACAGCGATGAACGCGTTGGATGTGCTGCTCGGCGCACTACCCGGCACCTACAGCGCGGCGCTGGCCGCGGGCGGCCCGATCCCGGCAGCGCCACAAATTGGCGCCCCCGTGTCTCCGGCGGAATTGCTGCGCCGTCGCCCGGATCTGATTGCAGCGGAGCGTCGCTTGGCCGCGTCGAACGAGCGCATCGGTATCGCCATTGCCGAGTACTACCCGAAGTTCTCTCTGAGCGGCTTGATCGGCAGCGCCACGTCCGTCTCCGGTGGGAATCTCTTCACAGGCGGCGCAAGCCAGGCCGCCGGCGTGCTGGGTCTGAGGTGGCGACTCTTCGACTTCGGCCGCATCAATGCTCAGATCGAGCAGGCAAAGGGTCAGGAGGCCGAACTACTGGCCGGCTACCGCCTCGCCGCCCTCCGCGCGACCGAGGACGTCGAGAACGCGTTCTCGACCCTCGTGAACAGGGAGATTCAGGTGGCTGAATTGACGCAAGGTGTCGAGTCACTTACCCGTGCCCGCGCGGCGACCTTCGCGGCTTACCAAAAGGGCGTCGTCAGCCTGATCGAAGTCCTCCAGGCAGATGAAAACCTGTTGCGGGCTTCCGATGCTCGCGCACAGGCGGAAACGGAAGCCGCTCGAGCCGCAATCTTCTCTTTCAAGGCGCTCGGCGGTGGTTGGCAGCCTCCCGCGCAGAACGTAGCGGCAATCCAATAGGACCGCCCCCTCGAACGCCCCTCGCAGTTATCCTCGTCAGTGCAGAACAAAGCTTAGGGATATCTCATTTCATAGCGCGATCTCGGCCTTGAAGGTGAAACGGTCCGACAAATAGCCGGCCGTTGAATGACCGCTGCCGATCATTGCAGCCGTTCAGCGTTGGGGCGGCGAGTGACTCGAAGCAGCCTGCTGCAGTCATCGGGTGGCCCGGGCGCGGCAGAGGTCAGCAGGTAGTGGCCCGGCGAAGGTGCGGAGGGCAGTCAGCCCGATGCGATCAGGGGCCGTGGGTGACGGTCAGCGAGGCAGGAGATAGAGAGCCCCCGCCCAGGCCACCGAAGAAGCCACCACCGCCGTCACCACACCCACCGCAACAGACGGCCAGTGCAAGCGTTGGTGGGTGGTTTCGTTCAACGCGCGGACCAGACGCTGCACCGGCGGGCCCAGCTCTTCTTGCAGGAGCTTCCTGCCGGCAGCCTGCAAAGCCTGTGCCTCGACCTCGACCGCAGCGCGCGCCAGTTCCTCGGCGCGGTGGGCAAGGTGCTTGGACAGGTGCGTCACCGCGTGCTGCGTGAATGCGGTGAACCTGGACTCGGCATCGGCGGATCGGGCTGTCAGTGAATCCGCCGCGCTCGTCACGGCCTCGCTGGTCGACGCCAGCGCCGGCGCGATAGCTTCGAGCCGCTCCAGCAGCACGGCGATGTCGCCCAGTGCCTCGGCGATCAGCGCTTCGCGCACGTTGCCCATGGGGTGCCTCGTCAGGCGACGCGCAGGAGGGGCGCGACGGTCATGCCCAGGCGCAGCGCGTCGAAGCACGCGTCCAGTTCTGGCGCGACGCCGATGGCAAGGCGGCGGGCCGCGAGCTTGCGGGCAAGTGCGAGCTTCTCGTTGGCGTCCGCCGTCTTGGCAATGGCGGCCTTGTAGTCGGTGTCGTCCTCCAACAGATCGTCAACGCCCTGGCCGGAGACCTTGAGACTCTCGTAGATCTCGTTCGATCCCAGGCGGCAGGCAGTGTCGGCGCAGGCGAGCGGCTGTTCCTGCAGGAAGGCCAGCAAGGGGCGGAAGGCCTCGGCCACGCTGCTCGCCTCGTCGACCATGTTGAACACCAGGCGCAGCTTCTGCGCGGGCACGCCCATGCGGGCGAGCTCGACCAGCGTGGCAATCGTGTCCTTCTGCTGCTTGATGGCGGCGACGGCCGGGACGACGTAGTGGTCAAAGTCCTCGTGGCTGCCGCGGTATCGGTCCATCAGCGCCAGCAGTTCCTCGACGTTGCTTGCGCCAACGTCCACCACCGTGCTGTCCACGGCCTGCAGGTATTCCTGAAGCACGGCGAACTGCCGGCCTCGCAGCGACTTGGTGCCGGCCTCGCCGGCGTTGATGCTCTCGACCGAGATCAGCTTGGCGCCAGAAATGCGGGGCAGCAGCAGGTGGCGGGCGATGGTGGTCTTGCCGACGTTGCCGGAGAAGTTGATGACGGCGACTTTCATGGTCAGTCCTCAGAGAACAGCTGGTTGAACTGGTGGCGCTCGAAGAAGTCTTCGGCAACGTCCCGCCCGGTGGACCCCGTCGGGATCAGCGCGCTGGCGTCCTGGGCTTCGGCGGGCTGCCGAGCTTTGGCGAACAGCAGCTCTGGCACCGGCGGGTCGCGTGCAGCCGTGGCCGGCGCTGCGCCAGCGCGTAATGCCTCGCGCTGCACCGTCTTCAGACTGACCTGTATGCCCACATCGGCCAATGCCGAGCGGATGGCCTCGAACGTGTAGCCGTCGTCGCGCAGCCGCTGGATCTCCAACGCGTAGTCACCAGCCTTGCGGGTCACGCGGCCAGGTGGACGAGAAGGGGTCAACTTCATGGTGCCTGTTGGTCGGTGTTGGACAGTCACTGAGCGCTTGTTGGACGCTTCTTGGTCACTACTTGGTCACTTCTTGGACGGTTGCTGGCCAGCCTTGGTCGCTACTTGGACGGCAACTGGTCGGTACTTGGTCAGTCTTTGGACGGTAGTTGGTCACTGACCAGAAGGTAGGTGGCTGAACGCCAGGCCCGGGTGCTGGATTCGGGGCCGAATCCAGCGGCTCCGAAGGCGGCTTCAGAGCCAATACTTGGTCCATGAGTGAGTGCAGAGATAGGCGGCCTGCCGCCAAATTCACAAGCGCTCCGCGCACCTCCTTGCAGTCGGATCATGGGCAGCTCTTCGCATGACTTCGTCACCGTCGACATGCG
>JACCDP010790435.1_pt1 | contig 11510 bp, 29 predicted proteins | sample 7445841 | NCBI WGS metagenome assembly JACCDP01 (sample SAMN15323441, study PRJNA562643) | freshwater metagenome | isolation source: river surface water | place: USA:Blue River Watershed | collected 2017-08-17
CCTCAGAACGGTACGGAATCGTCATCGTCTTGTTTTGCGGGTTTTGACTCTCCATCCTTCTGTTGGAACTTTAGACCCAGATACTTACCATCAGAGCCATCGTTAACCCAACCTGATACCCAATAGTCAATCCCTCCAATAGTTGCTGACCCTCTGTAATCAGGGTGAGCGTCTTTTTCTTTTTTCTTGTTCTTGCTAATACTTCCGGTTAGTTCTTTTGGCATAGCGATTTCTCCATTTCGTTCACCTCGGCTAGAAAGTTCGTGAGTTGAAGCTCGATAATCTTGAACTCCTCTGGCTTTGGCTCGTATCTAACAATGAATAACTGCAAGTGATCGGGGAGCCTTGGGTCGAAACTTACAAAGTCGCACCATGTCTTGTTTGTCACGAGCATTTGAGTGAGCATTTGAGACTTGTACTTAGTGGGAACCTCCTTTGCGAGTAAATAATCAACGTGAGTGTTTGAGTTAGGACACTTGATCTCGATCAGACCTGAGCCTACAAACCCATCAGGAGAGGCTCCAAGCCATTCTATGCTCTTATGCTTATGAAAACCTGTCTGCTCCACAATCGAGCCTGTAGCCTGCTCATAAGCGACCCTAGCGATAGGTTCTTGCTCTGTACCCCACTGCATAGCCGCGTTCGTAAAAGAATCGGTCTGTAAGCCCGTTAAACGCTCTGTGACGAGCTGGATTGCGTAGTTCCTACGCGTAGCCGTACCTTGCTTTGCAATCGCGTCTGAAGCCCTAGAAGCCGTTACATGGCCTAGTCTTGCTTTGTACCAATCTTCAGTTCTTTGTTCCATTTTGCACCTTTAGAAATCCTCGTTCGATCATTGCCTGCATCGTGTTGATATACGCTTGGTTCCAGAAGTCTCGACGTTCTTCACGAGACATATCCTTCCCCTGGTCTAAGTATGTGTGACAACGAAAGCACAGGGATGCTACTAAAGCATCAGATACCTTAATGCCCATGCCTTTTCCTTGATTCCTGTGTGCGGCTACTACAGTCCCATCCTCTGCAAAACAAGACCCGCAGGGAATATGCCTGCAAGCCTCAAGCAGCTTTTTGTTTATGTACATTGATTTTCCTTAAGTCGAGTTCAGCGTCTTTCATCTCATCCGTCCAAATCAAGCCTTTCTCCAATGCGTACTGTAGGAGTTGTTCAACAAGATCAGAGAACTCAGAGACCGTGAGAGAAGCGGTGCTCGGTTCTATCTCCTTCACCTGGCCTCCAGGGAGGTCTACGATCCTGGTTGACAAGAATCGAGTCTTAGCCCACTCGTGCCAAATGTCCTGCGTATATTCTTGGTTCATAAGTTGTTCAGAACACGCAGTAAGGATCGCCCAATAAAACCGATTCTGAGCCGCTGTGCGAGGAGGTTTGGTAATAGTTACCATGTAACCCAATTCAGCGGCTTGTAGAGCCTCTATAGCCTTCCTACGGTCATTCTCAGTCGTTAAAATCAGTCGCATTTTGTCTCCACCAGTTGTAATTTGCTCTGAACGCTCGTCTTGCCATGTCTGGAAACCTATCGTGGTGATCCGAGAACATGGCTTCCAAGAGTCTTCTTCTAAACACCGGACCGTTTACGTCTAACCACATCAGCCAAGAATCAACGTCAGCTTCCTTGCCGTTCCCGATTAAAAACCTCATGGCGGTTATCGACTCGGTGCTTGGCTTTTTGTTGTACGGAGCCCTGCAAGCATCTTCAACTGCCAGGTTGATGACCGACCACAAGAGTTTTTTGCAGCGGTCAGTCTGGATGTCGTCGATCAAGCCTTCTTCAAATCGGTCTAGGTTCATTTGACTTCCGTGAGTGCTTTCTTCTTGGCTTCGTAAACTGCAACGAGTTCTTTGATCTCTGGCTTGTCTTTCATAGCTTTATAAGCCGGAGAGAACTCTGCTTTTAACGCGTCTAGCGACTCTGCTGCTTCGAGTTTTGACTTGTAGGCCTCAAGCTCATCGACCTTTTCCTCTGAAGGAAGATCTTCTCCAGCATAGATATACAAACCGATGCCGTGTAAAGCTATTGCCTTTGCTAAACACCTTTGCATAGCCGTATTGACTGCAAAAGCATCAGGATTAGAGATCGCCTTGTTTCTGTGGTCCATAACCGGAAGTTGGGCAGTGCGAGAAACTCCAAATGCTTTGACCTCGCAGAACACCATGACTGTTTCGCCCCACATTTGGTGAGGCTTGTACTCCCACGTAGCACTCGGATCGTTGAGCAAAAGTTGTTCTACAGCCCATGCCCATGATAGATACGACAGGTTGTTTTTCTTCTCGATCTTGCTGTTGACGTTGATTTTGTTGAGTTCAGCGAATTTCATGTTTAGCTCCTTTACTTTATGAACAGGAAGAGCAGCGTTCCGTAGAATATTCCCAATAGCGTGCATAAGATCCAATCACTCCTCGTCGGTTTCCATTTCTCCAAGTTCGTACTCCTGTTGTTCCAGCTGTTGTTGGTGCTCACGTTCTCTCTCCCTGTCGTATTCCCAAAGTTGACGATCTAGCCACCAGTCATAGTTCATCTTTTTTATCCTCTGCGTCTGTTGAAAGTGTGCAGAAATCAACTGAGCTGTACGAGTAGCTCGCGCGAAACACAGTTGATGTGATCTTCATTTTGTACTTAAGATCAAAAAAATCTTCTACGATCTTTGCGACTTCGGTTTCTGTAAGTGTGATCTTCATGTTGCTCTCCTGGTAGGGGCCGGAGCCCCTGGTTATTAGTAAGAAACTGTGAAGCCTTCAGCTTCGAGCTTTGCTGCAAACTCTGGTGCAGCAGACTTGCGAACTTCGCAGGAAACGCCGCCGCAAATGCGGTCTTTAGCGTTTGTGTTGTTAGCCACGAAAGTAACCGTGGTTGCTGAGAAATCGAAGGGAAGAACTTGGAAGTCGCTCATTTGAATCTCCTTTGAAGAGCGGGTTAATAAGTTCGTTTGCATGGGTGTATATTGACCGAATAAAACCTTTAAGACTGTCGTCACGATGACAATCTCTGCCACTGACACCAAGAAAACACGCCGTTCGTCGGTTAGTCCTACTCAGAGGTCTTTAGCTTTACTTAGGGAGCGAGGTTATTTATGCCAAATAGTCGAGCACTGGAACCCTTGGGCTCGTATCCGACAAGACCTTTTCAGTATCGGAGACATACTTTGCCTCAGAGACGAAGAGACGCTGCTGGTGCAGACAACGAGCAGGGCCAATATCAACGCTAGGGTGAAGAAGATAAGCGAGTGTGAGCATCTTCCGGCCATCTTGCGAGCAGGCTGGAAGATAGAGGTTCATGGTTGGGGGAAGCTAAAAGATGGATGGACTTGTAAGGTCGTCGAGATGTGATATAGTTGCTCTGTTGTCGTTGCTGTCAACAATATTAAGGCCACTTACTCATGCGTCTGCTCCTGTAAAAACAGGGGACAGCAACCAGGCGCAGCAGTAAGTGGCTTTTTTATTTCCGCTCGATAACCGGACTCCACCCGTTAGTAGTGAGCCTGCATGGGCTGCTTGGAGTAGAACACCGGAATCTGGACACCCTAGAGCACTTCCGATCCAGACTGTCAGTGAGGTACTGGACGTAGACTATTTCTGAATGGGTGGTAGACACAGAGATAGTCGGAGAGAATCGCTGGCTTCGGCTACGCTAGGCAAGGAACATCCAGAAGTGACCCTTGCGGGGCGAGGTGAGTGCTACCACCCTTGGGGAAGTTATGTCCAGAAATAAAGAAAGTAGAAGATTGTCAACAGAACGACATTCAACAAACAAAAAAAGGTCTACAGTAAAAACTCCAACACAGGAGGTTTTATGTTTGAAGAGTTTTGGAGTAAGTACCCAAGAAAGGTCGCTAAACGCGCTGCACAGAAGGCATGGAACAAACTATCGCCTGCTGAGCAAAAGTCCGCTGTAGAGGCTCTGGTGACGCACAACAAGTATTACCAGGTGAAGGGAACAGGTCAGGAGTTTATTCCGCACCCTGCTACCTGGCTGAACCAAGGAAGATGGGAAGATGAGCTAGAGATCGCACCTACACAAGAGAAGGTTGTAGTGTGGTGGGCTACAGAAAAGGGTACTGCCGAGATGGCAGCAAAGGTAAATTGTCCAGCTAGGCCAGGAGAGGATTGGAACTCTTGGAAGGCAAGGATCTCAGAGAAGCTGAGGGCAGCGTGAAAGTCAATTACGAGCAATGCCTTCCTACTCGCATGAGTAGATTAGCGATGAAGCTGCGGTACATAGGCTACACAGTGGATTTCTTGAAGTTTTACTCGCTTAAAGAAAATACTTTTTTGCTTACCCAGAAGTATCGAAAGCCAATAATGAGGTTTGGGTACGGGAAAAGAAGAATACGTCCGATTGCCAAGCAAAACCGAAATAAACGAACGTATATGCTCAGCCAAGGTTTTGGGCCTTCCATCAATCCACCTGAACATTATTGGAAAAACCCTGAAGCGTATTGGAGTAGGCGTCTATGAACGAGAAAGAAAGAGCATACAAACTGCTTTATAAGCTGGCACAGGAAAACGACTATGTGATTGTCCACAGCCAAGAGCTACGGATTCTCTTGCAAGACCTGAAGTTGGCAACCAAGACCTTACAAGAAACAGAAATAGACATGACAGGAGATATGGCATGAGACAAAAGGTTAGCAGGGGTGAGTTTTGTCTGAAGTATCTACAGTCAAGATCGACACCAGTGACGACTGTTGAGCTCGCAGAGAAGTTAAAAGTTAGCCCACGGTCTATCCAGAACTCGTTAGAACCTCTTATTCTTGATGGCAAGGTCATTAGGGGCATGGTCTGGAAGCAATCTTCTCCGGCCAAGAAAGCAGGGCTCTCTTATTCTTATCTTGCGGCAGACTCAAAGGTGAAGAAGAAGATTCTGCAAAACGGGTCGGTCGAGGAGGTGTTCGAGATCAACTTCAACAACCCTTTCAATCTGAGGGCATCATGAAGAAAAGACAGATGACTGACAGGTTGCAATGCAACCCACATCCAGATGCACCGCATGGCTTCATGCGTGACGCATCACACAACGCTGACAGGTATGTGTGTGAGTGTGAGAACTGGGAACCAAAGCCTGTGGCTCACGTTTACCGGATTGAACCAAATGGTAGACCTTGTGTCGCCTGGGATGATGCAAGTGAAATTAAGGTTGGCGCAAAACTTTACGCTGCACCCCGTGAATGGGTCAGTCTGACGGATCACGAAGTTTGGGAAGCGATCGATTACGTGCTTGAGGGTGGTGGTTGGCTAGATGTAGCGAGAGTACTTGAGCAGGCTTTTAAGGAGAAGAACACATGATCGAAAACAAAAACGCAAAGACACCAGCGGACGGAGAGCCTCTGCCCGTAGCAACAAGCGCCATGACGCTAGAGCAAACGCGACAGTGGATTGCCGACACATGGAAAAGGTGTCAGGACGAAGTTTGGCGCCAGCCAACCACTAAGACGGTGGTGTACCTGACTGCTGGTAGCTACAGTCTTGAGACGCTTGAAAACTTAGTTAAGTTACTTAAAAAGGTGGCCAATGATGACTAGAGAAGAAATCATCCGCATGGCGCGGGAGGCTGGATTTGATCCTCACGACATGAGCGATGACTTTACCTGCAACCTTGAAGACATTGAACGCTTCGCTGCCCTTGTCGCAGCACATGAGCGTGAGGCGTGTGCGGAGTTGTGTGAGCAACACGGCTTGACACTGTCGGTCTTTGGCTGGGTCGCAAAGGAATGCGCCGAAGCCATCAGAGCAAGAGGTGAGCAATGATGTGGTGCGAACACTGCGGTTACCGGAGAGCTATGCGGTGGACATATTGGTGCAAGAAGTGTTTTGCCGAATTTATAGGCGATCTTCCGATCACGGCAAGAGGTGAGCAATGACCGGCGCTGAGATACAACGTATGGCGCACAACCTCGGACTCGTTCACCACACCAATCAAGTCAAAGTATTAGTACGGCAGATTCTCCGCAAACACAAACCGCTGACAAAAACCGAGAAGATATACCTTAACCATCTAACCCAACCCTACTCGCTCATCGAACTATCAGAGCATTTCGGCTGCACGACAGAGGGCGCAAGGAAGCACCTAAAAGCGCTGATGGCAAAAGGTCTTGTCGACAGAGAGACTCGGTACAAATGGACAGAAGGCAGACACGGAGCGTGGGCGTGGTATTACTTCAAAAAATGAAAGACTACACAGCAGGGCATACGGTCTGGATGACACCTAAAGACAAGACACCACCGCTGGGTTCTAAGATGCTTTTACTTAACCCCGGTGGAGTTTGTGTCATCGGTCATTGGTCAGATTGGGCGGTTGCATGGGCTCCGCTACCAAAGGTTCCTGAGCACATAAAGGAGTTACTGTGAGCGACAACGTCAACCATCCCAGACACTACACTGAGCATCCTTCGGGTGTTGAGTGCATCCAGATCACGGAGCATATGGGATTTAACCTCGGTAACGCAGTGAAATACATCTGGAGGGCTGATCTCAAGGGCAACCAGGTCGAGGATCTTAAGAAGGCAGTCTGGTACATCAACCGTGAGATACAAAGGATTAGCAATGAATCTACATGAAGCAGCAGCCAAAGCACTTGCTCAAGACGTTATTCAAGACGCAATGGATTCCAGTGAGCTAGAATCACGAGTCTTGGCTTTAGTCAACATGAGCGTAGAACTACACAAAGCAAGCATCGATCTTCGACTACAAGCCGAGGAGCTTCTCAACTTTCTAACGGGGGAGTAAACTAACGATGGAACTCCTCCTGTGTTTGCCTGGCGCGATGCCAGGCTTTTTTTTGTGATCGCTGTCTACACATCTATTTTCAATAGTTACGACCCGCTGCACTACGCGGTCAGGCAATCTGTGCCTACGAACTTCTACGCGATTGTTGACGAGGCTAAACCTCATCAGGGCTGGAAGCAGATCGTAACCACGAGACGGTTCTCTGATCCCAGGATGGAAGCTAAGTGGTACAAAGTATTTCCTGACAAGCTGGAGTTCGACGAGGACTATGTGATCTGGGTGGACGGGTCTATACGGATTACGAGCCCTAAGTTTGTGGAGTACATGGTCGAGCAGGCCGGAGATACGATGGCAGCGTTTCAACACCCTTGGAGGACTTGCATCTACGAAGAAGCCCAAGAGTGCCATGACATGATTAAGTACAGGGATCAACCCATCTTGGCTCAGGTTGAGCACTATAGGGACTTAGGATGGCCTGAGAACGGCGGTCTTATCGCAGGCGGGGTTTTGTGTTGGAAGCGGTCCTACATCAATCCTAGAGCCAACCAAGCATGGTGGGAGGAGATGATGAAGTGGAGCTTACAAGACCAGCTCTCATTCCCAATTGTCGCGTCAGAACATGGCTTAGAAGTCAATGTTTGCAACAAGTCACTCATGAACAACGAATATTTTCAGGTGGTTGCCCATCACAGAATGGAGGAGTATGAAAAAGTTACCGATTCTCATCTGCACAACAGGATCGCCAAGCCTTGAAATCACGCTGTCGAGCATCAGTCTTTACGCCAAAGAAGCGCCTGTTTATTTGTCGAGCAGGTCCGAGACAATGGACCAACGAATTTACAAATGGGTACTCAATTCGTCGAGTAACTTCGGTGACGCATACAACAGGATCATGGACGATGCCTTCCAGTACCACGATGAAGTCATCATAGCTAACGACGATATATGCCTGACTCCTGACTCGTATAGATTGCTTTGTGAAGATGTCCAGCATCTTAAGGACGCAGGGCATAAATTGGGTGTTATTGGTTGCAGGTCTGACTTTATTCTGGACACCCAGAATATCCGGTATGAGTCTGGCCCAAGAAACGGGATGAAATGGGCAGAGGAAGAGACGATCAGGGAAGCCTCGGTTATTGCGCCTATCTTTGCCTACGTATCAAAGGAGGCTTTTCAAGCGGTCAGGTTTCCGCCTATAAATTGGTTCTCAGATAATGTGTTTTGTCATACACTTACGGTATTAGACTTTAGGCATTTTGTATCAAGGGCTTACGTTCATCACGCTGGCTCTCAAACAGTCGGCAAGGATGACCGTAAAAACCTCATGGAGGCTTCACGATGGATGTGGAAAAACGAACCAGGGATAGCAAGGCACTACCATCTCCCTACCGAATGAAGGTTCCTCCGGTTCCTATTCGATACGACAGGAAGGTGGGTATCCCCATGCAACCTAAGAAGGCTAAAAAATGAAGGGCTTACTCTCACCTAAAGTCATGATCGTCATGAAGGGCGAGGACAAAGAGGAATATTCCGATTGTCCGATTGCCACACAAGACATCGAGGTTAATCTTAAAAACCGCGAGAAGGCTATCGAGAAGGCCCAGTACGGACCTCTTAATCCTGATGAGCCTAATACCCAATACTGGCGCGACATGGGCGCAAGATGGCGTGTGTCTGGCGAGCAAGCCAAGAAATCGCGGTGCGGTAACTGCGCTGCCTTCAACCAAAAGTCTGAGATGCTTGACTGCATCGAGCAAGGACTAGGTGAAGAGGATGAGTGGGATGCTGTAGATGCTGGCGATCTAGGGTTTTGCGAGATATTTGACTTTAAGTGCGCTGCGGCTAGGACTTGCGCTGCGTGGGTAACCGGTGGTCCTATTACGGATGACAGCGATGAAGAAAGTATGGGAGAAGGCGAGACCGAAGAAGCTGGGGAAGAGTGAACCGCTTTCCAAGTCCGAGAAGAAGTCCGCAAAAGCGATGGCTAAGTCAGCAGGTAGGCCATATCCTAATCTTGTAGACAATATGCGAGCAGCAAAGAAATGAAAAAGACTAAGACTGAGAAGAAGATCAGCAAAGTTATGACTGAGTTCGGCAAGGGCAAGTTGCACTCTGGAAGCAAGAAGGGTCCAGCAGTAACGAACCCCAAGCAAGCGATTGCGATTGCACTTTCTGAAGCTGGCGTGAAGAAGAAGAAATGACTGCCGCTTGGACTCGTAAGGAAGGTAAGAACGCCAAAGGTGGCCTCAACGAGAAAGGCCGGAAGTCTTACGAGCGTGAGAATCCTGGGTCTGACTTAAAGGCTCCTGTTAAAAGCGGCGATAACCCGCGTAGAGCGTCTTTTCTTGCGCGAATGGGTAACATGCCAGGCCCAGAGAGAAAACCCGATGGGAGCCCTACCAGACTGCTCCTGAGCCTAAAGGCGTGGGGCGCAAGTTCCAAGGCTGATGCTAAGGCAAAGGCTAAAGCTATCTCGGCGAGGAACAAAAAGTGAAGCGTAGAAAAGGACTGCTAGACGAGGAGAAGTTTCTTCCTCCGTTGCCTGAGCAACTACCGAGGGGCGTAAGTTCGCTGCCAGGGTACGGTCAGACAAGTCCTATCGCGCAGGGATTACTAGGGTTTACGGGCAGGCAGCCTACTTACTCGGTGATGGACCCAGAGGCTCAGAAGATGTCTGAGGCTTACAGACTAGGCGAGCAAGCAAGTGTCGCTAGTCAGCTTTACGGGTCTGTGGCTCCGTTTGCGGTTGCTTCTTCGCTTAGTAAGTTAAACGCTTTACCAGGGGCTGCTGTCTACAGAAAGTCAACGCCCACTGCTCCAGATCCTTCTGTTGGCACTAGGTTTGAGCGAGAGTTTCTTGGCGGCTTGGCAGAAAGAAAGCCGATTGATCTTGAGCAGTACAGGGGAGCAAGCCTGATGGTTTTGCCTTGGGATAGCTCAAGTAGAAACTATCGAATTACATCTGTTTCGGATGAGCTTTTGCCAAGACCTGTTGTTACGCATGGTGGCTTTGATTACACAAGAGATCTTGAACATATAAAAGAAGGTATTGCTGGAGCTTCAAATCTCGGTATTGCAAAGAGAATTAGGGATAGAGATGCTGTCGCTAGAAGAGAAAACCTAGAGGCTGGAGGAACCGGAGAGGTTTTGCATGCGCCTATTACGATGGGCTCAGGATCAGAAAACTTCTCGGTGCAACCGACAGAGGTATTGCTTGGCCTGATTGATCGTGCAAACGTTTCAAAGGGCGTTATTGACGATCTCAATAAAGAGATTAGAGAGCTTAAGATATTCAAGGGAACTGGAGAATCTAGAAAGACGTTGCAGCCATTCAAAAACTTTCGCGGCGTTACTTCAGAAGAGGGAAGGGTTCAGCTTTACCGCGGGGGCGATGGTCTTGAATCAACAGAGGGCGAATTAAGAAAAGCTCTTGTTGGCGTAATGTCTAAGAAGAAGTTTCAAGAGCAATTTGGGTTTAATGCTGAAGATGTATCCGCGGCCATAACAAGTCCGACTTTAGTTGGAGTTCCTAAAGGCTACATTGGTGATGCTTTGTTTTCGACCAATCCGGCCAGTGGGATGCACTTAAGGCCATCAAAAAACGCAACTTACAACACAGACTTTACTGGCGAATACGAAGGATCGCTTGGGTTAAGCCTCCCTGTGGAAGTCCTGATGAAAAGGACGTTCGACAGGATTGCTCAAGAGCAGGCTGGTAAACCAGGCGACATCAGAAACATGACTATAGGCGCATTAGAAAAGCGTAAGGAAGGTGTTTCTGAGATCATTGATGATTACATGCTCGATCAGTACGATAAGTACCTGAGGCAACAGAGAAGGCTAGGCTTACTCGACTGAGTTTATGATGTTGCTTGCATGGAACTTAAGCATGTGAATGGCGTTTTCTAAAAACTCAACAAGTGCGTAGTCATCAAGTTTTAAGGCTTCATCATCAAGGTCAAGGTTTATGCCTGATTCTTTTGTTTCTGTGATAATGATCTTCATAGTAGCTCCTGATAGACCTAAAATTGTATGAATTTTGAGCCCAAAATTGGTTGTTTTTACGCAACATGAGATAGTAAAGTAGAAATGGAAACAACGAAGTGGATACCTCCAAACGCAGGAAACGGCAGGCCAAAGGGTTCGCCTAATAAGTCCACTGCTGCGGTGAGGGAAGCTATTGCGAAAATGGCTGAGATGAACGCTCCGAGGTTCGCAATATGGTTGGATGAAGTAGCTCAAAAGAGCCCAGAGAAGGCTTGCGACATCTACCTGAGAGCAATCGAGTACCACATACCTAAATTAGCGCGAACAGAGGTAACGGGAACTGACGGTCAACCTGTCCAAATGCAAGTGTCATGGGCGCAACCCGAATAGTCATACCGTATGCGCCAAGGGAGCAGCAGCTAAAGATCCACAATGCGCTATCAGATAAGCGTTTTGCTGTTGTTGTCGCGCATAGACGCATGGGAAAGTCAGTCAGCGCTGTCAACCATCTCATCAGAGCAGCGATAGAGAACAACAAGGAGGCTCCGAGATATGCTTACATCGGGCCTACCTATTCCCAGACCAAGCGAGTTATCTGGGATTACCTCCTCAAATTTACCCAACCCCTTAACGCCACTGCCAATATTGCGGAGCTACGGGTTGATTTCTGGGGCAGAAGGATTCAGCTTGCAGGATCTGATAACCCAGACTCTCTGCGAGGACAGTATTTCGATGGCGTTGTGTTCGACGAATTTGGCGATCAAGACCCGCGTATCTGGTCGGA
>JACCDP010703539.1_pt1 | contig 11508 bp, 9 predicted proteins | sample 7445841 | NCBI WGS metagenome assembly JACCDP01 (sample SAMN15323441, study PRJNA562643) | freshwater metagenome | isolation source: river surface water | place: USA:Blue River Watershed | collected 2017-08-17
CAGGCCTATATGCAGGAATGTGTTGCGGAAGCTCGTTCCAAAGGGTATGCCGAAACCCTGATGGGTCGTCGTCGTTACCTACGGGATTTGCAATCCAACAACGCGGCCGTTCGGGCCTTTGCGGAACGCAACGCGATCAATGCACCGATTCAAGGATCGGCCGCCGACCTCATCAAGGTGGCGATGATCCGGTTGGACCAAGGTCTTCGCGACCAAGGCCTTCAATCCAAATTGTTGTTACAAGTTCACGACGAATTGGTGCTGGACCAGGCCCCCGGCGAAGAAGCCGTCCTGGCCGATTTGGTCCGCCGCGAAATGACCGGCGCCGCCAAACTCCTGGTCCCCTTGGTCGTGGACCTGGGCCGCGGTCCCGATTGGCTCAGCGCGCACTAGATACGACCTGCCTCAGGCTCAAAGAATACCGACAATTCATCTACATTGGACGCCTGTACATCAAAAGAAAGACCGCCGACAAGGCTCCCAAGGCGCCTCCCATCGCCCAATACCAGTCGGGATCGAACCCCTTGCGCTCCAATGGGAACCGTGGATAATCAATGATTTGAATAAGAGGAGTTTCCTTGCGTAGTGAGATTTCTGCTAACTGAATATTCTTGGTCAATTCGCCAAAAAGAGTCATTGAAATTTGCAAGTCAATTAACTTTCGATTTTGGTCGACCCTCAATACTTGACGTGTGGCATTCACATCGCCGTCATTCAGTAAGGAGGACTGATACATGTTCTTGTTAAGTTCTTTTTTGACCGAATCAAGCTCTTCTTGCAATACATTTAGATTTTTTCTCGCCTTATAAGTTAAATTATCGGTGTAAAAAGAAGAAACCGTTTGAATTAATTTTCCTGCCAATACCATCGCCATGGTATCGTTGCGGTCTTGGCAACTGATTTCAATAAAGGTCATTTTTTTGTCAGGCCTGGAGGCATTCATAACTTCTTCGACAACGTGCCGATAAGTAAGCCATAGAGCACTGTCCTGCAAGGAACTAAATCCTATCAAAATACCTGAATCGCCCTTTGCAAATCGAAAATTGCTAAATTCTGATAATTTGTGAGCCTTGGCGCGTTCAAAGAAATATTCGCCCAGATAAACAGTATCCCCTGAAGGCAGAACGGTATTGGAAACGAGTGCCTTTTCGATAAGATTGCGAGTGGAAAATAGCTTTACCAAACTCTCTCCTTGAAAAACATTGGCTGGATTGTTGCCACTGACGTCCATTCCAAATTGAGCCAATAAATTCTCCCAAGCCGAAGAGGTTTTCTCTTCTGCGGAAATTGTGTAGACCGCAACATATTCCCGATCGGGCCCAAAAAAAGCAAATAGCCAACCCAATCCTGATCCGGTTGTAATTCCAATTAATATCCATAACAAATTACGCTTTAGATAAAGAGTCGCAACCTTTAGCCATTCGACCAATGCGTCCATTTGCATTTCATCCGATTTTGCGGTGGTTTGTGATTTTTCTGTGTTCATCATACATCCAATCGTTTAGATTTGACGTACCGATGGTCTTAGATGCCAAATAGCATTAAACCAGGTTCGGTAAGTCACGTGAGTTAAAACATTTCTCAAAAATACCCATAAATAAACAAAATCGAAACGCAAAATCGTTTCAAGGGAAAGAGCTAACAAATTTAGGAGGAAACGATGATTTCGACTCCGAGGGTAAATTCGCTTTCGATAAAATTTTGCTCCAATTTTTATTTCCATAAATGGGTTCACGGCGTCATGAAAAAGATGCGGACAGCCGTCAAGTCGGAATAAATGCCATCCTGAAGCTTTGGCTTTGTAACATAACTGGTAATCGACGCATTCCAAAAAATAAGGATCATACCGATTCATCAATTCCAAGGTCGGTCCGACAGGGAGCATCATGCCATTGGTGAACATCGTTCGGACTCTGATGAGATTGCCAGGTTGTTTGCCACCACGAAGTCCTACCAATCGGTGGGTATCAGCTTCTTGATTCCAAAGACTCACTTGGTTCTTTGCCATCACCCATTGATAGGTATCAGCCGACCAATCGGCATCTTGATCAAAATACAGGGCCGTATCCCAATGTTTTTCTGCATGCAATTTGGTCAACAAGCATTTGATAGCAGGTCCCAAGCCCATATTATGACCTGTAGAATCAACATTTAAATTGGGAAAGGCCTTCCAGCCATCGAATGCATGGGGTGTATTGTCCCATATGCGTAGTGGAACCCCCTGGCTCACCGCTTCGGACCAATTCCGCAACATGGCTCTGTCTGGTTCATATGCCACTAGAATAATCACCACTTTTGGAGTGCTCATCGGTTCCAATCAAATTCGTTTAAGAGCTGCCACCGTCTGCTTCTCTTTATCAATGCCCAAAACATATAGTGTATCAAATAATATATTGCGTAAACTCGGCTTCTGTGTGCCAGTCCAAGGTGTCCCCTTAGGATCCATGCATGGGATTTGATCGCTGCGAACTTATCAGAAGAACGGGAATTATTCCGTAAACGAATACGAAGCAAGGGTTGATGTACGAGATGAGGTCGAGCTTCTTGATTGGAAAGGAACTCCAGCCAATAGGCATAATCTTCATGGATGTACCTTTTGCCCAAGGTTGAATCAAAATAACGCTTACCTAATTCATCATTATTATACATCGCTGAACTCATCGGCAATGCATTCGTTTTTAACAGGGTTTGGTAATCCAATTTTCTAGGTAATACGGAGCGTTTAAGGTATTCCCGGGCCATGTTGCCTGAACCAACACCCATTCGTTTTTGCGAAAAAGCAAAACAAGATCCTAGAATGTTGTAGTTACCTTGCTGTGCAATTTGTAATTGAATCGTTAGCTTGTTGGGACGCCAAACATCGTCCGAGTCACAAAATGCAATCCATGACCCCTTGGCGCATCGCATGGCTAAATTCCGGGAACGAGACAGGCCACGATTACGTTTGCTAATCAACCAACGAATTCGTGAATCGGGAAATCGCCGCTTCCAATCATAGGCCGTCACCACTTCCGGTCCTCCATCCAAAATCAGCAGCAATTCCCATCTACTGTAGTCCTGGTGTATGATACCCATGATGGATTCCGCCAAAAAATCTTCGGTATTAAAGACCGGCATGACGATACTGACCAAAGATTCCACTAGGCAGGTTTATTTTGGGAAAGCGGACCAAGAGCGGGTTCGACGGCGGGTTCGACGGCGGGTTCAACGGACGCCGAAGAACAGAGACGTTTGTAACAAAGACCAAAAATGATAAAGGGAATGGGATCCCCGATCGTGCCTAACATCAGCAAATTAAACCAAAACAAGACGGCTATGGACCTTCCATGAGCGTCCTTGTAAATCCTCGAATCTAGGAAGTACTTACCAAAGGCCCACAAAAACAAAAGCACGCCGACGATTCCGCTTTCTAACATCAAGCCTGCCACAAAGGATGTAGGTCGGACTCCGTAATAATCTCCGCCGGATAATTCAAAAAAGAAACTCAGCGCCGATGCAGGAACGCCCAAGGCGTCCATCGCCTCAACACTTGCATCGGGCCAACCACCCACCCCGGAGCCCAATGGATTGAGCAATCCGAAGCGGTAAGCAGACCATATACTAATGAAGCGAAAACCACTTTGTTCTAACAAGATCGGCAGTGGGTCTTTGTATTCTTGATTAACTACAAAATCATAAGCTACCTCCACTGAGCGTGGGAGCGTATTCATTTCCCGTGCTATATAAAACGTAGTCACAATAGCAACACCGCCAATGAGTAGACCCTGCAGCAAAGTTCTTCGACGGAGCAGGCTCATCAGGTAGATCGAGACCATGATGGTTCCTGTAATTGAACGAATAACCAAAATATCAAACAAAATCAAACCCGCAATCAAAGCTATTCCTTCGCGTGAACGATGGGAAATACGCTTTAACATAAGATAATAAGCAAAGAAATAGTGCATGTCGATACTCGCGTACGATGGCTCGGCAAAAAGCGATGTAACACCACGCCCGCCACCCAACGGAATTGGCTCAAAACGATCGATAAACCACTTGATTGGGGTTGTCAAAAACGAAGGGAATAGATAAAAATTTTGTAGAAGACCCACCCCTAAGGTCAGACCAAAAACCCATTGAAAAGCGGTATCAATACGCCCCAATTCACGATCATCGCAACGAAAAGTCCACCAATACAGGAGGCATGCATTCATGAGCGCCATCATAGCCCGGACCGGAACCCAAAAATTCTTGACAGGAGGTGCCCATATAATCAGGCCCAAAAACAAATACGCGACCCATACTATAAATCTTTTGTTAAAGACCAAGTTTTTTCGAAAACCATACAAGAATGCCCAAGGAAAAATCTCCGTACTGAACAAAAATTTTAGAGGCATTACGTTTGGAAGAAAAATAAGCGGGGCCAATAATTTCTGCACCGGCTCAACCACCTTGGCAAGGAACTTAGGTGGCTCTTTTTCTTCCATCGCTGGGTTTAGACTATCCATGCCCGTTTCTTCGAATGGCCGTGTAACGGGCCAAAATACGGTCCACCAACCGAGTGACTCTGTACAATAAAGTTGGACGCGAACCCATTTTATAGGGGGTTATAGCCTGCTCCTGAACGAGTATTCTCGATAATTCGTGTTCACATCGGATACTTTGGGTTTTGCGCTTCAAAGCATCTGGTGTACACTTTCCTTGCCATCCCCCTTGCCACCAAGGCTTGTTCAGCCATTGAGCGATGTAGTCGACATACGCCTGACTTGGCTTCGTCCAATCCTCTTGAATAACCCTTTCCAAGGCATTTCGCATTTGTTGAAGTGCTATACGATCCGACATTACAAAAATCCAGGATGCCCAATACGTCGCCGGCTTCTCGGGGAATTCAAAAGACTCGGTGCGTAGATCGCCTACAATTACGCCCTTGGTAGATTGAATCCAAGAATCGTTTAAGGTTTGTCGTAACATAAGAGCCCATCCCCATTTCCAATGATGACGGAACAAGGTGTCATTGATCAAAACAAAAGGACCCGGTCCCTGCATTCGGTCAAGCGCAAGGGCATATCCGCTAAACTCATACGCCGTGTTATCCCCCTTGATTTCACCTTGACTTGTTTTGCCGACCCAATTGTTAAAAACAAAAATTTGGTCTTCTTTAAATCCACAGAGACGCGACCAGTTTCGGCATTGGTTGGCCACCAAACCACTTTCATCGTAAATAACCCAACCAATTTCAGGCATAGGGCAAACTATTGGAATCGATGAAAATGAAATGCATTTTACACAAATTTCGTCAATAAAACCTAAATTTGATTCAATATCCTATGAAATCCCATTCAATAATCCCCTATCGAGGTTGGTCATGGTCATGGATTTTCGTATTGGGCTTTTTGGTGAGTCATGTTCAGAGCCAATCCATAGACCCCGCTCCCTATCATTCCGGTGATTCATTGCGATGGCAATCTCGGTTTTTTGGGTGGGACACCCTAGCTGTTCAAAATTTGGAGAACCTATGGGAAAGCGCTTTATGGCCCACCCTTTTAAACAACAACAGCTCCTTTCATTCATCGATTAAACCCTGGAATGCCCTTGATTTACCCCAAACTTTAAAAGGATACCGCGTTTTGGATACAGGTTATGCCTTTGGACAATGGTCCATCCCGGGCCAAAGGAACCGATCCATGTGGGGTTATGTATCCAACCGCAAAGACGTGGGATTGAGGCTCGATCCGCTCCTAAGCCTGGGCATTGGAGCGGAAACGGAATCACCCGTCATCACCAGGCAAAACATGCGGGGAATACGATTGGTTGGATTTATGGGCCAGCGGCTACGCTTCCAGAGCTCAATAGGCCTTCACAACAACTTATATCCCCTTTACCTCCATCAACTTATTCGCCAAGACACCATCGTGCCTGGAATGGGTTTAGCGCGGACCCTTGGACAGGACTCGACCGGGAGAGTTTGGGATTTTTATTCCAGTCAGGCGATGTTATCCTGGCAAATCAATCCTCATCTCCAAGCACAATGGGGTCACGGCAAAAACTTTATTGGCTACGGATACCGATCAATGCTATTATCGGATTTTGCACCGGCTTATACCCATCTTCGATTACAGGCCCATTGGGGACCCCTGCAGTACCAATATTATCTGGCTCAGATGCACGACTACAGCTCTCCTCGTGTTTTGCCTTTGGGGCAGCGAATTTGGGGCAGTGAAGGATATCGTCACAAATACTACAGCATGAGCTATTTGGACTGGAACCTAAGCCCTGGTTGGCAATTGGGTCTTTTCCAAGCGATTGTTTGGCCAGCCCAAGACACCCTAGGTCGTCGTGCCCCTGGATGGAATTACTTGAACCCCCTGTTGTTCATGATCCCCGCGCAATTTGCATCTGGCTCCGATGGCAATGCGTTGGTTGGAATCAATACAGGCTACCGCTGGGGTCGCCAACAAGCCTACGCCCAATGGGTTTTGGATGAATTAAGGGTCGGAGATTTGTTACGGGGAACTCCATCTTGGGCCAATAAATACGCCTTTCAGGCCGGTATCAGAGGTTGGACCCGGGTTTCTGGCCAGGGTTTTCGATGGCAAGTTGAAATCAACGGGGCTCGGCCCTTTACCTACGCCCATTGGTCTGGCTCCACCAATTATGCGCATCAAAATTCAGCATTGGCACATCCATTGGGCGGCAATTTTGTGGAAGGAGTGGGGGCACTCACCTGGTTTCGTGGCCCCTGGTCGATAACACTCCGTCATCTGATCGCAAAGCAAGGGAGGTCTGATTCTACTGGCCGCAACACAGGAAGCAATATACATTCATCGTATTGGGCTGAAACTGATCCTTCAGGTCGATATACTTGGCTCAATGGCGTCCCCATTCGTTTGAATCAAGGCGAACTTCGGATTTCAAAAACCCTCGATCCCTTAACCGGACTACGACTAGAATTGACCTCCTGGTGGCGTCATCGTGAATCCACCAATACATGGGGGCAAAGTCGTTATGGACAACAGAGTCTTGGCATAGGAATAACCTTCGTAACAAGAATTGAAAATTTCTACCATGATTTTTAATCGAACCACCCCATACCAACTTTTTCGATCCCAATCGCTGGTATTCATGGGGTGGGCTATCCTTTTCGCCACATTTTTGGCCACAACACTTTCCTGCAAAAAACAAAAGGTTGAGCCACAGCCCAACCTTTGGATTCCCGCAACGATGCGGAACATGTTTGATTTTAAACCCGGATCCTATTGGATTCTCACCCTACCAGGGACCAATTATGTTGACTCGGTTTATGTTACCAGCCGCAAAATGGATACGGCTGCCGTTCTTCACCCTGGATCACGGGATACGCTCCATTTGCTGGAACGCCTCACCGTTCAATACCGGAGCACTTTCTATGGGTATTCGTACAGAATTGAGGTGGAAGGAGGTCCATATTGCTTCGATAACCCCGAAAGCCTCCCTTGTTTTTCGGCCACCAAAGTGGTATTGAATAGCAATAATACCGTTCGTAGTCGAACCCGGTTCTATTATTACCCTGAATATGTGGGATATTCTTGGCCCATGCAATCCGGCGCTCTGGGAGGGGCCAGTATTTATTTGGAATCGATCGGAAACTTACGAACGTCGGATACAACGGAGTGGAATCAAGTACGACGAATGATTGTTGAAGAAGACCCCTTTGAACAGGGCAAGCGAACCGAGTACTCGATTCACCCCAACCTCGGACTTGTAGGTTGGGCCGTACCCGAATTCAATCGATATTGGGGAACCATCCGAACCAAATCAAATTTTTGATTTGGTTCTTATTTAAATCCATTGGACAAAATGGTATACGCCGTTGCAATGGACATCAATGCACTCGATAAGCCTATCCATTTACCCAAAAATTCACCGTCCCGCTCTTGGACCACCTTCATTGGAACCACCACACGGTCTCCCGGAAAAACCCTGGGATAGCGGGGGATAATTCCCAAAAAACGCTTGGTTGACGCATTTTTGCCATTGACTCTTCTTACATAGATCCGGTATTTATCTGCCTCCTTCGTTAAACCGCCGGCCCCTACCAAATAGGTTTCCAATTGGGGACCTGCGTATCCCATAATCACCTTGCTATTTACATATCCTTGTACTGTAACAATTTCTGAATTCTCGGATACAACAAGCCGATCGCCATCTTTGAGCAAAAAATTCCCGAATTTCTGTCCCGACATGAGTCGATCCCAATCCAATGCAATGGTGTCATTCTGCGTTATGATTTGTTGATTGACATCCAATGCCTGGTTATCAGTCGAAGTAATAGCCACCGCATCGGCAGATTTTTCCATTAAATCACTTTTGTGATACTCGTGCTTACGGATCAATACCAAGGATCGTTTGTCTGCGAATGGGTTGAGCCCTCCCGATCGAGCAAGCAAATCTTTTATCTTTTCGGTTTTGGAGCGAACAGGGTACACACCTGGCGTGTAAAAAGGCCCTTCCACACGAACCATGGCAATCGGCACATAGGTAGGGCTTGGATAAACCATGACCACATCGCCCTGTTCTAACAAAACCTCCGCCGCTCTTAGCATGAGAAGAGAATCGGACTCCGCTTTGATGACTTGGGCAATTTCCCATCGATCGTTCAAAGAATCCAATTCGATACGCCTGGCTATTTTGATCCACTGGTCCAGTGCCGTACCTGATTTGAATCCGCCGGCCATAAACACCGCATCCTGGGCCGTCAAGCCGGGCCCCCAAGGGATTTCGACTTCTCTGTTCACCTCGCCCATCACGCGTACGGCCTGTTGGCGAAAAAAATCCTGGTTGAATCCAACGATCACGGAATCCCCTTCGTTCAACAAGGGATCGTTCCAGCCTTTGAGAACCGAATCCAAATGAAAATGCTGATGCCTCCGAAATCCTTCCGGGGTTTTTTGAACCAAAACCGCCCTGCTTTTGAAAGCGGCAGGCTCCAAATTTTCGGCCTGAATCAAAAGGTGACTCAAACGCATGCCCGGGTGAATACTGTACTCACCAGGCCTTTTGACCGCACCCGAAATTTGGATTAACCCTTTGGCCTTCTCCGTAACAGATTGGACTGTTATAACATCACCATCTTTTGGCTCAAATGACATCAAGCTATCCCCTTCAAATGTCAAATATCGGAATTCGTTATCAATGACCCTCTGGACCCAAACCCTTTTGGTGTAGGCAAAGGCCGTGAAACCTCCGGCGAACTCCAACAAATCACTGAATTTCTCCCCGTCCTTGACTTCGAAAAGGGCAGGCCTGCGGACCTCTCCGCGAAGCATAACCCGTCTATGGTAAGGAGGAAAATAAATTACATCGTTGTCCTGCAGGTTGATGTTCCCCTCAAAATCGCCGCCACGAAGCAATTGGTAAAGATCCACTTTGGTCAGGATTTGACCATTGCGCCAAACTTCAGCTTGTCGGTAGGTTGAACGCGTCGAGGGACCGCCGGCCACATGCATCACGTGAAACAATTTGGCCACCGAAGGAACCATAAAATTCCCGGGCTGGGTGGAGCCCACCACCGTAACCTGAATTTGCCGAAAATCAGCAAGACCAACATGCAATTTGGTTTGACCAGACCCCAATTTGCTGTACCCATTGGTCTGCAAAATTTGTTTGAGCTTTTCGAGTACTTGGTCCAGCGTCAAACCGGCCACCGTCACCAAGCCGGCATAAGGCATGGCGATTTTGCCGTTGGCCTGGACCTTGAGTTCGTAATTGGCTTCTTGAAAGCCATAAACCAAGATACTTAACACATCCCCGGGCCCTACCCGGTAATCAACTGGCGGAACCATCTGGCCTTCCAGATTGAAACGAAGCCGAGCGCCCGCAAACAATTCCGATCCAAACAATACAGAATCCGGGATTTGTTTCTCCCGTAATATCGAAGGATCGGATATTTTTTTGTTGCGAATCGAATCCGCAGAAAGGGCCTGCAGTGAATCCCTTAGCTTGAAATATTGATCCATCAACTCAAAATTTCCAGCAACTGATCCCGTTGAAGCGTTGCTTAATCCCCCAGCACGCTTACGCAACTTGTCCACTTCGGCTCGAGACAAACCTTTTTGTAGCAAATAGTTTGACGCATCGGTTTCGCTCATCCCCTTGGCCTGAACATATCGTTGAAACGAAATCACCTGGTCTTGGGTTAACTGATCAATTCGGAGATTGGTGAGGCTTTTGCGATAAAAAAAATCCTGTGCCCTAAGATCCTGCGTTGACACAACCCATAGGATTGCAATCACCCCGATGAAATGCGCGAGATTTGGGCGCCTGCGCTCTATCAAGAATTTCATCATAGTTATTGAAGTATTTGGAGGGTTCGAATTAGAATGACCGCATCCAATCGGAGAGAGGCATGCTGTAAATAATAAATATCATGCGGCAACTTGGCCTCGTTGTCGTCGGCTGTTGCGTTGGGATTCTGTAATTGGGCCCAGCCAGTGATCCCAGGGAGTGCTAATTGCCGATCAGCATATCCAGGTATTTCTTGGACGCATTTATGGTAATGGTAAGGCACCTCGGGTCGGGGACCGATCCAGCTCATTTCACCTTTGAGGACGTTCCAAATTTGAGGAAATTCATCAATTCGCCATCGGCGCAGAAAAGAGCCTTTTGGTAACAAATCTTGGTCGGTATGGGTGAATTGATGAGCGGTAGGATGATTGGTGCGAATGGTCCGGAGTTTGTAGATCCGGAACATTTGTCCGCGGTGTCCAATCCGCTCCTGAACAAAAAGAAAGGAATTTTGACGAAAACCAAGGGTGCCCAACCACACCAACCCCAGCACTACATGTACCGGGATCCATAATACCAAACACAGCAACAAATCGAAGAACCTTCGGTAGCCACTATTCAGGTACGCTAAACCGTCGTATGAACTGGAAGGCTCGATGGAGGGCATGATGTGCGAATTTAAGGGAAAATGGGCGGTGGTGGTAGCCTTACCCATCAAAAGCGGTAAACGGATTGAACCTCCAGATTTAGGGACCAAGCATTGATCCCTGGGAATCGAAAGGGACCCTGCAAAGCCAACGGTTCGTAATTCCACTGAAAGTTATAAGTTCTCAATAGATGTAGTCGATATCCTACATTCAATCGCGCGTAGTTGGTTTGATGACTTAGAATAAGCCCCCAGTCCACAAAATGTTTTGACAAATCTTTGAAGAAAGGATTGGGTGCATTGGCCCCCAAAAGACTTAGGTAATCGATTGTCGAATAAAACAAATCTTCGTTATACACAACCCGCTCGTAATGGAGTCCCCAGATATCGCGGCCGTTGCCGTAGGTCATGCCCAGCGTGGTCATGTTACTCCCGGGTCCTATGCCTGCCCCCATCACCTGCCCCCGATGGGTCCAGCCCACTTTATTGGAATGGGCGTAAAAGCTGTATGTCATTCGACCGGGTTGAATGTAATTATCCATGGGGGCCTGCAGCCGGGTGGTCTCGCCCATGAATTGTATCCATCGATCCTTGCCGGGCAGGGGGTAGAGCTTTCGCAG
>JACCDP011109267.1_pt1 | contig 11507 bp, 4 predicted proteins | sample 7445841 | NCBI WGS metagenome assembly JACCDP01 (sample SAMN15323441, study PRJNA562643) | freshwater metagenome | isolation source: river surface water | place: USA:Blue River Watershed | collected 2017-08-17
AGATTTTTTGCCGTATACGAAGTTATATTTCTACTGCAAGAAAAAATCATAACAACATTTGGCAAGCTTTAGCCTCTGCCTTAAAAGGAAACCCTTTAATGTTTAATTTTTGTACTGAACAGTAACGAACTAAATTAATAAAACCCCTTTAAAATTACCGATCTTGTGTAATTTTGATGAATTTGTCGTTTTCAGAAAAAACAGGCAGCAGTATAAAAATATGAAATACCCATGTTCCGCCGAGCGCAAACACAAATGAAGATACATGGTTATTCCATATGACAACTAAAAAAACAATAATCTACATATGAAATATTATTTGGCAATGGCAGTGATTCAACTGGCTTTAGGCTTAAAAGTCTATGGACAAAAGCACATTGCTGCGGAAAAATTACTGGTTCAAACCCAAAAATTTTATGGGAAAAGTGATTTGCTTTATAATGGAAATATCTACCAGCCGGGTAAAAGAGGAGCAAAGGGTAATCCCTTCTTCTGCAATGAATTTTTAGTTTCTACCCTAAATATAAGTGGAGATACCTTTTGTACTGTCTATAGCAAGTATGATTTGGCAGATGATCGCCTGATCATTGCCTGCACCAACGATTCAGGGAAATGGATAATTTATATAGCAGAGGAAAACAGAGTAAAGGAATTTTATCTCGGAAATAAAAAATTTGTTAGAGCAGATACAGTGCTGGAGAAACATGCGCTGAAAGGTTATTTCTCAACCATACAAGAGGGAAGGTATAAGGTGTATATTAAATACCGGAAAAAATTTATAGATACCTATGACGATATTACACCCTATGGGTATTATTCAGAAACTAAGCAGGAGTATTATGTTTGGGATGGCTATCAATTACGGCCTTTTACAGATAAAACATCATTTTTGCAATTGTTTGAAGAACAAAAAAAATTATTAAGAAAGTATATCAGAAAACAGCGATTGTCTTTCTCTGTAATGAATAACGAACAGCTTATTAGATTAATGCAGTATTGCAACGAAATTTATGGCACAAAAAAAATATAATTATTTCTTTTCATTGCTCTTTTGGCTGTGCCTGTCTTATTCACAGGCACAGGAATATTTTGTTACCAAAGAAATTCATTTATGGAACTGGAATGAATTTGTGCAGGAAGCGGAGAAAAGGTGGCTGGTTCGTTTCTTTTATCAAGCGGATAGTTTGCCGGAATTAAAGTTACACTTGCAGTCGGATAGTTTACCCTTAGGAATTTTTCTGGAAGAGAACCTGGCTCCAATAGGGTTCAATACCGTTTCAGATGGCAAGGGAAACTTTTTTATCAGTAAGGGAAAGTCCATCAACTTTTCACTTCCGGAAAACCTTCTGAATGCCCAGATAGCTGCAGATAGCAGTATAAACCCTGTTTCCGTAAAGCAATACCTGGGAGTACGGAATAAAAGGCCTTTGGAAAAGAAGCAGGCTGGAACAGCGAAGCAGGGCGCCTATGAAAAAACGGCAACCATTTCAGGTTATGTGCTCAGGACTGGAAATAACGAAAAAATTCCTGGTGTAATTTTGTTTGTAGAAGGAACCAAAGTAGCCGTTACTACTGATGCTAAGGGATACTATGAGCTGAAATTAGATAAGGGAAATTATATTTTACAGGTTAAACACAGTGAATTTAACAACAAAAGCTATGAACTCAGTGTTTATTCCAGCGATGCGCTAAATTTTTCACTCAGTGAAAAGGTAACTACCCTTTCAGAAGTTAGCATCGTATCAGACGCCTCCAATAAACTACAAAATCCTATTATGGGAATGGAGCGATTAACGACGAAAAGTATACGTTATATGCCTAAAATGATGGGCGAAAGTGATTTAATAAAAACCAGTTTATTATTGCCCGGTGTACAATCGGTGGGGGAAGGAACAGCAGGCTTTAATGTAAGGGGCAGCCCGGCTGATCAGAATATTTTTTACCTCAACCAAATTCCCGTATATAACATTAATCATTTATTGGGCTTGTTTACAGCTTTTCCCAATGAGGCCATTAGTAATCTTTCACTCTATAAAAGCAGCTTCCCCACACAGTTTGGCGGACGTATTTCTTCCATATTTGATTTAACTGCCAAAGAAGCCGATTTTAAAAAGTTTCAGCTAAAAGCTGCCATAAGTCCGGTAACAGTAGGTGTGGTAGCTGAAACGCCCATACTTAAAGAAAAAAGCAGTTTATTGTTAGGGCTTAGATCTACCTACAGCAATTGGGTACTTAATTTTATTCAGGTGGAAGCCATACGAAACAGCCGTGCAGGGTTTTCCGATATGCTATTCAATTACACCCATAAACTAAATCCAAAGAATAAAGTGAACACCTTGTTTTATTTCAGTCATGATAACATCAAATTAGCCAGCTTCACGGCATACCAATACCAGAACTTAGGAGCTTCTGTTAAATGGAACCACTTTATAAAAGAAAAACACAACTGGGAAACGGCTTTGGTATATAGTGGATATAATTATGCAGAGAGTAATTCTTCTTCCGAAAAGTTAGCCTATAAACTCCGTTATGGTATACAACATACCGAAATAAAATCCAGTATACAATGGGCGTTGAATGAGCGGCATCATTTGCTTATGGGCGCTAACAGTATTTTTTACCGCTTCGATCAGGGTACTTATCAGCCCTTCAATCAGCAATCACTGATTATTCCTATGAAACTGCAACAGGAGCAGGCTTTAGAGAACGCCTTGTTTTTGAATGAAGAATGGACACCTATTTCTTCCTTTACCCTTCATGCAGGACTGCGCTACAACCTATATTATTGCCTGGGGCCCAAACAGGTTTATAAGTATAAGAGCGGTGCTGCTCTTGAAAAAGGAAACATAACAGATACGGTATATTATTTTAAGAATAATATTATCAGTAGCTATGGAGCGCCCGATGTAAGGGTTTCGTTAAAATATGCACTCAATGATAGACTTGCTGTAAAGGCAGCCTATAATCAAACCCACCAGTTTACCTTTATGCTCAGCAACACAGTAGCTTTATCGCCTACCGATAAATGGAAACTGGCCGATAACTATATAAAACCCATGGAGGGGAAACAGGCTTCGGCAGGAATATTTTCTACGGTATTAAAAAAGAAAATGGAGTTATCGGCAGAAGTCTATTACAAGAAAATTACCAATCTTGTGGAATATAAAGACGGAGCTAATTTGCTGGTGAATCCTATTCCCGAAACCGATATTTTGCAGGGAAATCTTAAAGCTTATGGGGTGGAATTAATGGCCAGAAAAACTGTAGGCAAGTGGAATGGCTGGGTAAGCTACACCTATGCAAGATCTATTGTACAGGTACCGCGAAATGAGGTAGGAGAACAAATTAATTTTGGATTACCATATCCTGCCAATTATGATAAACCACATTCCTTTAACCTGGCCCTGAACATGAATTTTTCACACAGGTTTATTGTTTCCACCAATCTCGTATATGCCACCGGCAGGCCCATAACTTATCCGGCTGCGGTGTATTACCTCAACAGCACTCCCGTACTGCATTATTCATTAAGAAATGAATTTAGAATACCCGATTATTTCAGGATTGACCTTTCAGCTAATTTCGAGGGGAATTTAAAAGTCAGGAAAAAAACGCACAATTCCTGGAGTATTTCCGTTTACAACTTATTAGGCAGACAAAACCCCTATTCCATTTATTTTAAACAAGAAGGTGGCCTCATAAAGGGTTATCAGCTATCGGTTTTCGGTAGCCCCATTTTGTCATTTACTTACAATATTAAACTGGGTGTATATGAAAATTAAAAGTAAATTATTTATCAGGAGTATAGGGCTTGTACGGCTGTTTATGTTTGTTTTTTACTTACTTTTAATAAGTCTGTTTGCTTCATGCGTAAAAGAATATGCCCCGCACCAGACAAAATATCAAGACTTGCTGGTTATTGATGCCTTATTTCATGAAGGCCCGGGCGCTGGAATTGTAAGAATATCTAAATCCCTACCGGTAAAGGAATTTACAAAACCGGTTTGGATAAAAGGTTGTCAGGTGATGATTAAAGATGATGCAGGGAATGTGGAGTATTTGAAAGAAAGCCCGAATGGGTTTTATTACACGGATACCTTAAATGGAATATCCGGTGTTCCAGGAAGAAAGTATCAATTAATAGTAAGTACCCCTGCAGGAGAAGTAATAGAGTCTACGGAAGAGCTGATGAGAAAAGATGCTGGTATTGCAGAACTAAGAGCGGAATACAGCAGTGGATATGATAACAACAAATACCGTCCTTATAACGGATATCAGTTTTACATCAGCACCAATGAACAATTGCAGGATTCTACCTATTATTTATGGCAATTGGAAAGAACCTTTAAATTTAGTATGAGTTCAGATATTGTAGCCTATTATGATGGTGTTTCGCTCCATAATTTTTATCCGATCGATTCACTCAAAGTATGTTTTAAAACAGAAGCCATTAAAAAACTGTTAGTATATGACCCCACCACATTAAATGAAAAATCAGTTAAGAACTTCCCCTTTTATTTTGAAGATAATAATTCAGAAGTGCTGACCATGCGGTATTGCCTGAAGGTTTCGCAATATACGGTGAGTAAGAAAACATACCAGTACTGGAGCAACATAAAAAAAATGATAGAGGCGCAGGGAGAGATTTATACCCAGCAACCATACCAGGTAGAGAACAATTTAAGATACCGCAATGCAGATGGGAAAAAAGTATTGGGTTATTTTACCGTTGGCGGAAAAAGTGAAGAGAGAATATTTGTAGACAAAATTGTAGAACCTTTTTTTTATGACTGGGGTTGTGGTAAATCTATTCCAGTATATCCTCCTCCCTTATGGCCCACATTATTAAAGACTAAACCTTCCGACTGGCCCATTTATTTATACACCCTGAGTGGTGAGGCTGTCTGGTACCCTAAATCCTGCATAGATTGCAGAGCCAGAAATGGTTTTTTGGAAAAGCCAGCCTATTGGAAAGATTAAATAGATGAAATTAATGATGGAATATAGATTCATAGCTAATATAAGTTTGTTGTTGCTCCTGCTGACGGGTAAACCTTTGGTTGCTCAAAATCCGCTGAAGGAAAGCGTTACTTGCTTTACCGACAGAAGTATTTATTTCGCTGGAGAGCCCATATACCTGACTATTATTTGTAGTAATTCCTCAGGAGTTAGGCTGAGCACGGTAGTTTATATAGAGTTGTACGACATTGACCATAAAGTTTATCTGCAACAAAAGCTGCAATTAACCGATGGGAGGGCGAATACCAGTATAAAAATTCCTCAGGAGCTTATTACGGGTAATTATTTTCTCAGAGCTTACACGCATTATCAGCGTAATTTCTCACCTTCAGGCTTCTGTACAGCGCTCTTAAAAATTATAAACCCCGAACTTCCACCTGTAAAAAAAATACAAAGTGTTGAAATCAACTCACAAAAAAAAACCACAGACACCAGCCTGATAGAAGTAATAACAGACAAGAAACAATACCAGGCAGGAGAAAAAGCAAAAATAGAAATCACGAGCCATGGATTAACTAATTTAACCATCAGTATTGTAAAAAAAGGCAGTTTTAATGCACCTTGGGCCAATCTGGGTAAAACGGGCTCATATAAAGATGAAATAGATACCAACACGCTGCGGCTTAAGTATTACCCCGAACCACGGTATGTAAGTGTTACGGGAAAAGTACTCAGCAGGGGTAAAGCTATTTCTAATGCCCTGGTATTTGCATCTGTTTCAGGTGAAGCGCAGCAATTTCATATTTCAAGAACTAAGACAGATGGCACATTTGTATTTAGTCTGCCACACCTGGCTAAAAGGCAGGCCCTGTACCTTTGTGCAGAAAAAATAAGGGATAAAGAAATTGAAATAGTGGTGGACAGTGATTTTTGTACCACTTTCGCATCATTCCAAGCTCAGCCTGAAATGTTGGATTCTGTGAGTAAAGCAGTTATTCGTGAAATGTACAGAAACGCTGAAGTGAAAAAATATTTTCTCCGGGACCAGGAACCACAGGAGAAGAAAACAGAGGGAATTGCCGCTCCCTTTAATGAAAAATCGAGAACTACCTTGCTGGCTGATTATGTGGCTATGTCAAATCTGACAGAAGTGCTCAATGAAATTGTGCCTTATGTGGATGTGAAGAAGGAGGGAGCCAGGAAAGTGATTAAAGTCTTTAACACCATAGAAAAACAGGATTTCGAAAAGCCCATACTGCTATTGGATAATATTCCCATTCAGGAAGATTCTTTAATATTAAATCTTCCTCCCCAAAAAATATATTCGGTAGAAGTATTGCCGGAGCCTTATGTTTACGGAAATGAAATGATTGCAGGATTGGTCAATATTAAATCGGTTCAGGGAGATTTTGCAGGAATGGAACTGCCTCCAGGCTTTGCAGTATTAGAATACCTAACTATAAATCCAGAAAACAGCATTCAGGAAGAACAATTACCTCAGCTAAGAAAAGAACATTATCCCTATTGTTCCAACACCCTGTACTGGAACCCGGCTGTTCAGTTAAGCGAGGGACGCTGTTCAATTGATCTTATTTTACCCAATGTTCCGGATGAATTTGAAGTTATCGCAAGAGGAATTGACCAGAATGGGCAGACTATTTATAGTCAGCAAAGCTTTCAGGTGAAATAATATTTCTAAAACAGACAAACTGACACGATAAAACACAACTACGGCTCCGTGTTAATAATAAACAATGGATTGTTCTTAATTTTTCTGGAATGGTTTATGTGCTATTAGTCTGTGTAGTATCTTAAATGCTAAATTCTTTAAATTTGGTGAAGTGTTGCCCAAATAATCAGCAACTGATACAAAAGACTCGTGTACTCCATCGTTTCTGGTTGTTATTATCCATCTGGATGGTACTCTTTTCATTTTCTACCCATTCACTCAGGGCACAATTTGCCAATGAGGAAGAACTCAGAAAACAAGCCGATAAGTATTTTGAAGATGAGGAGTATGATAAATGTTATAAGTTATATTCTCAGTTAGTAGCCCACTATTTAAAAGATCCCAACCTGAATTACCGCCTGGGAGTATGTATGCTTTTTGTTGAGCCCGATAAAAAGAAATGTTTCCCTTACTTAGAACTGGCAAACAAGAACATTAAGGAGTGTGAAAAAGAGGCGGTGTTTTATTTGGGAAAGGCTTATCATTTAAACTTTAAGTTCGATGATGCCATGAAATATTATGCCTTGTACAAGGATATGGCCAGTGCTTCGAAGATTAAAAAGTTAGCGGTTGACCATGAGATACAAGCTTGTAAAAATGGCAAAAGGTTACTGAGTAATTTAACGGAATTAGTCATCAGTGAAAAAAAACAACTGTCAAGGGAGAATTATTTCAGAAGTTATAACCTTTCCGGTGTTGGGGGCAAGCTTTTGGTAAAACCAGTTGATTTTATTTCTCCTGTTGATAAGAAGAAAAAAAATGAGTCCATTATTTACCTTCCAAAAACCAATGACAGGCTGTATTATGCCAGTTACGGTGAAGAGGATAAAACCGGAAAAGATATTTACGTGGTTACCCGCCAGGCCGACGGAGAATGGAGCAAACCTCAGAATATAGGTAATATTATTAATACCGAATACGATGAGGATTATCCGTTTTTACATCCTAACGGTAAGGTATTGTATTTTGCTTCGAAGGGCCATAACACTATGGGAGGCTACGATATTTTTAAGTCGGAATTAGATGAAGGTACCGGGCAATGGAAAACCCCGGTAAATATGGACTTTCCTATTAATACCCCCGACGATGATTTTTTATTTGTTACCGATTCTTTAGAAAAAAGTGCCTATTTTTCTTCAGCCAGAAACAACCCCTTTGGAAAAATTGAGGTGTACAAAATAAATACGGAAAGGGTTCCTATGGATTTTGCCTATATCAATGGAAGGGTACTGAAGAAAGAAGCAGGGCAAAGCATTCAGTCTAAAATTCATGTTAAAAATATACTTACCGGTCAGGATATTGGAAATTACGCAGCCAGCGACAGTGGTCATTATTCCTTACAGCTGCCCAATGGAGGAAAAGTACTGTATACCGTTGAAACACCCGGTTTTACTGTGCAGTCAGAACAGGTAGAACTACCACAATCCACAACTTTAAGGCCTTATCGTCAGGCTATTTTTTATGAGAATAAAAAATTAGTGATTCAGAATTTTTTCACCGAAGTGTATAATGCTGAAAATGCCTATATCGACTTTCTGGCACTCATTGAGCAGCAATCGAAAATGGAAGTGAACTATAATAAGTTCAAGGAAAAAGAAACAGTAAAAGAAAATACAACAACCAATACCGTTATTACACCGGCTACTACGGCAGCAGCAACGAAGCCAGTAATAAGCAAGGAACAGGTAGACAAAGCCTACGGAGCGGTAAAGGATTTGAATGCTTCTGCTGACTTGCTGGCGGTGAACGCCAAAGAGGCATCATCTTTTTCCATAGCCCAAAAACAGGAAGCAGACAGTAAAATAAACGGAGCCTTGCAGGCATTAGACAGGGCTAATGCCGAAACAGATGCAAAAGTAAAAGAGAGTTTGCTGGCCGAAGCAGAAAGGCTAAAGGAAGATGCAGACATTAGTAATAAAACAGCAGAAGTTGCCGGAAATATAGTGAATCAGCTAAACACCGATGCAGCTAATAAAAAGAAAGAGGCGGAGATGGTACAGCAATATGCGCAGCAATTAGAAAAACTCTTGAAGGATCCTGAAAATAAAGAGGAACTGGCTAAGCTGGAAACACAGAAAAAAGAACTGGAAGACTTTTCCAAAGCAGCACAGTCTAAAAATACAGCCACTGTAGCTGCCTCGTTAAATACTGAGGAAGAAAACAAAAAAGCAGAACTGGAAAAAGCTATTGCCAATTCACAGAAACTTTTGGAAAGCCAGAAATCTATGCAAAACGAGCTGGCCAACATAGAGAAACAAATAGCGGAAACCAAAGACCCCGATTTACTGGAAAATTATAAATCGCAACAGGAAGAGCTGAAAGCAGAATTGCAAAACTCTGAAAAAGAAATAAAAGCCGGTGAAAGAAAAGTGGGTAAAATAAAAAGGGAAGCGGATGTCATAGCCAACCAAAAAGCCTTAAATGCCAAAATGCTGGCCAATTATAAGCCGGAAAAAATTGGGAACCCGGTGGCAAGTATTACAGCAGGCTCAACAACAACAGGAACTACTGTTGCCAGTAATACCAAACCCGACAATTCTCCTGCAAATTCAACCAATAACCCTGCAATTACAGCCAATAATCCGGCTAACAATCCCAATAATACCAATAATCCTGCAACCACCACCACTTCCACAGAGCAACCTGGTTTTACTGAGGCTTCAGTGCGCCTTGAATCTGAACTACAGGCTTTGAATAAAAATCCGGATGATACGGCCAATAAAATTAAGAAAGAAGCAGCGCTCAGTAATTATATTCAAATCATCGATGAAGAAATAAAAAATCAGCAGGCCTACTTGAGTAAAACCAAGGAAGCTTCTGCAAAAAGTGCCATTTCAACTAACTTGAAAAAACTGGAAGAAAAGAAAGCTGAGAAGAAAAATGAACTGGCTGTATTAAAAGGAGAAGCGATAGCTACCGCTCCTTTACCTCCCAACTATGTGAACAGCAGCAAACGGTTTGATGAACAATTGACACAATTAAACAGTGCAAAAGAAGGAAAAGAAAACCTGACGCAAAAAAAAGAAGTCTTAAACCAATACATTCAATCAATTGATGAAGCCATTAAAAATGAAGAACTTGCCTTAAGCAAAGCGGGAAACAATCAGGAGAAAAATGCCATTACAGCCACTATTAATCAATTAAAAGACTCGAAGCAACAGAAAAATGAACAATTAGCAAGTGCCACTAAACAATTAACTATACTGGAAGAGCAAGAACAAAATGCGCCTGAAAATTACTCTAGCGCCTCTGTAAAGTATGAACAGCAATTGAGCGACCTCGGTAAAGAAGCTGCAAATAATGACAACCTGCAAAAGAAAAACGAAGTACTTAATAAGTACATCAGCGCCATTGATAATACCTTAAAAGCAGAACAGCAAAAACTGAATGATACCAGAAATGAAGAAGAGAAGGCCAGTATTGCTACAAACATTAAAAAACTGGAGGAGAAAAGAACCGAAAAACAAAACGAGTTAAAGGCCAATACAGCACAGTTAACCAGTATAGCAGGAGGCCCGGTAACGGCTGTACAGCCCGGAGATACAAGTAATCAATCCAACACTACCACAGCCTTACAAACCTTTGATGTGGCCAGTGAGCAGTATGAGCAGGAGCTGGCAACGCTTAATAAAAAAGAAAACAGCACAGAAACACTGGAGCAGAAAAATAATGTACTGAAGAATTATATTAAAACCATTGATAAGGCCTTAATTGCTGAGCAGCAAAAGTTAAATACAACTCAGGAGGAGCAGGCGAAGTTAACGGCAGAGGCCAATATTAAAAAACTGCAAGAGAAGAAAGCAGAAAAAACAGCCGAGTATACTACCAGTAATACACAATTAGTAATAGCGAATGTAGCTAAGCCGGTAGAGAATGATACGCCCGAAAATTTCCCTTCGGCTTCAGATGCCTATGAACAAAAATTAAACAGCCTCGATAAATTACCGCAAGGCACAGCAAGTCTTGGTGAAAAAGAAAAAGTATTGAATCAGTACATACAATCAATTGACAGGGCCATAGCCGACAAACAAACGAAAGCAGCTGCTGCACCCGACAATGAAAAAGAAGCTTTAACCAACAACATCAAAACCCTTGAAAACAAACGGGCTGAGAAAGTAGCAGAAGCAGAGAAGAATAAAAACCTATTGGCTGCTAACCAGGTTAAAGAAACCGGAACCACTGGTACTGCAGGCGCTGTAACGGAGGACTTTGCAACAGCCTCCGGCAAATATGAGGAGGAATTAAATAACCTGAATGCAGCCACTACCAACAAAGAAAATGTTAGCAAAAAGCAGGAAGTATTACAGCAGTATATACAAAGTATAGATCGTGCCCTGCAACAGGAACAACAGAAATTAACAGCCGCCAACACCAATGAGCAGGAAAAGCAGGCAATAACAACCAATATTCAGCAATTAGAAACAAAAAAGGAACAACGCAACAAGGAGCTGGAGGCCAATAAAGCGCTGCTGGCCGATACTGCTTTGCTGGCCGCCGCTGCAAATCCGGTTGATTCTGTAGCTATAGTTTTACAACAATTACCGGAAAATTACAATGAAGCCTCCGTTCAACTGGACAACCAATTGCAAAAACTGAACGAAGAAAATGAATCAGCAAAAAATTATGAGCAAAAAAACCAGGTGCTCACGGCCTATGTTACTTCAATAGATAAAGAAATTGAAAGCAAGACAACACTCTTGTCAAAAACCCGCAGGAAAAAGAAAAAGGCAGTTATTAGCGCGGCAATACAGGAGCTGGAAGCTCAAAAGTCGCAGAAAACGGAAGCCATAGGATACAATGCCCAAAAATTGGATAGTAT
>JACCDP011510234.1_pt1 | contig 11506 bp, 10 predicted proteins | sample 7445841 | NCBI WGS metagenome assembly JACCDP01 (sample SAMN15323441, study PRJNA562643) | freshwater metagenome | isolation source: river surface water | place: USA:Blue River Watershed | collected 2017-08-17
CGGGGTGAGAGCCGGCTCACCGAACAGCTGGCCGTCTGCGCGCTCGAGTACCGCTGCTTCACGGCGCAGAACGTCTTCTACGCCCGCGACGAGGGGGCGATCCCCGCCTCGACCGTCTGCAACGCCCGCTGCGTCGGCTGCATCAGCGAGCAGATCGAGGGCGAGGGCGTCGCGTCGCACGTCCGAATGGACACGCCGCCTTCGGCCGAGGAGATGGCGTCGCTTGGAATCGCCCACCTCGAGGGTGCCGGTGAGTCGAAGCCCGGGCGCGTGATGGTCTCGTTCGGGCAAGGCTGCGAGGGCGAGCCGCTCTCTCGCGCCGCCCAGATCGCCGACGCCATCCGCCTCATCCGGAGGAGGACGATGCGCGGCTCCATCCACATCAACACCAACGCCAGCCTGCCCGAGGCCATGCAGCGGCTCATCGACGTGGGCCTCGACTCCGCGCGCGTCTCGCTCAACAGCGCCCGGAAGCCGCTCTACGAGGCCTACTACCGGCCGGTGAAGTACGGCTTCGAGGAGGTGTGCGAGACGCTTTCGGTTCTGCAGAAGGGCGGCTGTTACATCGCGCTCAACCTGCTGACCTTCCCCGGCATCACGGATCGGGCCGGAGAGGTCGAGGCGCTGGTCGAGCTGATATCCCGCTACGGCGTGCACCAAGTCCAGACCCGCAACCTCGCGCTCGACCCCGATCAATACATGCACCTCGCCCGAAAAACCGCGAGTCCGGATCCGGCCCTCGGCATCGCCGAGATGATCCGGCGCTTCAAGAAGGCGCGGCGGGGGCTTGTCGTAGGCAACTTCTCGCGTGGGCTGGGCGAGCGGGAAGGGTGGACGCCGCGCGATTCAGCGCCGTGAGGCGTGGGTGGCGGCCTCGTCGAACAGCGCCGCGACACCTCGCCGTGCCGTTATCACCAGTCTGTCGCGGGGCACCTCGGCGAGGTACAGCCCGCTCACCTTGTGATCCAGCTCCGTCGCCCCCCAGATGAGGACCAGGTCGGACCATCGGGCGTCGGCGCGCGCCTGGTCGAGCGTTCGCTTCGCCTTTCCATTGACGAGCCGAAGCTCCCAGCCGTCCGACTTCAACCGAAGAATCTCCTCGTGGACTGCCGGCGAGCCGCCGACGATGACGACGTGACGAATCGAGGCCCGCTGAAAGGCCTCCTGAGCCGCTTGGACAGAACGCCTGTTCGCGCTTCCGCCGCAGCCTTGGCAGCTGCTCGGCTGCGCGCATGAGACCACTGCACGGCCGGCGGCGAGACGCAGACAGTTCGCTGCGCCACAGCAGATGAACAGCCGTTCGGAGAGCAGCCCCTCGACCCGCTCGACCTTGGTCGCGTCGATGCGGCCCTTACCCGCCCGCGTCAGGCGCTCCGTCTCGAGAAACGCACGCGCACGGCTGCGTCCCTCGGGGGTGTCGAACCCGAGGCCCATCAGAAGCTCGTCGATGTCGAGGCTCGTGTCGGGCACTTCAGGCGAACATCTCTTTCAGCTCTTGCTCCACGCGTGTCTCGATCTTGCCCTTCAGCATCCGCAGCGGCAGCGAGAGGTCGATGTCGACGGTGACGGAGCCGTGCTCGACGCGGGCGTTGCCCGAGAATCCGGCGCCCTTGAAGGTGGCGTGGGAGCCGATCCAGCTGATCTCGGCGTTCAGCTTTTCACCCAGCCGCCGGACGACGTCCTGTGCGCGCTTCATCGCTTCTTCCGCGCCGAGCGTGTGTTCCTGAGCGACCCGAATCGTTGCCATGACACAACCTCCAGAGCCGCCAGCATAGTGCGTTGCCGACCGGGACGGGAGGCGCTCAGGGCGAGACCGGCGTGATGAGCTGTACCGACGCCGAGAAGTCGGCCGGGTTTTCGGTGATGACGGCCAGCTGTTGCGGCTGCGCTCCGATGACCGCCAGCGTGGTGAGGCTTCCAGCGGCCAACGACAGGCCCGGAAAGACGATTGGGCCGGACTCGAGACTCAAGGACAGCTGTGCCGACGCAGCCGGGGGCATGGTGATCCAGGTGCCGAAAGACTGGCCGACGGCGCCCAGCTCCACGCCATCGAGGCTCGCCGTACCGGTGCTCGCCGAGACTATCCGCACCTTCGCGGCCTGTGCGTCGGACGTCAGGGCCTCCTCGACGAGTTGAAGTCGGTAAGCCGCTCCGTCCGCCCCGTCCATCACCAACGCGGTCACGACGCTGTCTTCTGCCAGCGTCGCGGAAAGCGTCGCCTCGGCTGAGCCGTCCCGCACGACCGCCAGCCTCGCTTCACCCGCAGGAACGGCGTCGGGGGCGGAGAGCAGGGCCGTCGTCGTGAACGTTGCGGGCAGCGCCTCGTCGACATGGACAATCACGGCAGACGGCTGGTTCGAGGCGAGGCTGAGGACCCGCATTCGGGCGAACTTCGGCTCGTATTGAATCGACGTGTCGATGTCGAGCGAGCAGGCGCCGGCGGCGAGCACGAGGAGAGCGGAGAGGAAGCGCGAAACCATGTGTTCACCCCGGTCGGACAAGATGACATGCGGCCGCCCGCGTGCCACGGATGTTTCTCAAACCCACGCTGCCGTGTGCTAGACGCACGCGCTTTGAAGTCGATTCGGCGCCCGAGGCGCCGGGAGACCCTGCATGAGCAACCATGCCTCGCCCGCCGGCGGCGGCCGGACCATTCTCGGCCATCCGATCGGACTGTTCGTCCTGTTCTTCGCCGAGATGTGGGAGCGCTTCTCGTACTACGGCATGCGCGGCCTGCTGAAGCTCTACATGGTGAACTACCTGTTCGTGACCATCCGCCAGACGCATCAGGGCGGCCCGTACGACGGTCATGGCAGCACGGGCGACATCATCGGCTGGTCGTTCATCCAGTCGCTGCTCCCCAAGGCCGACCCGGCAGCGCTGCAGAGCTGCATCGGGCCGAAGGTCGAATCGCTCATCGCTTCGGGCACGGCCGTCGACATGGCGAACACCATCGCCCTGGAGACCTGCAAGGCGAGCGGCAACGCGTCGCTGCTCTATGGCTTCTACACCGGGCTTGTTTACCTGACGCCGCTCTTCGGCGGCATTCTGGCCGACCGCTGGCTGCGGCAGCGCAAGACGGTGGTCGTGGGCGGCGTGCTCATGGCCATCGGCCACTTCGTCATGGCCTTCGAGTCGTCGTTCTTCCTCGCGCTGGGCCTCTTGATCCTGGGCAACGGCGCCTTCAAGCCGAACGTCTCGACGCAGGTCGGCCTGCTCTACCCCCCGGGCGACACCCGCCGCGACGGCGCCTTCACCATCTTCTACATGGGCATCAACCTGGGTGCGTTCATCTGCAACTTCATCTGCGGCACGCTGGCGGTGGTGTACGGCTGGCACTACGGATTCGCGGCCGCCGGCATCGGCATGCTGCTGGGGCTCGTCGTCTACCTGTTCGGCCAGAAGTACCTCGCACAGGACAACGTCACGAAGACGGCCGAGTCGAAGCAACAGAGCAGCCCACTCAGCTCCGGCGAGTGGAAGCGTGTCTGGGCGCTCGTTGTTCTGTGCCTCCTCAACGTCGTCTTCTGGGCGGTCTACGAGCAGCAGGGCAACACCATGCAGACCTGGGCCGACGAGCAGACCGTCTGGCCGACGATTTTCGGCTGGCAGATCCCCTCGACCTGGTTCCAGTCGTTCAATCCTGCCGTCATCATCCTGTTCGCGCCGCTGATGGACATGTTCTGGGGCTGGCAGGCCCGAAGGGGCAAGGAGCCCTCGAGCGTCTCCAAGATGGCCATCGGCTGCTTCGTGCTGGGCGCCTCCTTCATCGTGATGATCGTCGGTGCCAAGGTCGTCGGGAGCGGAAAGGGCAGCCTCTTCTGGCCGCTCTTCTGCACGTTCCTCCTGACCATCGGCGAGCTCTATCTGTCGCCCATCGGCCTCTCGCTCGTCACGAAGGTGAGTCCGCCGAAGATCGTCTCGATGATGATGGGCATGTGGTTCATCTCGAGCTTCCTCGGAAACACGCTGTCGGGCTACATCGGCGTCTTCTACGACCGCATGCCGAAGGAGGGGTTCTTCCTCCTGCTGACGCTGATGGGGCTCGGAAGCGGCGTCGCCATGTGGGCGTTCAACAAGCCGCTGAGAAAGGCGATCGGCGAGGGCGACAGCGCTCCAGCCACGTCTGTGACGCCGGCCTAGCACGGACCGGCAGGTCGACACGAAAGCGCCGGGTCCCATTCACGGGCCCGGCGCTTTCATTCTTGGACATTGGGATCTTCGAACGGGCAGCGATCGACCAGCGAGCCGTTACGGCACTGCTGTCCGACGTCGGAGAGGGGTGCGGGAGGCCTGTCCGACGTCGGATTGAGTCGTTTTGATTGATTGACTCTGCTTTTTAGTGCAGGCCGCGCTCGTACAGGTCGTCCTCATCCCAGCCGACGAAGTGGCCAATCTCGTGATGGAGCGTGTCTTCAATCTCCTGCTCCAGCTGCTCGCGGCTTTCGGCGTACCGCTCCAGATTTCGCTGGAAAAGGAGAATGTCGTTCGGAAGCTGATTGACGGTTCGGGCGGCCTCCGCGCCGGGGCCGACGGGGCCTCGGAACATGCCCAAGCTCAGGGGAGAGAGCGCCGGCGGGCCCTTCAGGTCGTCCATCGATGGCAGCTGCTCGACGATGATGGGCACGTTCGAGAGCGCCTCCCTCACTTTCGCGGGAACCTTCTTCAGGGCGCTCTCGACCACCTCCTCGAACTCCTGCTCGGTCAGCCGAATCGGCTCGGGATATGCTTCGGGGTCCAAGGCGCGAGCCTTGGCGTAGAGCGTCTCGGCTGCCGCGGTATTTCCAGTGAACTCTGCGATGAGACCTCGATAGTGGGCGATGTCCGGATGCTCCGGGTCGTCCTTGGCGGCCTGGTCCAGGAGTTTTGCGGCGCCGGCAAAGTTGAGCAATTCGAAGCGGGCGATGGCGACCTCGATGAAGAGATCCGGGTCAACCTCGTCGCCAGCCTGCTCCAGCGCCTTCTCGAATGCGGAGCCCGAGCCGTCCAGATCGTCCAGCAGCGAGAGAGCACGTCCGCGCAGCCGGAACAGGTCGACCTTCGCTTCCGGATCGGGCTCTTTCGCGAGCGCTTTCTCGGCCCGATCGACGAGCTCCAGAACCTGCTCGACGGCGTCGTGGTCGTCTGCCAGCGCGTTGAGCGTGACCGCGGCCGCGCGCATGAGAATGGCCGGATCCTGCCCATGCAGTTCCAGCGCCCGCTCCAACGCGTCGGCAGCGTCCTCGTCGGCCTCGATCGCGTACAGGGCCTCTGCCTTCAGCAGCAGCGCCACGCCGTGCTTCGGCGCGACGGAGAGCGCCTCGTCCATCAGCTCGAGGGCCTTTTCCGCATCGCCTTCACCCAGAGCTGCGTCGGCGTCGTCGCACAGGCGTTCCACCTTCTGGTTTTCCATCTCTGTCGAACCTCCGGCCGCCGCTTCTAGCGCAAGCGGCGCGAGGAGGAGGCTCTTTCCGCAGCGCCCACAGGGGGGAATCCACAGCTTCTCGGGACGGAAGTTGACCGAGGGGCCGGAGTCGTGGAGAGTCGAACCCCTCACGGTTCCGACCCCCCCGGAGTGCTTCATGAGCGCGCGCACCAAGACGGACCTCCCATCGTCGGCCCTGCGGCTGCCCGACGCCATGGCCGCGGTCGCCGTCCGTCCGCCTGACAGCCGCAAAACCGCCGCACACCACTTCGACAAGGTGTTCCCGGTCTTCCTGACCAGCTCGCGCGGGGTCGCCAACGGGGTCGGTCGCAACATCACCAATGACGGGATGTTCATCGAGACGCGTGAGCCGTGCCCGCTGGGAACCGAGCTTCGCATCACCTTCGAGGCCCCCTCGTTCGGCACGGAAATTACCGCCGTGGCCGAAGTGCGCTTTCAGGCCTTCCTGAACTACGCGGGGGCGGATGGTGAAACCGACGGGCTGCGCGGCATGGGCGTGAAGTTCCTCCGCTTCGAGCATGACGAGCGGTTGGGCGCGGCGGGGGCCGTCGCGCACTGACACGTGCTCCGTGCGCCGGGTTGTAGTCTCTCGCTTGTTCGTTCGCGCACTCTGCCTGGTGGAGTTCGTCGCTCGTGGCGTCATGTTTCGACATGCCGGCCGATGATGCCTCCCGTGCCCTGACGGTCCAGGTGAAGGCCCACTTAAAGTTGGCGACTCCACCGACTGCTTCGACCGCGTCACTTCGGACGGCCGCCTCGGGATCCGAGTCAGAGGGACTGCGGACGGTGCGATTCGGCTTGAAGCTGAGATGAGAGACGGCGGGGCTTCCGCCCCAGATCCGGATGATCCTGTCGGTGATTCGCTGTCGAGCCGCGACGGTCGGCGCTGCGACTGCTCGACCAGCAACGCCCTCCTCCCGACGTTCGCTTCGATGGTGCTGGTCGCACGCCGTCGGCGGTAATGTCCCCCTTCAGTTTCCACGGAGAGATTCCACATGACCGATTCGTTGAAGGGCTGGAGCCGCCGAAGCGTGCTGCGCGCCGGCGTAGGCACGGCAGCGCTGCTGCCGCTCGCCGGCTGTCTGGGCGGTGGTGAGCAGGCTGAGCCGTGGACCGAGGGCGTCTGCGACGGCGATCCCACGGCGGTCGATCGGGCGACAGCCATGCAGGACGACCCCGCTTCATGGGGCGTCTCAGAGGCGTTCGCGCTGGGTGTTCAGGCGGGCGCCGTGACGTCGTCGGGGGTCATGCTCTGGAGCCATGCGGCGGGCGAAGGAGCCGTGCGCGTAACGGTCTGGCGCGAAGACGGGTCGGTGCGGCTCCTCGTCAAGGAGGCCGACGCCGCGCCGAAAGACGGCTACCTGCACGTTCCGGTCGATGGCCTCGCTCCAGCGACCGCCTACCAGTACACGTTCTCTCGCGGTGAGGGCTCCGCGCGTGTTCGTTCGGCCATCGGTCGCTTCCGAACCGCCTACGGCGACGATTGCCGCCGAGCCCTGACGATCGGCGCGACCACCTGTACGAACCTCAAGAGCACGAGCCCTGACAAGCCCTCCTTCCGCTCTCTCGAGGTGCTGGCGAGGCAGGAGATCGACCTTCTCTGCCACCTCGGAGACATGAGCTACAACGACGGCGCCGGCACCCTCGAGGAGTACCGGGCGAAGTGGCGCAGCACGCTGGCGAACCCGGGGTACCAAGCGCTGTTGCCGAAGACGGCGATGTACATCACGTGGGACGACCACGAGTTCATGAACAACTCGGAGCTCGAGAGGGCCCCGGCCGATGCGATCGCCGTGGCCAAAGAGGCCTTCTACGAGGCGCTTCCGGTGCCCCGCACGGCGGACGACCGGCTCTGGCGCAGCTTCAAGTGGGGCAAGACGGCCGAGTTCTTCGTTCTGGACAGCCGCCTCGAACGCATCCCGTCCACGCGGACCAGCGATGACGCCGTCTACCTGTCGCGCGAGCAGCTGAACTGGCTGAAGGAGGGACTCTCCGAGAGCACGGCGCACTTCAAGGTCGTGCTCAACTCGGTACCCATCATGGACTTGCCGGATGAGCAGCCGCTCTGGGACGTCGCCCGTGGCGATCGCTGGGAGGGTTACGCGACTCAGCGCACGGAGTTGCTGGACCACATCGGGGCCAAGAGCATCTCGAACGTCTGGTTCCTCTCGGGCGACTTTCATCTGGGCTGTGTGGCTCGCGTCGGACGGGAGGGCCCTGCCGCGAAGATGTGGGAGATCCTCGTCGGGCCGGGAGCACCGTTCAGTCCAAACCCGTTGGTGATCCTCTACGAGAGCCTTCCGGAAGAGGCCGAGAAGACGGCCCCCGCGAGCCAGTTCAAGTACTTCGGCGGCGCTCATGCGGCCACGACGCTCACCTTCGACACCGAGCGCGACGCCGTGCGCATCCGCTTCATCGCCACCGACGACAAGGTGCTGTTCGACGAGTGGGTTTCGCAGCGGGACTGAACCGCCACTCAGCCGAGCCACCGCTCGAGCCGCTCCAGCGACTCTGCGAAGCTCTTTCGGCCGAAGCCGAGTCGGACGTGGCTGCGCCACGCCGCGTCAAAGAGTTCGCCGGGAAGGAGCAGGACGCCAGCCTCTCGCGCAAGACGATCGCACCAGTCCGACAGCGAGCCCGTGCCGAGCCCACCGAGGGCGACGCGCGGGAAGGCGATCGGACCGGCCTCCGGAACCGCGCCCTCAAAGAGACCGGGGTGCCGTTCCTGAAACGCCCGGAAATGACCGATGTTCGTCGCGATGATTGCCCGATTACGTTCGATCAGCCGTTCGCCGTGGCGCAGCGCGAGCAGGGCCAGCCGTTCGGAGGGGGCGCTGCTGCAGATCGAGGTGTAGTCCTTGTGCGCCGCCATGGCCTCAAGCGCCTCGCGGTTGCGCGTCGCGACCCAGCCGATGCGGAGCCCGGCAAGGCCATAGCTCTTCGACATGACGCCCAGCGAAATGGCGTTGCCGTCGAGGTCGCACGTTGCCGGCAGATGTGCGTCGGGGTCCTGCTCCAGCCCCCGATAGACCTCGTCAGAGAAGAGCATCGCGCCGTGCTGTTCGGCCAGTTCGACGAGCTCGGTCTGCATGTCCGGCGGCATCTGCCAGCCGGTGGGGTTGTGCGGCGTGTTGAACACGATGGCCCGCACCGGACGCTCGAAGTGCGGCAGCAGTTCGTCGATTCGCAGGCCCCAGCGCCCGTCGTCGAAACGCATCGGCCACGGCAGAACCTCGCAGCCGCGGTCACGTGCGACTTCGGAGAGCGACTGGTAGCAGGGGCTCTGCACGACGACGCGATCTCCGGGACGGAGGACCGCCCGGGCGAAGCCGTAGATGGCCTCTTCCGCGCCGGCATGCACGAGGACGTCCTCGGCGGTGATCCCTGCGTACAGGCTCGCGATGGCGCTGCGCAGCTCGGGCGCCCCGTTCGAGACGGTGTAACCGAGTGATGTCGAGAGCAGTTCGTCGAGGCCCGTCGGCTCCAGCGCCAACAGCTCTCGAACGCTCATCGACTCGCAGTCGGAGGTGCACAGGAGGTGCGGCACGGCGAACTCGTGCCGGGCGAAGAAGCGTTCGAGGCGGAAAGGTTCCATCCCCGAATGGTACCGGGAGCGGCGATGTTTAGCCGCGCTTCTTCGGCACCCAGGCCCAGATCATTTCGGCGGCGATAGGCTCGCGTCCGGACTCGTCGGTCACGGTGACGGCGACGCGAACCTCGCCCTTTTCCAAGGTGAGGATCTGCTCACGCTGCTCGGCAGTGAGCTGCGCGACCGCGCGAAGGCCGCCCTGCGCGCGGCGCTGGTAGTCGACGTGCATCGACTTGATGAGCGGCAGCTTGTCGTCGGGCACACTCATGCCCACGCAAAAGCCCGTGGCCGTCTCGGCGAGCAGCGCCATGGCCGCCGCATGAACCCCGGCGATGTGGTTCTGAACGTTGCGGCGGCTTCGGATGCTGACGACGACGCGCTCTGCCGAGAGCTCTTCGAAGGAAAGACCGGCAGCGCCGACCATCGGTACGAATCGGCCCAGTGCGAGGCTCAGGAGCCAGCGTCGGAGCCCCGGCGGCAATCGCGAAACGTGGGCGACGGTTCGGGCGAGTCGATTCGGTGCGCTCATGCCGCGTCGATACCAGAGTCCGCTGGAACTGCGGCGACTCCCTGTCTCGACCGCGACCGGGGTTAGAAGATCAGCGTCACGACGATGCTGTCGGTGTAGGCGCCCGCGCGGACGGAGCTCTGGCGTGCGAAGATCCGGCCGTAAATCGTTGCGGTGCCGCTTCGGTCCGTGGCCGTGAAGGCGGAACTCCCTCCGGTGCCGTCGCCCCAAAGTACCGTCCGCGCCGCGTCGACATACAGGCTGTAAAGCAGCGTTGATGTTCCATTCTTGAGCTGCCGCGCGGCGAAGCTGGCGGGCGTCGCCTGGCCGGTGCCAAGCCAGATCACGGGCAGGGCGTAGTTGCTGCACGACCAGCTGATGAGCGCGGTCGCGTCGAGCGGTCGCGGGTCGAGGTGGTTGTAGGAGCCGAAGGCGATGCCGGTGGGCTGAACGTTGCAGTTTTCGGCCCGCGCGCGCGACCAGGAAAACAGCGCCAGAGCGAGGACCACGGCACCACGGCGGCTCAAGGTGCAGTCTCCTTTTCCGATGAGAGTACGGCGTCCGTCGAGGTTGGCCCGTCGTCGACGCAGACGACCGACCCCAGGTCGATGCGCATCGCGTCCGTTTCCGGAACGTTGATGTCAAAAGTGCATGTGCCCGAACCCGTCAACACGCGCGCCCTGTGACTGCCGGCCGAGAGGTGGTCGAAGTAGAAGTTGCCTGACTTGCCGAGCGGCGATTCGTTCGAGGCGGGCCTGCGAAGCAGTTCGAGGCGTCCGTAGGCTGGGACCTCGGCCGCGCCGTTGCGCATGACGACGATGCGGCCCTCGACCGAACGGATTCGCTCGACGTCGAAGCGGACGACGGCACCACCGCGCCACGGCGAGGCGACGTTCTGCTGGTGGGTCGAGAGCTTCGAATCGATCGGCAGCGCGGCGTCGCCGATGGAGATGCGATTGCCGTAATAGGGAACGAGGTTCGGCACGAGCAGGTTGCCCATCGCGTCGGTGACGCCGACCGGCCGGTTCTCGAGAAAGCCCTCGATGCCTGGCCTGCCCGGAACCTGCAGCAGCGCGAACCCGCTCTGGATGGGCCTCGTGGCGAAGATGGAGCCGTCCATCAGGACGAGCGCTCCGGCTGCCGAGACCTCTCCACCCGCTGCCTCGGGAGCATATTGCAGAGATGCCGAGTAGCGGCCGTGGTCGCCCTGATACTGCACCGTTCCGAACCCGCGCGCAGCCGTGCCGACCTCGCCGACGACGCGGTAGCCGAAGCCGGTTCCCGCGGGCAGCGCGCGCTGGAGGTCCGCAGTCGCGCCGAGGCTGCCGTTGTTGGCGCCGACCCGACCGACGGCGATGTTCCGCTCTCCGAACGTGTAGGCCGCCGCGACGGAGCCGCTCCAGAACAGCTGCGCTTCGTTGGTGGTCAGGCGCTCGACGGAGCCGAGGATGTTCCAGGGCCCGAGACCGACGTTGAGCCTCGCTGCGCGCCGCAGTTCGCGTCCGCTGTCGCGTCTCTCCGAGAGCATCCAATCGACGCTGAGCGATGCCGGTCCGAAGAGCGAGACACTTGCAGAGGTTCCCATCGACACCAGCGCGCGATCGTCCTGCGCCGAAAGCGTCGCCGAGGCGAAACGCGCCGATCGCGTGCGAACCGTGCCGGTGAATCCGAAGCGGTTCGAGACCCAGCCGTAGGTCAGCGCCGACGATGCACCCGTGCCTTCGCGCGCGAAGCTGCCGGCCGCCGAAAGCTCGAGCTCACCCCACGGCGTCCGCGCGGTCAGCGACGGGCCCGCCGTTGCGGCGTCGAGCGTCGCCTCCAGGGCGGCGCCCAGCGTCACGTGATCGCTCAGCCCGATGCGGTGCCGCCCCAGAAAGGCCGGTGCGCCGTAGTCGAAGCTCTTCGTGCCGACGTCGCTGCGCCGCAGGCCGATGGCGTAGCCGAAGTCGGAGACACCGGCCCGAAGCACGCCGCGCGTGAAGTA
>JACCDP010493621.1_pt1 | contig 11504 bp, 5 predicted proteins | sample 7445841 | NCBI WGS metagenome assembly JACCDP01 (sample SAMN15323441, study PRJNA562643) | freshwater metagenome | isolation source: river surface water | place: USA:Blue River Watershed | collected 2017-08-17
CTGTTGATGAAGGTGTAACTGTTGGAGTGGTTGTATTAGTTGGTGTTGGCGAAGGTGCTATCAGCTCACAATTCGTAAATGCTGTATAATCCCCATAATAGTCAACTACCTGCACATTATAAAAACCGCCACCTAAGTTGAAAAGATACGGAGTTTTTTGTCCACCTTCCCAAGTAATATCATATGGGGAAGTACCTCCAGTTATTCTCAAGAATAATCTACCATCCAGGCTGTCTGGACCAGAAGGATTTATACCATCACATTCAACCCCAAGTGGGAACAAAGTTATAACATCACAATCATTTTTTGTTACAAAGCTTACTGCTCTAGAAGGTGTTGGGGTGTTTGTAGGTGTTGCTGTTGGAGTTTTAGTTAGTGTTGGTGTTGGTGTATTTGATGCCGTTATTGTGGGTGTTACGGTAGGTGTCGGTGTACTGGTTGGTGTTGCACATAACGTTGATGCTGGTACATTGAGAGGTAAAATACCCGCAAATGGTTGTGAGTAATTTAAACTCACCAATAATTCAGCACCAAATCCCTCTTGGAAGTTTCCACAACAATCTGTGTAATAATAGTTTCCTGTTGTAACCCCAGAACCGCAAATAATTCCGGTTTGTGTTGGTGTTACCGTTTGTGTTGGCGTTGGTGTTGAAGTACTCATATTAGCAAGCAACAAAATTTGTTATGTACCCTGACGAATCAATTTGTACGGCATAATTGGCTCCGTTGAACACCATCAATCTCCATTGATTGTTTTGATTTATTGGAGAGTACAACCCACCACCATAGGTCAGTTGGTATACTCTTGCACCAATAACTGGAATAGTTGGCGTTTCAACATATGAAGTATAGTAAGATGTTGCCAAAAGGGTATCTAAACATGCTGATGCCGAACTAGCATAAGTAAATCTACCAATTAAGTGTGCATAAACTAACGAAGTTGGTGTGGGTGTTGGGGTAGATGTTTTAGTAGGTGTTAGTGTTGCGACTGGAGTTCTTGTTTGGGTAATTGTTGGGGTTGGGGTTACAGTACTGGTCGGGCTAGCAGGTGGGGTTGCAGTTGGTGATGGTGTTATTGATGGTGTTGGTGTTGGTGTGATTAATATTGGCATTTCATCGACACAATCAGCAGTATCAACAATTTTTACCAAAAAATCTGCAGTAGCGTAAGTATCATCCACAACAAATTGATATGGAAATACTCCAACAGTTGCAATATATGTACAACTCCCCCCACCGATATCACAAACAAATATCTCCACCGGAGTGTTTCCTGTAACGGATTGTATGTTAACGGTAATTGGCATTTATACTGAAGTTGCTCCTGAGATTATACAACCGAAGTTGTCAATGATTTTCAATAAATAACTGTCGGCAGTGTTATATGGTGCTGGAATGTCGAAAACATAAGGTAAATCACCATCAGTTATTTCTGAGATGTAAAAACAACCAGTATTACCTGTCTGACAGACATACACCTGATAAGGTGTTGAACCTGTAATATCATTAATTGTAACCTGTACTGCCATTATTGACACTCATTTATTGAAGAGGGGGTTATGGTTTGAATACCATTTACAACTTTAGTCACAGTTTCAGGTAAAGATGTTAGTGCACAACTTTCACAATTAGTTGCATCAAAGATTGATTGACCCTGAACTTGTCCTTGAGGTATTGTTACTGTGAGTGCTTCGTTTTGGGTTCCCAAACAATCTGTTCTAACAATATCAAAAGTCACAACAACATTATTAGTTGCCTGAACTAAAGCATTTGTTGTAGAATTTCTTAACTGAGCAATTACTCTGTTTTGGCCTCTAGTATAACCCCCACAGGAATCAGGTAGATTTTGAGTCCACGGAAGAATGTCGTAAGTTACACACAAACTTATACCTTGTTCCCCACCCAAGGAACTAAGACCTTGGTCAACTGGAGCTGTCTGACACTGCAAGCAGTTTGCGTAAACTGTTGGTGTAAAGTTAAAATAATTTCCAGAGAAATTAACAAGAATTGTGATGTATTCTGGATAATAACTTGTGAAGCTTCCAACATAGCTCCAGCAGTTTCCAGCATTGTCTTTGAATGTTTGACCTGGAGTTATTGCAAATCCAACAGGGCTGGTCTGAACAATAGTCGTCTGATTACCTCCTTGTGGGTTCAAAGCACAAGAAGCAAATACGTAAACTAACGCTTGAGGTGTTGATGATGGCGTTGGGGTCATAGTCGGAGTTTTAGTGGGTGTTGGTGTAACTGTTGCTGTGTTTGTTGGTGTCGGCGTAGAAATCAAATTACACTGTTCACAAGTTCCATAAATTCCCAAGATTGTATCCACGTTAGTGTTTGATGAAAGGTTTGCATCATCTCTATCATATCTCAGACATAAGAATGCCCCACCAATGTAGGCTCCAAATGAAACGCCAATATTAATTGGAGTGTTATCAAACTCTAGAGTATCTGTTGTGTAAAACTCAAAACCACTGTTACAATCAACCAAAACTTTTGTTGTTGCACAGACAAAACTTTCTTCGAAGAATGTGTAGGTAATTTGACCCCCTACTGGAACCGTCTTACTTGGTGTGAGAGTTAATGTTGGCGATGGTGTTGGACCAGGGGGTGTGTAACTCACTATACTGAAATCCACTCCAACAATACAAGGATTAGAAGATGGTGTAGGTGTCGGAGATACTGGGAAAGCAGTAACTTGCATGTCAACCAAATCACAAGGGATTGATGGTGTTGGAGTTACAAAAGGCACATAGTCACAATCAAAGTATGCTGTAAAATCTAACGTGTTACAATCGATTGGCGTTGGAGTTGGTGGTGGACATACTCCAGCATTAAAGTAATTGGCTGAGATATCTGGGCATGCTGAATAACACGGTTTTTTTCCCTCGAGTATACAAGCACCACCCAGTGATGTACTCATGCACCAGTAAGACCCCGTGTAATAAATGTAAGTAACTGGACTTGTATTACCAGTATAATATAGTCTAGAATTGTAAGTGCTTCCTGAAGTATACGTTCCACTGTATCCAGATAGTGATGGTAATATTGTACTAAAACAAAAAGTTTCAGTTTCACAAGCTGGTGGAGTAGAGGATGGTGTTGGCGTTAAGGTTGAAGTAAGTGACGGAGTAACCGTAGTGGTAGGCGTTATTGTTGGTGTTGGAGTCGGACTAGGTGTTATAGTACAGCTGTCGCAACTTAAAAAATCAGGTTGGTTTAAATTAGGACCTCCAGGTCCAGAAAACTCAACAAATGAATAGCATTCATCATTGTAAAGATAGGCAGCACCAGGAAATGCAACACCAGCTTCAACAATGGCATAGAAAATCGAACCATCACTACATTTCGACATTAATGCATTTGACAATACCAAAGGACCAGTTGTGGTTGGAGTTTGGGTTACTGTCGGAGTTGGGGTTGCGGTTGGACATACTAAACATAAATCATCATCACAAGTCACTTGTTGTGTAAATGAAGTCCCTTCTGAACTTAAAATTTCTCCTGTTGGTTCATAGGGTAAAACTTCAGCACAACCAACAAAGTCTGGACCGGAAATGTAGTATATTTGGCCAGGTTCAAGAGTTCCTGGAACATAAACATATCTGAAAATATTAGAGTTGTCACAACAACTTCTAAATGTATAGATATCAAATGGCTCGACAGTTCCTGTTGGGCTAGGTGTTAAAGTTTGTGTCGGAGTATTTGTTGGTGTCTCTGTGTTTGTTGGTGTTGGCGATTGCGATGCTGCCGGGGCATTTGTTCCGGTTGGTGTTTGTGTTAGCGTTTCTGTTGGAGTACTAGTCGGGGTTTCAGTGTTTGTAGGTGTATTAGTGTTGGTTGGTGTTGGAGATGGTGTTGGCGCTCCTGGCGTACCGGTTTGTGTTGGAGTAGCAGTATTAGTTGGTGTGCTTGTTGGTGTTCCTGTGTTTGTAGGAGTTGGAGTTGGTGTTTCTGTATTTGTTGGTGTTTGTGTTACTGTCTCCGTATTTGTTGGCGTCACTGACGGTGTTGACGTTACAGTAGGTGTTGGGGTCGGAGTTGGGGGGCATGGTGGCTCAGATTCTTCGAATTGACATTCACTACAACTTGTCCATGGACCCCCTATTGAGTCATTAATCGCATCCCAAGTGTAGGTTGTATCAAAACTTGGTCCACTGATAACCTCAAAACAACCTGTAAAAATTTCTGGGCCTGTACCATTATAGGGTCTAACATAATCTCCGAGATTCAAAAATAAATCAACACTTGATGTTATTCTGACAATACCATAAGGGTCACAACATTCCTGAAGATAATAAATAAATAAAGGTGTTGGTGTTGGAGTAGGAGTTTTAGTTGGTGTAGGTGTTGGCGGGCATGGGTTTTCAGCTATACAATCCTCACACGGAGTTTCGCTGTTGTACCAAAATACTGGGGTAATAGAAGTTGGTGATGGGTCAACTTGCCCAATAACTTCATAACACTGATTATCGTCACCAACGAAAACTGGACCCGGTAATAATCCCACATTACCACCAATTGAATTACCCGATAAAGAAGAAAAAACTATGTTTGGGCCACCACAACAAGGAGTTGCTTCCCAAAACCAAGTTTCCGAAGGGTTAGTTGTTGCTGTACATACAGCACATGACGCAAAAGATGTTCCTGAAGTGACCACCAAATTCGTTGTGGTAACAAGGGCTTGTGGTTGCGCACAGGCAGGAATTTCTATACATCCCCCTAAACTTGTAGAAATAATTGTGCCATCTCCAAGTAAATCACCAAAAATTTTGTAAAGAGTTCCAGGTACACCTAAAACATTACCAAAACAATCAGTTGTTCCAGAGTACACCCAGGCATTTCCTGGCTGTGAATTCCAATAAGATACGCTATTGGGTGCCTCAGCAAGACAACCCTCTACTGCCGTAGCTCCAGATAATTGCCCATAAGAACTAGCACATAAACCAGATGCAACTAAAAAAGGTTGAGTGAGAAAACCGCTTTCATAATATGTGTTATTTTGTATAACACCGACTATATTGAAGTTTGTATTTGTGTCTCCACTTAAAATAGATGATGTTGTATAATCATCAGACTCTAACTCCTCTCTAAAAAAAGGTGTTAGAGGTAAGTACTGACTACAGCAAGCGTAAGATAGCGAGTTAATTGTGTCAAGACCATCGTTAATAGTTAGAGTTCTATCAACGGTTCCAGGGGGTGTTGTCGAAGTTGCTGTTACATCAAAATAACCTCTTGAAAATAAACCTAAAACTGTTTTTGTTCCCCCAGTATAAAACGCAAGTTGAACATCATCAATACCCTCAGGCCATCCAAGAACATACGAATACGCAGTTCCTGAAGTACAACGCTCAGTTAAAGAGAGATACCATGTAGCCATTAACGAAATACAACCATTTGCTGTTTATAACACTAACAATAAATACCCTATTAGTTTTTTTCCTAATGAAGATTAAACTAAGAATACACTAATAAAGAAAATATTGAATATATTTATCGGTATGAGGCTTTTAAAAACTATAGAAAAAATTATTCAAGAAGCTGAAGAACAGTACAACTCCAGCGTAGAGAAAGGTTTACCATTAGAGGAAGTTGACCGATTGGAAGAAAACTATCGTAAATCTTTGAAGTTAATGGATATGTTGGAAACCAAGAAAAAAATAAAATAGTATATTTTAATACAAATTCCTTTATCTTTTATACCGAAAGAAAAGGTTTTTATGGCAGTTTATTACAAAACTAAAAAAATTGCAGACATAGGATATGTTTTAAATCTACCATCCAGAGAGGATAGAAAAAAACAGATAACAAAGGTTTTAAATGAAAATTGTTTCAATGGATGGGATTTTTTTGAAGGTCAGATTATAAATGACCCCGAATTAAAAAAACTTGGCTGTACAATTTCGGAATTAAAAATTTTTGAAGAATTTCTAAAAACAGAGCATCAAACTTTGTTGGTGATAGAAGATGATGCAAAAATTTTGAATGGAGTAACTACCCAACATTTAGATGAGATTTTTAATGATTGGGATGAGATTTCTGTCGAATATGATGTTGTTGCACTTGGTACCCGACCTTTACCCAGAACTAAAATCGATTTAAAAGGTAAAACACATGGTCAATTTTCTGAAATGTTATGTTCACAAGCTTTTTTTTATCATAGAAGAGTTGTAGAACACATTGTAGAGATTTTATCTAATGTGACCAATAATTCACATCCTTTTTTCAAATGCACTATTGATATGTTTTTGAATGATATTTCAAACACGAAGTATCGTTTTATACACTCCGAATTGTTAAAGAACTTCAAATTTGGTATCACGGTACCTATGGTTTTTTCTCAATCTGAAGGTTTTTCAGATATTGAAAATACCGTTGTGAGTTATGAAAACAGTATAGAAGACTCTTACTGGAAATCTTTACCCATTAAAAGAGATGAAGTTCTTTTCCACAAAAAACCCCATAGTAAAGGATTTGTGTTTTATTGTAATGACAAGTATTCATCGATTGTTGAGAAGTCAATTAAATCTATAAGATGTTACTCTAATTTACCAATTTTTGTGTATCTAATCGGTTCGGATTATAATTTTAATTATGAAAATGTTCACGTAATAAAGTGGGAATCCCCACACGCCAAAATATCAGAAAACGCTTACCAATATGAAGGTAATAACTTTTACATAAAAAGGTCTGAAAAAGAAATTTATAATTTTTTAATAGAGCGACCAAAAATTGTTAAAGATTGTCTAGAAAAATATTGTGACATCGTTCTCTATGTTGACAGTGATAGTATTGCGATGCCCTGGATTGAAGACCTATTTGAGTATTACAACCCATATTCAAAAGTTCCATATTTTACAGAGGGTGTATATGAATTTTTATTTTTGAATGGTCGAGGAGGATTTCCAGATTTTCATTATGAAAAAACTCTTGAGCAACCCTTGTGTGAGTTGTTTGGTGTTGACCAAACTATTCGAACAAAATACCGACAAACAGGATACTTCATTTCAGGACCTAACACTATTGATTTCTTATCTGAGTGGTTTTGGATGTGCAATCACCCCAAAGTATTAAATAACCCAGAATACTTCGCACCATATCACGAAGAAACTGTTGCAAATGTTTTACTTTGGAAAAATAACAAGCTTGAGGGTTTACCTCTAAGTTATGTGAATGGAAGTATAAATACCATAAATGAAATCTTCAACGAAGTTATTTTCACAGGGGAAAATCAACTTCTGAGGGAGTGGTTCAAAGTCCCAAAAAAACTCAAAGAGGTATTTTTTATTCATGGTGAAAAAAATATTGATAGAATGGATATTATGATTGATAAAATTCAAGAAGAATATTCTAGTTTGAATCAAACTAAAAACAAAGAAAAATTGAAAGTATTATTCTTAGCCCCCCATCTTTCAACGGGAGGTATGCCAGGTTTTCTTCTGAAGAGAATTGAATCTTTGATTAAACACAAAGAAGAAATTGAGATTTTTGTTGTTGAGTATTTGAATTTGAGTGACATTTATGTTGTTCAGAAAAATCGAATAAAAGAGCTTATTGATTCAGACCACTATTTTACTTTACATGAAAATAAGTTTGAGCTTATAGACATTATCAGACAAAATAAAATTGATGTAGTTCACATAGATGATTTGGTTGAAACACTCGATATCTACAATGGCGTTCCTCCCAAGTTGATAAATCAACTTTACTCTAACGATAGAACGTGGAAAATTATTGAGACATGTCATAACGTATCTTTCAATTCATCTAACAAAATATTTCATCCAGAAGCATATGCTTTTTGCACACCATGGCATCCCAATTTTCAGTTTGCTGGTATGCCCTCTTACAATGAGGTTATTGAGTTCCCTATTGAAAATAAAATTGTTAGTGATGAAGATAAAAAACAATCACAAATTAAATTAGGATTAAATCCTGAAAATTTACATGTCGTAAATGTTGGATTATGGACCCCAGGAAAAAATCAAGGTGAAGGTGTAGAAATTGCCCGATTACTTAATGAAACACATCCAAATATCGAGTTTCATTTTGTTGGCAATCAAGCCGGAAACTTTGCTCATTATTGGGAACCCATAATGCGAAATTTACCACCAAATGTAAGGGTCTGGGGTGAAAGAAATGATGCTGAGGAATTCATTAAAGCGTGTGATATTTTTATGTTCAATTCAACATGGGAATGTAATCCTTTGGTTTTAAGGGAAGCAATTTCTTTTGGTAAGAAAATTTTAGCAAGAAACCTTAGAGAATATTTGGATATGTTTACCCCATACATTTCAACAATTGACGAGGACCACAATAAAACAAAAAACACACTACTAGAATTAATAAATAAAAATGTTGCGCATCAAATCTCCGATAATTCATTTGAGTTTTTTGGGCAACAACACTTAGACCTTTATCGTAAGGTATATCAATCTGAAATTAAAATGCAAGAATCCTTTTTACATGACGATGTTAGATTCGTTCAAAATTTTATTAATCAACCACTTCTTGAGATAAAAGGTGTTCCGGGTAAAGAATATGATATCAAATTTTTTGATGAGTATGATGTGTGTCACTATTCTCAAAAAATAGCATCCAACTCATGGATTAGACTTAATCGCCAGTATTATACAAAATGGACAACAAAAATCTGGGAGGGTGAAAATCAAATTTATGAATACACCCTAACATATGAAGGGAAGCGAGTTTATATCGCTTTCGATAGTAAGTCATTAGGTGACACTGTTGCATGGATTCCATACGCTGTGGAGTTCAAGAAAAAACATAATTGTCACGTGATAATTTCCACATTCTGGAATCATTTGTTTCAAAGTGTATATCCTGAACTCGAGTTTATAAATCCAGGAGAAGCTGCACATAACATACACGGAATGTACAAAATTGGTTGGTTCTACGATAAAAACATGGAACCAGAACAACCTAATGTAATTCCATTACAAAAAGCAGCAACAAATATATTGGGTTTGGAATTTGAAGAAATTAAACCAAAAATAGCACTAGATGTTAAGGAAAAACCGTACCAAAACAAATACGTTACCATAGCAACAAACTCAACTGCAGGTCTAAAGTTTTGGACTAAAGAAGGATGGCAAGAAGTAATTAACCATCTACACTCTTTGGGCTATTTGGTTATAAATGTTTCCAAAGAAAAAAACCCGTTTGAAAATGCTCTTCAAATTACTGATACCTCTATTGAAAACACCATGAACGTTATTCACCATAGTGAGTTCTTCATTGGCTTATCCAGTGGACTATCCTGGTTAGCGTGGGGATTAGGTAAAAAAGTAGTGATGATTAGCAATTTTACCGAGGAAAATCATGAATTTACAATTGATTGCATTAGAATTGTAAATAAATCGGTTTGTAACGGATGTTGGAATAATCCTGACTTTCAGTTTGACAAAGGGGATTGGAATTGGTGCCCATTACATAAAGACACCCCAAGACATTTCGAATGTCACAAGTCCATTACTTCATCAATGGTTATCGAAAAAATACAAGAGTTGATTCTCGACAAACCAACTAATGAGGGACCTTCTTTTGATTGGGGACCGATGGCATCTGGTGAAGAAGGTTTGTTTCATAAAAACGTTTTAACCGAAGAAATTTTCAAAAATAAAATTTATGAAACCTTTTTTGAAGTAGAAGAAGGTGATATAGTATTGGATGTTGGTGCAAGTGTTGGTCCATTTACATTTTCTATTTTAGAGAAAAAACCAAAACATGTATATTGCATTGAGCCCAGTGAGGTTGAATTTGTTACCCTAAACAAAAATTTCCAAGGGTATCCAGTAACACCAATCCTGAAAGGAATATTCTCGGAAAATTCCAGTACAGAGAATCCACACGTTTACTTTTCAGATGGGCAAATGGATGGTATAACATTTGGAAGACTGTGTGAACTCTACAGTATCAAAAAAATTAATTTCCTAAAAACAGATTGTGAAGGGGGAGAATATGACATCTTCAACGAAGATAATATTGACTTCATTTTTGAAAATGTTGAAAAGATTGCTGGTGAGTGGCATCTACGTCATGAACCTCTAAAATCAAAATTTAGAACCTTTAGAGATACTTATCTCAGGAAGTTCACTAATGTTCAAGTTCTTTCAGTTGATGGCGTTAACATAACTTGGAATTTGTGGGATGAAAGTTTCCTAGCCCGATACGGAGAAATAATAATTTTTATAGATAACAGAAAATAAAAAAGGGACTTTCGTCCCTTTTTTTTATTTCTTTGGATAGTATTCTAGCCAAACCTTTGGTACGTCTTTTCGTTCTGCGTGAACGATGAAGAACGTTCTGATTTCTCCACATGGACAATCGATGAATACTTTATTGTCTTCAATCTTTTCCACATAGTGAACACAACTCTTACCAATTGGTGTCAGATGCACTGTTATTGATAATTCATCTACAAGTCCTGTCCAGTAATCTGGTAAGTGAATTTCATTATTCGTTGCAACACCTCTGAAATAAACCCCATGTTCTGGTCCTTCCAAGTTACCATATTGTAATCTCCATGGTTCTTCTTTGGTTGGGTGAGGGATGTCAAACGATTTTGATACCGCAGTGATTGCGCTAAAGTTCAACAAACTTGCAGAACCCTGACCATCCATCGTACCAGTATTGACATCGACTTCAGTTACATCACCAAGAATAATTGTTGTACCATCATCACTGATACTCGAGTCTCCAATTGCTGTTGAGCCTGTGAATTTTACTACTTGGTTTGTTGTTCCACCGACAGCCACGGATGTTCCTGAGGTTCCACTAGTTCCCGAGGTACCTGAGGTTCCACTAGTTCCCGAGGTACCTGAGGTTCCACTGGTTCCCGATGTACCACTTGTACCTGATGAACCACTTGTACCAGCAGTACCACTTGAAGGATAGAATGTTATTGTCAAGTAAGTCAAATCAGCAATTTCTCCTCCTGGGTCTGTTGTCGAGACAAAAGATACATTTGAGAAGGTAACAACAGCACCACTCAAAGTACCCTGTTGGGTTATTTCAAAGGTCCATGTTGAAGTACCTCCACTTGTTACAGTGAATTGTGTTCCTGGTTGTAACGACAACAATAATGCTGTTGGGTCTGTATTTGGGTAATTAGGTTCCGTACTGAACGCGAATAGGTTTTGAGTTTCAAACTGTGTACCAGTTCCATCCGCACTAAACTGAGTACCAGCAGGACTAGAGATAAATGGGTCATAATTAAGTTGCCACTCAAAAGAGTTACCAGGGAAGCCTTGTGCACCTGAAGTTCCAGATGTACCACTTGTACCTGAAGTTCCAGAAGAACCTGTTGTACCAGAAGTACCGCTTGTTCCTGAAGTACCTGTGGTTCCTGATGAACCTGAAGTTCCTGAAGTACCAGAAGTTCCAGATGTACCACTTGTACCTGAAGTTCCAGAAGAACCTGTTGTACCAGAAGTACCGCTTGTTCCTGAAGTACCTGTGGTTCCTGATGAACCTGAAGTTCC
>JACCDP011487111.1_pt1 | contig 11504 bp, 11 predicted proteins | sample 7445841 | NCBI WGS metagenome assembly JACCDP01 (sample SAMN15323441, study PRJNA562643) | freshwater metagenome | isolation source: river surface water | place: USA:Blue River Watershed | collected 2017-08-17
CTCCGGCACGGTCTCAGAGACCACCGCTAGCGAGTGGTATCTGGTGGCGTTGAAGCCCTGAGGTAGACCCTCGAAGATTGTGCTGTCTTTGTGCTTGATCTTGGAAATCTTGCCGTGCATCAATTCCGGAGCGCTCTTTACGGTTGCACCCATGGCCTCGGCGATTGCCTGGTGGCCAAGGCAGACACCAAACACCGGGTAGTTGTGCTGGAGTGCAAACTTTACGGTTGGGATTGAGAGCCCTGCATCTGCTGGGGTGCCGGGACCCGGTGAGATTAGAACAGCATCAAATCTGGCCAAAAGTGCTGGGAGCTCGGCCTCGGTAACGGCATCGTTTCTAATGACCTCGGTTTCTGCGCCGAGCTGCTGCAGATAGCCATTGAGCGTGTAGACAAAACTGTCGTAATTGTCGAGCACCAAAATCCGGACCATAGTCCCAATAGCCTAACTTGAGTGAGCAGGATGCGTCTTGAGGTTATAAACTTCTGGCATGCCTGAATCAACTTCACGTCGTAAGCCAGCCCAGAAAAAGGAAGCTGTTCGTCCAGCCATTGTTGGCGAAGAGCAGGGAGAGAACCCAACCTGGTACAAGATCACCATGTTCGGCCTTATGGTCGTTGGTCTTCTTTGGATTCTGGTGTTCTACATCTCTAGCGCTCAGTACCCACTGGGTAGCGCATCGTTCCTGGACCTAAGCAACTGGAACATCTTGATTGGTTTCGGCATCGCCATGATTGGCTTTGTCATGACCACCAAGTGGAAGTAACTAGATCCACTCTTGAATTCGCCACAGCGTTATAGCAACTAGCGCTGCGACCACCAAAACAACTCCCAGGAATTGGGCAAATCGCTGATTCTGTCGTCTTGTCGCGGCATAAATCGAAGCTATGGCCAAACCGGTGACCAAGCCACCCAGGTGTCCTTCCCAAGAAATGCCAGATACAAAGAAGCCCATCGAGAAGTTGATGGCAATAAGCAAGAAGATCTGGGTTGGGTTACCGCCGATTGAGCGGATCACTATAAAGAACGCACCCATCAATCCAAACAGTGCACCCGATGCGCCAACCACCGGGGTTTGTGGATCGGAAAGCAGCAATACCGCCACCGAACCACCAAAGATCGAAATCAGATAGAGCGCCAAAAAGCGCAGCTTTCCGAGCATTGGCTCAAGCTGCTGCCCAAAGATCCATATGGCGTATGAGTTTAAGAGGATGTGCCAGGGGCTATTCCAGTCGTGCACAAAGCCCGCGGTGAGCATGCGCCAAGGCTCCCAAGGCGTGAACAATGGCGCATAGAAGAACTGATTGGTGAACAGATACCCCAGCGGAGATATCTGCCCGAGCCAAATCAAGACATTGATAACCAGCAAAAGGCTGGTTACCGGAGCTTTTCTAGCTGATAGCCGAAAGGCCAATTAGACCTTTTCGATGGTGATGGTCTTGATGACCACGTCGTCTAGCGGACGGTCGCGACCATCGGTGGCAACCTGACCGATCTTGTCGACCACCTTGCGGCTGTCCTCATCGACCACGTCACCGAATACGGTGTGCTTGCCGTGCAACCAGGTGGTTGGGGCAACGGTGATGAAGAACTGTGAGCCGTTGGTGCCAGGGCCGGCGTTCGCCATTGCCAACTTGTATGGCTCCTGGAAAGTAAGTTCTGAGTGAATCTCGTCGCCGAACTGGTAGCCAGGTCCGCCCATGCCGGTGCCGGTAGGGTCGCCACCTTGGAGCATGAAGCCTTCGATAATGCGGTGGAAGATTACGCCGTCATAAAGCGGCTTGCCGGTGTGAGTCTCGCCGGTGCGTGGGTCTTTCCACTCGATCGCGCCGGTTGCTAGGCCCTCGAAGTTGGCTACGGTCTTTGGGGCGTGCAGGCCAAACAGGTTTACCTTGATTACGCCGTGGTTGGTGTGCAGAGTTGCTACTGAAGTGTGAGAAGTCATTAGACAATTCTGCCACGCAGCGCCTTGATAAGGAGCTAAGTTGGAAACTATGAGCAATGTCGCCATTATTACCGGAGCCGGTTCAGGCTTCGGCCTGGGTCTCGCCAAAGAGCTAACCGACCGGGGTTGGGTGGTCTATGCCACCGACCGAGATTCGGTAGCACTCGAGAAAACCCGCGAATTCGGGGCCATTGCCCGCCGAATGGATGTCACCAATCGATCAGATGTTGATGCCGTGGTGAAGGAAGCCATTGCAGATCACGGACGTATCGACCTAATGGTGGCCAATGCCGGCTATGGCAACTTCTCCTCGGTTGAGGAAACCACCCCCGAAGAAGTAAGAAGAATCTTTGAGGTCAACGTCTTTGGCGTTGAGAACTCAATCCGCGCTGTGCTGCCGCAAATGCGCAAGCAGAAATCCGGGCGAATCATTATGACCACCTCAGTTGTGGGCCACGTTTCGCTTGCCGGGCTGGGCTGGTATGCCGCCACCAAGCACGCCGTCAAGGCGGTTGCCAATGCGCTCAGGCAAGAAACTCGCTGGCTTGGCATCCGAGTGAGCACGGTTGAACCGGGAACCTCGAAGACCAACTTTGGTGCTGTCGCCTTTGGTTTACTGGAGTCAGGTCGCGCAGTTGGCGATTATGACCAGGTAATGGCAGGGCTAAACAAGTGGCTCGGTGGCCTATACCGCATCTCCCCGGGACCAAACAAGACCATTAAGACCATGGTTAGGGCTGCTACCGCTCGCAGGCCAAGGGCGCACTACCCGGTTTCATGGGATGTTCGAGCCCTCAAGCTGGTGTTCTACGTGATGCCTAGAAGCTGGCTAGACGGGTTCGTGCTGTGGCTCGCAAAGCGCTAGGTCTGAGAATAGGCGCACTGTTTGTTGCCGCATTATTTCTAGCCTCAGGCGTGCTGCACCTTGTAAACCCCTCGGCTTTTGTGTGGCTGATGCCACCCTGGTTACCTTTTCAGACTGAACTCATTGTGATTTCAGGAGTTATGGAGCTGGCGGCAGCGCTGGGATTGATCTTCAAACAGCGCTGGGCACCAATGCTCACGTTCATCACTCTGCTTGCGGTTTGGCCGGCGAACTGGTGGTTTGCAATAGACAGTTTGAGCACGAATCCGGACATTGCGCTGATCGCTTGGCTAAGGCTGCCACTGCAACTTCCGCTTCTTTACTGGGCCTGGAAGGCTCCAGTCCAAGATCGCAAAACCAAATAGCGGTTTTCTAGAACTTTTTTTATAACCTTCAACCCGTGGTTTAGGGCTTCTTGTAGACAAGCTACAAAATGTGAGCGGTAAATTTAGACAAATACTGTTCAAATCACCGCTCGAACTGAGAGCGACCTGTATAAATTGTTTCTCAGTAAGTAACCGCTTCCAGTTTGGAGAGGGGGTCTGCGCAACGGAGCGCTAGACGTCAACAGCTAATGTTTGGGTCTTACGTCTCCGATGTGCAAGGAAGATATGTCACACCCCATAACCACTGAAGAAATCGTCATTGTCGAGATCGACGCAACCACCAAAGAGCAGGTCGTTCGCCAGCTAGCCGAGCGCCTTATGGCCGCCGGGCGCCTAACTGGTCTAGACGAGTACCTGGCCGCAGTCGCAGCCCGAGAAGAGCACTTCCCAACCGGTATCGAGGGTGGCGTTGCTATCCCTCACGCCCAGTCGGATTTGGTAACCATCCCATCTGTTGCAGTTGCGACCACCAGCAAGGGCATCGACTTCGGTGCAGACGATGGCGCATCCCACCTGATCTTCCTGATTGCAGCCCCTGCATCAGGCGAAAACACCCACCTGGAGATTCTGGGTTCGCTGGCTCGCAAGATCATGCACGAAGAGTTTCGTGACCGTCTGCGCGCTGAGACCAGCGCAGCTCAGATCGCAGAGATTGTGACCAAGGAGGTCCAGAAATAATGGCAAAAGTAGTTTGCGTAACTTCTTGCATCACAGGAATCGCCCACACTTACATGGCAGCCGAAGCGCTCGAGCAGGCTGGTAAGAAGCTGGGCCACGAGGTAATCGTTGAGACTCAGGGTTCTGCAGGTTCAAACCCACTAAAGCAGGACGTTATTGACTCGGCAGACGCCGTAATCTTCGCAGTTGACCTAGAGGTCAAGGACCGCAGCCGCTTCAATGGCAAGCCATACATCCAGGTTGGTGTGGCAAAGGCCATGAAGAGCGCAGTAGAACTCGTCGAGCAGGTGCTTTTGGCAGCTGCCGACGGTACCGCAGCCAAAGTTGGAGAAGCTGCTCCAGCAAAGGCGGCGGAGGCAAAGACTCCTTCTGAACCAAAAGAAAAGAAGGGTGGCTTCTTCGGAGGCCTATTTGGCAAAAAGTAACAACGCCTAGATCGCACCTGCGGTCTGGGAAAGCAATGGAGCTATAGGAGGCCCATAGTGAGTAGCGCAAGCACTGGCACCAAGATTCGTCAATGGTTGATGACTGGTGTTTCATACATGATTCCATTTGTTGCAGCAGGTGGAATTCTTATCGCCCTAGCATTTTTGCTCGCCAAGGCAGCAACTGGTGGCGAGACCCACATGGCATGGGAAGCCGAACTAATGAAAGTTCCCGAAGATGGTTCGCTGAACCTGCTGGAACTTGGCAACTGGGCGTTTCTTGTTATGCACATCGGCAAAGCACTCTTCGCTTTGTTCGTCCCAATTTTGGCGGCCTACATCGCATATGCAATTGCTGACCGTCCAGGTCTAGCACCTGGATTCGTTGCAGGCGCACTTGCAACTGGTCTCGACAGTAACCCACTTGGCACCGGCACCGGCTTCCTAGGAGCTATCCTCGGTGGTCTTCTTGCTGGTTTCATCTCGCTATGGATCAGCCGCTGGAAGGTTCCGTCTTGGATTCGACCACTAATGCCCGTTGTCATCATCCCGCTATTGGCCTCTCTGGTAACCGGAATTGTTATGGTACTTGTCCTCAAGGCTCCGGTTTCAGCGCTCGTTTCTGGCTTGACCTCTTGGCTCAATGGCCTTTCGGGCGGTGCTCTGGCCGTTCTAGGTTTGATCCTTGGCCTAATGATGGCATTCGACATGGGTGGCCCAGTTAACAAAGTTGCTTACACATTCGCTGCAACTGGACTAACTGCCGTCGCAGCAACTGCAACCACCGCAACCGAGTGGAAGATCATGGCAATTGTTATGGCTGCCGGAATGACCCCTCCGCTAGGTCTAGCTCTTGCTACCGCACTTCGCAAGAAGGCGTTTAGCGAGTCAGAGCAGGAGAACGGCAAGGCTGCATGGCTACTAGGTGCATCCTTCATCTCTGAGGGTGCAATCCCATTCGCAGCTGCTGACCCAGTTCGCGTTATCCCATCGATCATGATTGGTTCCGGTATCACCGGTGCACTGGTTGCGCTGTTCGGTAATGAGCTTCCAGCCCCACACGGTGGAATTTTCGTAGTACCACTAATGGGTGCAGGAGCACTGACCTACCTTCTAGCAATTGCTATCGGTACCGTAGTTACCGCTCTATTGGTTCTTGTAGCCAAGGGCATCGGTGCAAAGAAGTAACTAGAAACAAACTAGAAATGCCCCTCGGGAAACCGGGGGGCATTTCCTTTTGTTGGCAATGCTCCGTAGCGAGCGCAATCTGATGGGCAGCTAGGGTCTTTCTTGCTAGCATTCCTAAGGCACAAGCAAAGGTGAGTTCTTGCACATAGCGATCTTCATGGATCAGCATCCGATGAGCCTGGGTGGGGTCCAGACCTCAGTCAGGCTGCAGCGCAAGTTTCTAGAACGCGCGGGACTGAAGGTAACTGTCTTCGCACCCAAATCTGCCAATGCACTTGCCGATGACGACACCGTCATCCTGCCCTCCAGAAGACTCAGCCCAGACGGTGAATACTCCGCGGTTTGGGACATGGAGGAGGCCTATGAGGTGGCAGCTGCGGTTTTTGAAGAGCAGAAGTTTGATGTAATCCACCTGCAGGGTGACTTTGCCGCGGCAGCAGTATCACTGGCGCTTGCCAAAAAGCACAACATTCCGCTGATCCACCACGCCCACACCAACATCGATGTGGTGCTGGAGCGCATCATCGGCAAGCGCCTAAACGCACGCCTTTTCAACTTTGCCGCCAAGAAATACTGCGCGGTTTCCGGCCAGCCCAAGCAGGCTGCCAATGATGGCTGGGAGTACATGGCTATCACCTACCCACATGCGGATTTGGTGTTGGCCCCAAGCTCCCACTTTGCCAAGACCATCGAAGAGCACGGCATCTCTAAGAACGTCAGGGTAATGATCAACGGTGTGGACGATGACTCGGTGGCCGGTCTCAAGCGTCAAACCGAAGTGCCAAACAAGCCGGTTCAGTTCATTTGGGCCGGAAGATTCCTGCGCGAAAAGCGTCTACTTCAGACCATCCGAGCCTTCAAGAAGGCCAATCTCGACGCCGAGTTGGTGATCTACGGCACCGGAGCACTAGAAAAACCAGCCAAGAGCCTGGTTAGAACGTTGCGCATCGGCCACAAGGTGAGTTTCAACGGCCGTGTCGATCGTGAGCAGATGCTGCAGGCCTTTGCCGATGCCGACATCGTGCTGCAAACCTCGATTGGCTTTGAAACCCAGGGCATGACGGTCTTTGAAGCCGCTGCCTTTGGCACACCGGCGCTCTGCTGCGATAAGCGTGTTGCCGGGGAACTAAAGCCGGGCCACTGGTGGGTTACTGCCGATGAAAGCATCGAAGCACTTGCTCAGAGCATGCGTGAATCTCACGCTGATGTGCTGAGCGGTAATGGTCGTCGCGATGAGGCTGGGGACAAGTCCTGGCTTTTGCAGTCCAAGCTCACCGAGCGGATGATTGAGATCTACAAAGAGCAGATCAGGCTCAAGAGCGCTTCTTCTTAAACCAGTCGATTGGTGCCCTAAGCAGCTTTAGGCGTTTGGGAGTCCTACCAAGTGGCTCAAGCTCTGCAAATGGTTCACGGCTCTTGGTTGTTAGTAGCACCAGCAAGACCCAGCTGATCTCAATAAGCAATCTGGATTCGGTCAAAGACTGAGCCGCAATCACCAAAAAGCCGAACAGCGGAAAGAGGTAGAGCGGGTTGGTGTGACGAACCGCCACCGCCCAAAGCCTGTTGAACCCGGAAACCATAAGCCAGATCAACAGCCCAAGGCCCACGATTCCCAGCTGCAGCCAGAAATCTAGATAGGCGTTGTGGGCCTGATACATCGGCACGTTATTGATGACAATCAGGCCTTCAAATGGTTCAACGCCTGGCACCCAGTAGCTGATCCAACCCCAGCCCTCGATCGGCTTCTCCCAAATCAGGTTCAGCACCTCACCCCAGATGTAGAACCTGCCGGAGGCATCTGAGGAACGACCCAACAGATCAAAGAGCTCAACTCGATAGATCAAGCCCATAACCGCCACCGAGACCAATGCCCAGATGCCGTAGCCATAGATTCGGTGCCTGGTGGCTCGATCTCTACCCTCGGAGAAAATAGCTATCAGGGCAGCAAAGGCGATCAGGGCAATTGCCAAGGTCATTCCCGCACTCTTGGCGAGCGCCGCAAGCAGCACCGCCAGGATGAGTGAAGCCAGTGGAAGGCTGCGTTTTCTGTGAGTGACGATGTACTCGACCAAAAACACCATGATGCCTAATACCGCGGTAAATGCCAGCAGATTGGCATTGCCCATGATGCCCTGAATGCGCTCCCCTTCAAATAAGTTGCCCTGTGACCACAGGTATGAGGCGGAAGGAGGCTCATCCCCCTCATAGTTGGGGAAGATGGGCTTGATCGGACCAAAGATGGCTGCTGCAAGTTCAAACACCAGAGAGGCAGCCAGCACAAAGCGCAGTGAATTGGCAAAAACATTCAAAAGCTGTCGCCAACCAAATTGATTGGCTAGGAACAGCGCAAAGATTGTGGTTCCCAGCTGAGCTGCCAGTGCGATAGAGGTAAAACCTCGATACTGGCTCCAAATCAGGCTAAGCGCCATAAGAACAAGTATCAGGACTAGCGGAACGGGCACCCGAGACAGGGTTTTTGCTGGCTTGCCGGTCACAAGAGCAACCAGTGCGATTACCGCACCAACGCCAACCACCACTGCCCAACCGCCCCAGCCAATGCTGTAGCGGATGGCATCCCCGGCCATGAGGATGAATAGCCCCGGATAGGCCAGCAAGATGCCGAGTCGGTAGCGTTTAGCCCGGCCATCGAATGGAATTCGAATCGGCTGAGTAATTGGAATCGACGAGGTAATTGGCAGTCTCCTTAGGAAACTAAAGAATACCTTTAGTGGCTCAAGCCTGCCTTGTCATACAGTCGCTTCATCCAACGCGGAGCCCACCAGTTCAATGAACCAAATAGGCGCATCAGAGCCGGGACCAGTAGCGCCCTAACCACTGTGGCATCTAGCAAAATCGCGATTGCAATGCCGAGGCCCAGCATCTTCATGATCGACACCCCGGAGGATGCAAAAGCACCGAAGGTTACCGCCAAGATAAACGCTGCTGCGGTGATGATTCTTCCGGAGCGCTGCAGGCCGTAGGCAACAGAGTTCACGGTGTTCATTCCGGCATCATGCTGCTCCTTGATGCGCGATAGCAAGAAGAGCTCGTAGTCCATCGACAGACCAAAGGCCACCACACCAATCATCACGACCGATGAGGTGTCGATCGTTCCGGTCACGGAGTATTCACCCAACAGCCACTGCAGGTGGCCGTTTTGGAAGATCCAGGAGACCAGCCCCAGGGTTGCACCCAGGGACAGCACATTCAGCAAGATCGCCTTGAGCGGCAAGATCACGCTGCCGGTGAACAGGAACAACAGCAGCATGGTGCTGACGAAGATCCACAGGGCGGCAATCGGCAACGCGCCCTCGATGCCCTGCTGACTATCGGTGTAGTAGCCGGCCGAACCACCAACTAGCACCTGGTCCAGATCAGACTCGAGACCACGAATCTCAACGGTCTTGTCATATCCGGCCGGGCTTCTAGGCTCCACGTCCGAAATGGCCACGATTCGAGTCCAGTCACTCTCGGAATCACTCGGCACCACATTGACTCTTACGATGTCATCGACAGCGGCTAGATCCTCTACGTAACGCTCGATAGCGGAATCGCTACCCTGCACCAAAATCTCTACCGGGCTGGATTCGCGACCCTCAAATCTCTCACGCAACAGGTTGGATGCAACCTGAACCGGTGAATCGGCTGGCAAGACGCGATCGTCCACCTGGCCAAAGGAGATGTTGGAAGATAGCGAGAACAGTGAAGCCAAGAACAGTAGCGAGACGAACAGCACCGGCAGCGGTCTGCGCATGGTGAAGCGGGCGAGCTTCTCCCAACCGCCCTTTTCTTTGGGGGCAAGGTCGCGCTTTATGATTCGAAGGCTGTTTACCCGATCACCCAAGAGATTCAGCATGGCCGGGACAGCGAGCGCCGCTCCCACCACGGCAATCATCACGACCGTGAATCCGGCTAGTGCGAAGGACTGCAGGAAGTACTGCGGGAAAAACGCCATCGAGACCATCACCACCGCAACGGTGAGGCCCGAGAACAATACGGTCTTGCCCGCCGATGCCACGGTGTTTTCAACAGATTCCGCCACCGAGTTGCCGGCGGCTCGCTCTTCTCGGAAACGATTTACAACCAACAGGCTGTAGTCAATACCAAGACCCAATCCCAGACCGGTAATCAAATTCAACGCAAAAATCGAGACATCGGTGAACTGGCTTGCGACATAGATCACGAAGAAGGATCCGACAATCGCCAGACCGCCAACAATCAGCGGCAGCGAGGCGGCAGTTACCGAACCAAACACCAGAATCAGAAGCAACAGCACAATTGGCACCGCAATGATCTCGGCCCTGATCAGGTCTGCCTCAATGGTGTGGTTGATTTCTTTGGTTACCGCCTCAAAACCTGCAAAGTGAACCTCAGCACCCTGGAAATCACCGGAGTAGGTGTCAATTAGCTCGGCAACAATGGGTGCGTGTTCCACGGAATTGTCGAGGTCAACCAAGATGTAAACCAGCTTGCCGTCGGTAGAGACCAAGGTCGGTGGCATTCCAAGGCTGTAGTAGTTGAAGACCTCAGCTACGCCCTCAACATCTGCAAACTTCTGGGAGAGCTCATCCACCAGGGCAAAGTTCTCAAAACTGCCATCTGGCTTCATCGAGTCAGCCCGAGTTTCTAGGTCAACCAGCACGATTACCTCGGCTGGATCCTGATCAAACTCGTCCTTGAGGATCTGGGCGACCTTGGTGGAGTCAGAGTTTGGGTTGTCGTAACCGCCACCCTTTAGGTTGCCAAAGGCCTGGAATCCCCAGATGCTGGATAGCGCGATTAGAGCTACAAAACCGAATAGAAATAGCTTTGAGTGAGAAACGATGGCTTTGCCAAGACGACGCATTTACAACCTTTGTTGAGTTCCAAAGATATACATTCGCATTTTTAGTGAAATGATTCCTAAATGGTCAGAAAACTCCAAGCTCGCTCCATCGCTTTCTTCGTCTTAGCAGCCATCGGACTTATAACCGCCTGGGTCTTCAACGGCCTCGCGGTAATGACCAATCAGGACTACCTAAAAGCCTGGTTTGGCACCGCGGTTGACTTGGTGCTCTCGATTGACCTTCTCATCGTTGCGGTAGCGGCAGCAATCTTCATGATCTACGAGGGCAAGAGGCTAGGGATGAAGCGGGTTTGGCTCTACATCGCGCTGAGTTCAGTAACCGCCATGGCCTTCACCTTCCCGCTGTTTCTTGCCATGCGCGACCGAAAGCTAATCGAGCGTCGTCTTGCGGGTGGAAAACTTGAGCGCTTTGACTTCGATGGCCACACCGTAGATGTTTGGGTGCCAAAGGATCTAAACCCAAAGACCCCGCTGCTGGTGATGCACGATGGCAGAAACATCTTTGATGAGCAGGATTCCTTCACCGGCAAGACCTGGGAGGTGCTGACCGCACTCCGCGATGAGGTGCGCAGCCCTTCTCCGATAGTGGTTGCGGTCTGGGGGCAGAGCGACGAGACCAGGATTCGCGAACTGTCTCCCGAGAAGATCGTTCGTGAAGACATTGAGTTCTTCTGGCGACACCTGCCGGATTCCTACCGCGCGACCGGAACCGAACCCTTTGGTGATGCCTATGTCTCACTCTTGGCCGACGCGATTGTGCCATTTGTTCTAGAGCGCTACGGCGTTGAGCACTCGGTGGATCGAACCGCGGTTATGGGTGCGAGCATGGGTGGACTTATCTCGATGTATGCCATGGGGCAACGGCCAGAGGTGTTTGGCACCGCGATCTGCTTCTCAAGCCACTGGGTCTTCGGCGAGGACCGAATGGTCAAGGGCTTGGTAGATCAACTACCGACACCGGGAACCCACAGGGTTTGGACCGACAGCGGAACAATCGAGCTAGACCAGTACTACCCACCATTTCACAAACTTGCAGAGCAAAAGCTACTTGAAAAAGGCTATGTACCGGGCGACCAACTTGTCACCAGCATCTACCCAAACACCGGTCACCACGAGAGTTACTGGGCTAGAAGGGTGGCAGAGGCTCTGAACTGGTGGTTACGCTCTGACC
>JACCDP011501134.1_pt1 | contig 11502 bp, 7 predicted proteins | sample 7445841 | NCBI WGS metagenome assembly JACCDP01 (sample SAMN15323441, study PRJNA562643) | freshwater metagenome | isolation source: river surface water | place: USA:Blue River Watershed | collected 2017-08-17
AAAGACATAGGCCGTGTCATTCGGATGCTGGCAGGCCGAGGTGATATGGCCATTTTGTTGTGCGAGCAGTACTACGATTTTGCGGAAGAATTGGCAGACGACTATTTGGTGATGGAACGCGGTGAAGTTATCGCTACGGGTCTTGGTAGCGAGATGCAAAGCCAAGGTATTCGGCAATTGGTATCTATTTAAGCCTACATGGCCCAAATGCGTGGGGGCGCATTTTTTATCTCCCACAGGCCAGTACGCCAAGCCGCCCATACAGCGCGAAACAAGATTTGCGTAGGTTCAACCAAAGGCGATAGAGCGCGCATCACTACAACGCGCGGATGAGGTGATGTCACACCCGCAAACACTCCTTCGGTCTGATTACTCACTACATCACGTGCAAGTGATAGGGCGAGGTCTCTCTTGTCACGTGTCATATCGCTACCAGTAGCAAAAACCAAGGTAGCGGTGCAAAGGTGGTTGGCAAGCCCTAAAGGCCCAGACATCAGGCGTTGGTCTTTGGCATCGAGCAATCCGCGCTCTAACCAAATGTTTTTGATCTCCATATGTTGCTGGAGTTGGCCTTGCTCAAATGGCAGCGATGCCGTGGGAAGGCCTAAGGCAGTGATGTCCCAAGCGATTAATTCGCCGCCAGCTTCTATGTCAAAACATACTTTGTTTAAACCTTGGCAATTGTTATAAGCGATGGTCTCGAGTGGCAACCACTCAAGTCTGGCGTTGTGACATACCTTAGCGACTACCTCTTGAGAAGCTAAACCTTTTTCGGTGCGATAAAAGCGCGTAGCACCAGGCGTAGTGATCAATGCGTGTGCTTGCGGGTTCACCGTCAAGCGGATGTCAATACGATCCCCACCTACCAAACCACTGGGTGGATGAACCAATACCGTATGGCATATCTCAGGACCTTCTGGATACAAACTTTTAAGAACACGCAATGGGCCGTTGTGCACATGCGCTACATCTGTGCGTTCTGCCTTGCGTTGGTAATCTAGCTGCAGTGCAGCGTGCCAGCCAGTCATGTATTGTGAGAGCTAACTTGTAGCTTCTTCTTCAATAGGTTCTACAGTGACTGCAACCGTTAAGGTGTGTTTGGCGCCACCGTGTATCACGCCGCGAATGGGTGAAACGTCTGAGAAATCTCTCCCAAAGGCAAGTCGGATGTAGTCTTCGCCAGGACTTCCCCATCCGTCGTTGTTATTGGTCGGGTCTAGATCCCACCAGCCTGAGCCTTCAGCAGCACCGGGTAAATCAGGAAGATAGACCGATACCCATGCGTGCGAGGCGTCGCTACCAATAAGACGTTCCTTGCCGGGAGCAGGATGGGTCAGCAAATAGCCACTGACATAACGTGCCGACAAACCCATGCTGCGCAAACAGGCAATCATGATGTGGGCGAAGTCTTGGCAAACACCTTTGCGCGCAGCTAAAGCTTCTAATGCGGGTGTATTGATTTCTGTAGAGTTACTTTCGTAAGTGAAGTCGGCATAAATACGTCGCATCAAATCTTGCGCTGCTTGAAGCAAGGGCATTCCTGGCGAGAAACTCGCGCGCGCATAACTGGCGAAATCCTCATGCCGTTTGACAAAGGGTGAGGGGAAGACAAATTCATTGGCGGGCTCGTAGGCGCTACCTGCTTTGTAACGAAACTGTTCGCGAACTGTTTCCCAAGCGATCGTGCTGGGGTAAGTTGGGGGCGCAAATGTCTGAACTGTGCTGCGAGAGATGACATCTAGCGTTGCATGAGGCGATTGCAGTGAGAAAAATGTTTGTTCATTTCTAAATACATCGCGCTGCTCCAGTTGCTGGGAAGGCGTTGGTTCAATATGCAAGCTATGCGATAAAAGGGCTTGGCAAATTGAATCCACAGGTTTTAAGCAAGCCATATGCTGGGCAGTTTCAACCGCTGGCGTGTACGCATAGCGCGTATGGTGGGTCACTTGCAATTTCATAACTAAAACGGATCTTGCTGTTTGGCTTGGCTGTGCGTGAAAAATCGCAAACTGATTTCGTCAGATATCTTAGAAGCAGAGGCATGGCAGTGGTCTAGCACAGCCAAAAGATCAGGAAGTGCTTGGTTGTTGTCGCACAAAGTGTCGCGTTTGCAGTTAGATAAGTCTGGTACCCATTGGCTCGTGAGCATCATAGGACGGTCGCCAGCTTGGGTTAATTCGTGAATTTGACTGCGCAATGAATCGGTCACCCATCGCAACGAGCGAGGGTTTTCAGGGTTGAGCACTAACAACTCTAGAAGCGCCACCACATCGCGACTTTGTTGGTAATGCGCATGGAATGTGATCGTGCTGTCAAACAATACCAATAACGCTTCAAAGCTACCAGGCTCGTTCACAGCATCGCACGCGAAGGCAAGAGATAGAGCCTTGGACAAATAATCTAAGCGTTCTGTCAATCTTCCAATGATCAACAACTTCCATCCATCGTCGCGCGTCATCCGGTCCACTTGCGCCCCGGTCATCGCAGCCAAATAGCCACTGGTAGTTTCTAAAACGCGCAGAGCGTACGCAAAAGAATAGTCACCGTTTTTATGGAACGTTGTGCAGGCGTCTAGAAAATCTTTCTCAGCGCGAATCGTTAAGCGCCATTGTTCTTGCGATAAACGTTCGCGCACAGCAGAGGCTGTATTTTTGATGAATTGCAGGTTGAACCCTAGGCTTGAGGCTTGTTTGACATCCATCAAACAACCCAGCAGAGCACGCTCAAATACGCGTCGCGATTGCAAAGGCGAAGGTGCACCTGGTGGCACGATGGCATTGTTTTCAGCCATACCTTCTAGCCAATTGAGTAAATTGACCGAAGAAGGATCCTCGCCATTCAAAGATTCAAGTGTGAGTTGTACCAAACGTAAAGTATTTTCTGCACGTTCTGTGTAGCGGCCTAGCCAATACATATTTTCTGCAGCGCGACTGGTGATCAAGCGCTTGCGGTGCTCCACCATCGCGGGTGTGAGTTGTGGCGTCAACAAGGTCGTGCGGTCCACCTCACCAGAGGTGCGAACCCATACATCCGCGCTGCTACCGCCACCTTGCATAGAAGCTACGCCACCAGGCGAAGTAACAAGGCGTGCTAGACCACCTGGTAAGACTCTCCATGAGTGGCTGCCATCTGACATTGCGAATACACGCAGCATCATGGATCGCGGCGCGACCCGAGAATTTTCCACATCAGAAACCCAAGTTGGCATTTGAGAGAGTGGCGTCGTCGTTTGCAGCGTGTAGGCATCGCCTTCACGCAAAATGCGACCTGCCCATTCGTCCATGCTTTTGCGCGACAGCGCATTACCCAACACTGGGTTGAAGTCTGGGTAATACGGTGACTGCCCGTAACTCGGTTTGATAACGCATCGGTCCATTTGTGCCAATGCTTCTTGTAACGCGGCCCGCTCGCCACACCACCAAGTTGGCACTGCAGGTAGATGCAAGGTTTCGTCAAATAATTTTTCAGAAAGCGCCGGTAAGAAACCTAGTAGAGCGCTGGACTCTAAAAATCCACTGCCGGGCGCATTGACCACCAACACATTGCCAGCACGAATAGCTTGTAAGAGGCCAGGCACTCCGAGTGTGGAATCGGGACGGAGTTCTAGTGGGTCTAACCATGCATCGTCAACGCGTTTGATCAATCCGTGAATGGGTTCGAGTTTTTCTAAGGTACGCAGATACAAACGCTGATCGCGGACAGTTAAGTCGCTACCTTGTACCAAAGTAAGACCTAAGTAACGTGCCAAGTACACATGTTCAAAATAGGTTTCGTTGTAGGGACCTGGTGTTAACAAAGCAATGTGCGCACGCGCACCGGCAGGGCTCATGGATTTGATGCCGTCCATCATCGCGCGATAAGTAGCAGCCAGATGCTGCACCTTCATTTGCTCGAATGGTTGTGAAAATAAACGCGAGATAGACAATCGGTTTTCGAGCAAATATCCTAAACCTGAGGGTGCTTGTGTACGTTGTGACACCACCCACCACCGACCATCAGCGCCACGCGCTAAATCAAACGCCACGATATGCAAGTGATTGCCGCCAACGGGGGCCACACCATGCATAGAACGCAAATAACCAGGATGTCCATGCACCAAGGCCGAAGGCAACATGCCTGAAGTGAGTAATGATTGCGCGCCATACACATCCGACATGATGTACTCCATCAAACGCACGCGTTGCAGTACCCCTTTTTCAATGTCGTGCCAATCGTTGGTGGGCACGATCATGGGGAACAAATCTAGCGACCAAGGACGTTGCGGACCACCTGCATCGGCATAGACGTTGTAGGTGATGCCGTTGTCTTTGATCTGCTTGGCAAGACTATCTGTTTTGCGATTGAGATCATTCCAACCTTCTTCGCCGAGATGGGTGAAGAAGTCTTGCCAATCTTGTGACAGGCTTGCAGTCTTATCTGTTGCGTTGGTAATAACTTTCCCACGCAATTCGTCATAGTGCCCGACCGTCGCAGATGCCGCCCATCGGGCCACATTCAGATGCCCTGGGATACCTTGGTCAATATGGTCTGACGTCTTGGCAACCATTCGCGTTTACGCAGGACTAAAACGATATGGCATCGTTGGGATAAGTCCATTGAAGTTATGCATTGCGTAGATCCAGAGTGAAAGGAAATTCTTTGCTCGCTGCCACATCGATGGTCGCAGGTGGCACATACAACAAACCAGGGGTGTGGCCCATCTTGGTGAAGCGGGCTAAACGCCTGCTTTCAGCCTCGTAGGCGTTCACAGGGAACACATCATAGTTGCGTCCGCCGGGGTGCGTGACGTAATAGGTACAACCCCCAAGCGAGCGCTTCATCCACGTATCCACGATGTCAAATGTCAAAGGCGCATGCACCCCAATGCTCGGATGCAAGCTTGAAGGTGGATTCCATGCTTTGTAGCGCACACCTGCAACGTACTCGCCCACCGTGCCAGTAGATTGCAGGGGAAGAGCGTGGCCATTGCAAGTCACTACATAGCGGCTTTGATTCAAGCCTGTGATGTGCACCTCCACACGCTCAAGAGATGAGTCGACATAGCGCACCGTGCCGCCAGCAGAACCTTCCTCGCCCATGACATGCCAAGGCTCTAGCGCATTGCGCAAAGTCAACGACACGCCCATAGCTGTAACTTGTCCGATAAGGGGAAAACGGAATTCAAAATGCGGTGCAAACCAAGCTTCGTCAAAAGCAAAACCCGCTTGGCGCATTTCTTCCATCACGTCATGGAAATCCATCTTGACCCAATTGGGGAGCAAAAAGCGATCGTGTAGTTCTGTGCCCCAGCGCGTCACGGGCGCCAAATACGGCTCATCCCAAAAACGTGCAATCAAAGCGCGGATCAACAGTTGTTGCACGATGCTCATACGCGCATGCGGTGGCATTTCAAAAGCGCGTAACTCTAGTAAACCTAATCGACCAGTCGTGCTGTCCGGTGAATAGAGTTTGTCAATACAAAACTCGCTTCGGTGCGTGTTGCCCGTAACGTCCACCAAGATGTTGCGCAAGGTGCGGTCTACTAACCAAGGCGGCATGTTCACACCATACTTGGCGCGGTTGGCTTGGATCTCCTGCATGGCGATTTCAAGTTCATACAACTGGTCGTTACGCGCTTCGTCGACTCGCGGTGCTTGGCTAGTAGGCCCAATGAACATGCCTGAGAACAAGTAGCTCAAAGATGGGTGGTTATGCCAACACAGCAACAAACTCGCCAGTAATTCGGGACGGCGTAAAAATGGACTATCGGCAGGTGTGGCACCACCAATCACCACATGGTTGCCACCGCCAGTACCTGTGTGTTTGCCGTCAGTCATGAATTTTTCAGCAGACAAGCGCGACTCAAAGGCGGCTTGGTACAAAAACTCCGTGTGGCCGACGATTTCTTCCCAGTTGTGCGCTGGATGGATGTTCACTTCAATCACCCCTGGGTCGGGCGTGACTTGCAACATTTTGAGGCGTGGATCTTTCGGTGGTGGATAGCCTTCCAACACGATTTGGAAAGCCAGTTCAACCGCAGTTTCTTCCACTGCATGTAAGAGGTCTAGATAGTCTTCAAGATTAGCCAATGGCGGCATGAAGACATACAACACACCGCTTTGACCGCCATATTTTTTCTCGGCTTGTGGACCATTGGCGCGCATAGGGTCGCGCGCTTCGACACACAAAGCAGTGCGAGTGAGCCAATGTGCTGATTCTTGTGCTTGCGGGCTACGAACATCGGCAGCCATGTTTGCTGTTGCCGATGCAACTTGAGGTTTTGTATGCGCTGGTCTAGTTGCAGTTTGGCTTCTTAGTGGCGCCGCGTCAGCCAAAGCATTACGTGGTGCAAAAGGATCTTGTTCGATCAAATAAGGGAAATCGTTTTTACTCACCCATGGCAATGAATCAAGCGGCAAGCGATAACCCATGGGCGAATCACCAGGAATCAGGTACATGCGTTCATCACGGAAGAACCAAGGGCCTGTAGTCCAAGATGTGCCATGCAAAGAGTGGTTCGATTCGGGTTGCAAAGGCAAGACATAGCCCACCACGCTATCGAGTTTTTGTGAGAACACGCGACGCAAACGAATGCGTTCCATCTCGTCATCGAGTTTGGAATCAAATGGGTCGACGTTGACGGGCAGTCGACGTTCACGCCACAAGTAATACCAAACATCTTCAAAACCGGGCGTGATGAAATCAGAACTCAGGCCCAGTTTGCGGCTCAAAGTGACCGTGAATTGCTCTGCATCTTTGGCGGTGTATTTTTTAGGATTGCGTTCATCCGCAAATAACGCTGGGTTTTTCCAAATCGTTTTGCCATCTGTTCGCCAAAAAATGGACAAAGCCCACCGTGGCAGTTGTTCGCCCGGATACCACTTGCCTTGTCCAAAGTGTAAAAACCCACCCTCACCGTACTGGGCTCTTAATTTATGCACCAATTCAGTGGCAAACCCCCTTTTGGTGGGGCCCAGAGCATCTGTGTTCCATTCTGGTGCATCTCTATCGGCTGTGGCGACGAAGGTAGGCTCTCCGCCCATGGTCAGTCGTACGTCTCCCGCGGACAGTTTTTTGTCTACTTCTTTGCCTAATTCCATGACCGCAGCCCATGCGGTGTCATCGTAGGGCTTGGTCACGCGTGGGGATTCGTGCACGCGTGTCACCGACATATGGTGTTTGAATTCAACTTCGCATTTCTCGACTGCGCCTTCGAGTGGGGCTGCGGACGATGGCTGTGGCGTACACGCCAGAGGAATATGGCCTTCGCCCGCCAACAAACCAGAAGTGGGATCGAGTCCGATCCAGCCTGCACCTGGCAAATAGACCTCGCACCATGCATGCAAGTCGGTGAAGTCGACTTCAGTGCCGCTGGGGCCGTCGAGCGACTTCACATCTGGGCTCAATTGGATCAAATAGCCAGAGACAAATCGTGCGGCCAAACCGCAGTGGCGAAGCAGTTGCACCATCAGCCATGCGGAATCTCGGCATGAGCCACTGGCTTTGGAAAGCGTTTGTTCGGGCGTTTGTACCCCAGGTTCCATGCGAATCAGGTAGCGAATATCTTTAAATAGCCGTTGGTTGATTTGCACCAAAAAATCTATGGTGCGCATGCTGGAGCGGTCAATCGTTCGGTAATATTTTTTTAAGAGCGGCGTCAGTCTTTCAGTGACTAAGTAAGGTGCGAGCTCTATTTCCGCGCTTCTGGTGTAGTTGAAGGGGTATTTTTCAGCGCTAGGGGTGAGAAAGAAGTCAAAAGGGTTGTACACCGACATCTCGACCACGAGATCTACCGTGACCTTGAGCTTTCTCGTTTTTTTCGGAAAAACCAGTCGACCTAAGTAATTGGAGAACGGATCTTGCTGCCAGTTGATGAAATGTTCTGCAGGCTCTACCTGCATGGAATACGAAATGATGTTGCTTCGGCAGTGGGGCGATGGGCGTAGTCGGACCACTTGCGGTTCAAGGGCTACCAATCGGTCGTATTGGTAATGGGTGATGTGGTTGAGTGCTACGTGGATTGACATACGCAAAATTCTCTGGAAAAAGGCGAGTTGCCATCTCTTCTATTAGCAAGACCTGAGCCAAGTTACACAAAAGTAGGTGGCGCATTCTTTGCTTGGTCAATAAGTCTTAGTGATTGAAATGATTGGGGTTAGGAGTTGAGCATGCACCGGTTTGACGAAATGCATCTTGAAGCGAATGGGGGCTTGCGCGCCCATTACCAAGCTTATGCGGATTGGCTAGCTCGACAGCAGGCGGAGTCCATGCAAGCCCATCGTATTGAAGCCGAAATGATTTTTCGCAAGGTGGGGATTACCTTTGCGGTGTATGGCGAAAAAGACGAGGATGGTTCAGGTACAGAGCGACTCATTCCGTTTGATTTAATCCCCCGCATCATTCCTGCAAATGAATGGAACTCATTGCAGCGCGGACTGATTCAACGCGTCACGGCTTTGAATAAATTCTTACATGATGTCTACCATGATCAAGAGATTTTGAAAGCTGGGTTGATACCCGCGGAACAAGTTATCCGTAACGCACAGTTCCGTCCAGAAATGATGGGAGTGAATGTACCCAACGACATTTACTCGCACATCAGCGGTATTGATATCGTGCGTGCACCCAACGCACAAGGTGAGGGCGAGTATTACGTCTTGGAAGACAACTTGCGCGTGCCCAGTGGCGTGAGTTACATGCTGGAAGATCGCAAGATGATGATGCGACTTTTTCCAGAATTGTTTCGTTCCTATTCCGTAGCGCCTGTTGCGCATTACCCCGACTTATTGTTAGAGACCCTTCGCAATGCAAGTCCCCAAGACGTAGAGCAACCCACAGTTGTTGTGCTCACACCGGGCATGTACAACAGTGCCTATTTCGAACACGCATTTTTAGCGCAACAGATGGGCGTCGAATTGGTCGAAGGACAAGACTTGTTTGTCAAAGACACCTATGTCTATATGCGCACCACGCGCGGTCCTAAGCGCATCGATGTGATTTATCGACGTGTCGATGATGATTTCTTGGACCCCGCAGTATTTTTGTCAAGTTCCACTCTGGGATGTTGGGGCTTGATGGAGGCCTACAAAGCGGGACACGTGGCGGTATGCAATGCCATCGGTACCGGTGTAGCCGATGACAAATCTATCTACCCCTTTGTGCCAACGATGATTGAGTTTTATTTAGGTGAAAAACCAATATTGAACAACGTACCCACTTACACCTGCCGTAATGCGGACGACTTGCAATACACCTTGGCGAACCTCAAAGATTTAGTCGTCAAGCAAGTGCACGGAGCTGGTGGTTATGGCATGTTGGTGGGACCTGCTTCTACCCAAGCTGAAATTGCATCTTTTCGCGACGAACTGTTAGCCAATCCCAGTAACTACATTGCGCAGCCCACGTTGAGTTTGTCAACATGTCCTACCTATGTGGACAGCGGCATAGCCCCAAGGCATATTGATTTACGACCTTTTGTCTTGTCTGGCAAAACAGTGCAAATGGTGCCTGGCGGATTGACACGTGTGGCATTGAAAGAAGGGTCTTTGGTCGTCAACAGCAGCCAAGGCGGTGGTACCAAAGATACCTGGGTATTGGAGTCGGACAGGAGCTAAGCATGTTGAGTAGAACCGCAGACCATCTATTTTGGATGTCCCGCTACACCGAGCGGGCAGAAAACACCGCACGCATGTTGGACGTGAGTTACCAAATGTCTTTGTTGCCGCAATCTGCAGGTGTTGCACAAATGGGTTGGCAAGGTTTGCTATCGATCAGCGAGTTGTTGCCTTTTTACAAATCGAAATATGACGAGGTGACGGCTGCGAACGTGATGCGATTCATGGTGAGTGATGAGAACAACCCTTCGTCCATTATTTCGTGTCTGCGCGCTGTGCGAGAAAACGCGCGAGCGGTCAGAGGGTCTCTCACTACTGAGTTGTGGGAAACCCAAAACCAAACCTGGTTAGAGGCGCAAAGAGAAATACACACGCACGATTTTTTAGATGACCCTGCTAAGTTGTTTGAGTGGGTCAAGTTCCGTTCGCACTTATCGCGAGGTGTCACCATCGGCACCATGCTCAAGGACGAAGCCAGAAGCTTTATGCGGTTAGGGACTTACCTCGAGCGCGGCGACAACACGGCACGTTTGGTGGATGTGAAGTACCACGCGATTGAGAGTGATTTTTTTGGGGAAGCCAACGACAAGGACCAAGAATACGACTTCTACCACTGGAGCGCTATTTTGCGTAGCGTCAGCGCATTTGAGATTTATCGCAAGGTCTACCGAGATGTGATTCGCCCTGACCGCGTGGCTGAGCTATTGATATTGCGGGCAGATATGCCACGCTCATTGCACGCTTGTTTAGAAGAGGTTGTCAACAATTTGTTTATGGTGAGCGACAACCCAAGGAGCGAAACATTGCACAAAGCGGGCAAGTTACTGTCCGAACTCAAGTTCGGCCGTATTGACGAAATCATGGATACCGGACTGCATGCGTTTTTGACGCAGTACCTTGATCGAGTCAATGTGATTGGTGAATCGATCAGCGCTGACTTTTTGGTAGCAAGTTAATTTGTTATTGCCAAGGGATGTCTAAAGAATAGAGACGGAATGGACTTTGTCATCTGTTGGTTTGCAACATCAAGTAATGGACAGCTTGGATAACTTGCATATCTTTTTTAATCCCTAGCTGCTTTGCCAAGTCATTCATATCCGTCAATATTCCGTTTTCTAGTCCATCTTGTGCATCACCGATACGCGCAGACATATGCGAGTAACAAGCCGCTGGCACACCGATGGCTTGCAGCATGCCAAGACCTACTTTTCCTGCGTCGTCTTTTCCACCTCCGGCGTCGTTAAAAAAGACGGCTAATGGTTTTTTGCTGACGTCGACCACAAACCCTGCGGCAGAGCGACCGCCATGCGAACCTGTGACAACGATAGTGCCTGCGTGCGATGAATCTATCAGGGCGATGGAATCGAGAAGGCTGATGGACGGTGGCTGAGAGGACATATTCAATTTATTTGGTTAACCAAGCGGCACCGCGCACGCCAGAAGAGTCGCCGTGCATCGCTTTTAAGACAGGCGTTGCAATGGGTTTGGTAAATGTATAGCGAATGATTTCACTGGGCAGCGCTTGATAAATTTCATTGACATTGCTCATGCCACCTCCCAGAACTATGCAATCGGGATCCAGCACATTCATCACGCTAGCGAGTGCGCGCGCTAAGCGATTGACATATCTGTCAAAGCTCCTTTTAGCCTCTAAATCACCAGCGCGCATGCTGTCAATGATCTGCTCCGCTTTAAGGTGCTCGCCCGTATGGCGTGTATGGTCAAGCGCGAATGCCGTGCCGCTGATCCAAGTCTCTTGGCAGCCCACTTGCCCGCACCAGCAGGGCGTTGCTTGGATTTCCTCTGCGCTTGGCCATGGCAGTGGGTTATGTCCCCATTCACCTGCGATACCGTTGTTACCAGTCCAAGCTTTGCCATCTATTGCAATACCGCCACCACAGCCAGTTCC
>JACCDP010546601.1_pt1 | contig 11501 bp, 11 predicted proteins | sample 7445841 | NCBI WGS metagenome assembly JACCDP01 (sample SAMN15323441, study PRJNA562643) | freshwater metagenome | isolation source: river surface water | place: USA:Blue River Watershed | collected 2017-08-17
AAACAACAACCGTCCTTTGGATAGAGAAAAAGGCATAAATTATGGCAAATAAAAAGTTCGTTGCCCGTAACGGGATTATATCAAAAGGTAACACAGAGATCTCTGGCAGTTTATCTATCTCAGGTAGTCTGGCAGTCGGTCAGGTGGATACCGATAATGCTCTAACGAACTTTTTAGTACTTGCTGCCGACGGGACGGTTAAGACACGATCAACAGGAGCTCAAGGAGCTCAAGGCGCTACTGGTGCACAAGGTGCAACAGGTTCCCAAGGAGCACAGGGGGCAGAGGGTGCACAAGGTGCAACAGGTTCTCAAGGCGCACAAGGTGCAACCGGATCTCAAGGCGCTCAAGGTGCAACCGGAGCACAAGGTAACCAAGGATCTCAAGGAGCTCAAGGCAGTACCGGCGCACAAGGTAACCAAGGTGCCCAAGGAGCACAAGGTGCAACAGGTTCTCAAGGAGCAACCGGGGCACAAGGTGACCAAGGTGCTCAAGGAGCTACAGGCTCTCAAGGAGCACAAGGCGCCACTGGATCTCAAGGTGCAACAGGTTCTCAAGGTGCAACCGGGGCACAAGGTGACCAAGGTGCTCAAGGAGCCCAGGGGGCTACTGGATCTCAAGGAGCTACTGGCGCCCAAGGCGCTCAAGGTGCAGCCGGAAATAATGGGAATAATGGTGCCCAAGGAGCTCAAGGTGCCACCGGCGCTCAAGGAGCGCAAGGAGCACAGGGTGCAACCGGATCTCAAGGTGCTCAAGGTGCCGGATTTACAACTGTTGCTTCTGCTGCCGATAACAGAGTACTCACTTCAGATGGATCTTCCAATGCTGCTGTAGCAGAAGGAAATCTAACTTTTGACGGATCTACCTTAACAGTAACCGGTGATGCAGTAGTTACCGGAAGAATAACTGCACAGGAATTTCATACCCAGTTCGTTTCTGCTTCTATCATCTTCAGATCAGGATCAACCAAATTTGGTGACGATGTAACAGATAGACATAAATTTACCGGTAGTTTATTCATATCAGCCTCAGGAGAAGGCCTGATGTTAAGATCAGCCAATGCTACCGGAGGAACAGTATTTGCTATTGATGGAGCTTCTGGAAGATTATTTGAAATTACAGATGATCTAACAGGAGATATCTTTACAGTATCCGATATCTCAGGAACTCCTTTCCTAAACATTGATGCAAGCGGTAATATCGAAGCAGGTATTTCCGGATCAAGCACTATTATCTCAGGTAGTGTTAAGCTTCAAACTCCTGAAACGGATAATGCATTAACAAACTTCCTTGTACTAGCATCCGACGGTACTTTAAAAACTAGATCAACTGGTGCACAAGGAGCCCAGGGCGCAACAGGTGCTCAAGGAGCCACCGGAGCCCAAGGTGCAACAGGAGCACAGGGAGGTACTGGCGCTCAAGGCGCTACTGGAGCCCAAGGTGCTCAAGGCGCAGCCGGAAATAATGGTAACAACGGAGCACAGGGTGCTCAAGGATCTCCGGGCAACAATGGAAACAACGGTGCCCAAGGGGCACAAGGTGCTCAAGGATCACCTGGAAACAATGGTAACAACGGTGCCCAAGGGGCACAAGGTTCTCAAGGATCACCAGGTAACAACGGTGCCCAAGGTGCTCAAGGCAGTACCGGATCTCAAGGTGCCCCCGGTAGCAGTGGAAACAACGGAGCTCAAGGTGCTCAAGGAGCACCGGGTAATAACGGTAATAATGGTGCACAGGGCGCACAAGGCTCACCAGGTAACAACGGAGCTCAAGGAGCTACTGGAGCACAGGGCGCAACAGGTGCCCAAGGAGCCCAAGGCGCAGCTGGGAACAATGGTAACAACGGAGCTCAAGGAGCTACTGGAGCACAGGGCGCAACAGGTGCCCAAGGAGCGCAGGGTGCACAGGGTGCTCAAGGAGCCGGATTCAGCACTGTCTCCGGAGCAGTAAATAACCGCGTACTGACATCAGATGGATCTTCTAATGCAGCAGTTGCTGAAGCAGGTCTAACCTTTGATGGAGCAAAACTCCTAGTAAGTGCATCTTCAGCTGAAGTACTTAGAGTAGTAGGTTCAGGTTCTTCTGCTAATTCAACCATATTTGCAGTAGATGGAAACAACGGTAGATTATTTGAGGTATCAGATGACCTATCCAATAGCTTATTCTCAGTAAACACAATTGCCGGTCTACCGGTAATCGAAGCATTTGCCGACAACACAGTTAAGATTGGCAAATACAATCAGGAAAATATCATTGCATCTGGAGATACTCAGATCAGTGGATCAGTTAGATTAATCTCTCTACCGTCTACTGCCGATACAACAGTTGTTACTTTCAACACCTCTACTAAGACTCTAGGCTACAACACAGTAGCAGGACCTCAGGGAGCACAAGGTGCCGCTGGTAACAACGGTAACAATGGTGCACAGGGCGCTCAAGGAGCAGCAGGTAACAATGGTAATAACGGTGCCCAAGGAGCTCAAGGATCTCCAGGTAACAATGGAAACAATGGAGCCCAAGGAGCCCAAGGATCTCCAGGTAACAATGGAAACAATGGAGCCCAAGGTGCACAAGGTGCCCCTGGTAATAATGGTAACAACGGAGCACAGGGTGCTCAAGGTGCCCCTGGTAACAATGGTAACAACGGAGCACAGGGTGCTCAAGGCGCAACCGGCCCCGTAGGAGGATCGAACACTCAGGTACTTTACAATAGCGGCGGTACAGCAACAGGTAGCGGTAACATGACCTTCGACGGTACTACCCTTACTGTTGCAGCACTAACTGAATCTTCTGCCCGCAAATACAAGCAGGATATCCTAGCATTAAGTGCTTCTTTAGAAAATCTTAAAAAGATTCAAGGTGTATCGTTTGTAAGAAGAGGAGAGCAAAAAAGACAGCTAGGATTCATTGCAGAAGAAATTAATAAGACCTTCCCAGAACTTGTACAGTACAAGGATGGAGAAATCGACAGCGTATACTACCAGCGTGTTACCGCAGTACTTGTAGAAGCACTAAAAGAGTTAACAGAAAAAGTTGAACAGCAAGATTTAATGATCTCTGACTTAATTGCAAGAGTAACTAAATTAGAAGCTAAGTAATATGGCAATTTTACAACCGTCGACAGTCAATAGTCTAAAGTTCGGTAGAGGTAATAGTGCTATAGCTACCAATACTGCCTTTGGAGTAAACTCTCTTATCAATATCTCCTCAGGAGCTTGTAATACAGGCTTTGGGTACAACACCCTAAATAATAAATCCTCAGGAGGATGTAATACTGCTTTTGGTGCACAGGCACTCGCTGCTTCAAATAACTCTAAGAACACCGGTATCGGTAGATTAGCAGGATTTAACGTAGGTGGATATGCCGGAGGTACTCACGTCGGAGCTCAGGCCGGTAGGTATGCTGACCACTGCACCGTAACTGTAGGATTTCAGGCAGGTTACTATAGCGGTAACTATGCTGTTTCAATAGGCCATAGAGCAGGTGTTAGTAACGGAGCTTGCAATACTGCTGTAGGATTTTTATCTAAAGAAAATGGAGGTAACACTAAGTTGACTACCGTATCTCCTCAAACAGGACGATATGATACAACCGGTAACTATACTACTCTAGTAGGACACTATACAGGTCGATTTTTAGGAGGCGGCTACAACAACCTACACGTTGGATGGTATGCCTACCAGCATAACGGATATGCCGTGGGTAACCAGTCTTCCATAGGAAGGTACCAGAATAATATCTGTAACTGTGTATATGTTGGTTGGACTAACGTATCAGACTGTAGAGATAAAACAAACATACAGCCTTTAACTAATTTAGGGCTTAATTTTGTACGTAAACTTAATCCTATCAAGTATAAATGGGATAATAGAGAAAGGTATGTAAACTGCTGCGGATTTGAATATGGGGTAAAAGACGGTACTCTGAAGCAAGACAAAACACACTATGGTTTCTTAGCTCAAGAAATAGATTTTGCTGCTAAATCATTAGGAGAGAAATTTCACGCTGTAACTCACGACACCTTTAGAGACCAGTACACTGTGAACTACCTTGATATGATAGCTTCTTTAACTAAAGCTTTGCAGGAAATTAACAGTGATCTAGATCTAATAGAAACCCAGTTAAACTCTTAATATGGCTACATTTGCAAGTTTTGCTAACGCTAACAGTGTATGCGCCTCAAGAGGAGGAGGTAACTGCATAAGCAACACAGCTTTTGGGTATGGAGCTCTAGCTAACAACAGCACAGGTTACTGTAATACTGCTATAGGACGCGGCGCTCTAGGAGGCAATACCTCAGGCAATCGTAATACAGCTATTGGAGCTTTTGCTCTTGCAGGTAATGTAAGTGGAGTATGTAATACAGCTGTTGGTGTTTTAGCAGGTTATGCAGGAGGCGGAAGCAACCTTACAGCTATAGGTTATATGGCTGCTAGAAACACAACCGGTGCTTCTAATACTATGGTAGGAGCTTTTGCGGGCTGTAATGTAACATCTGGAGTATCTAATGTACTATTTGGAGCATTTGCCGGCTGTAACATGCAAGGTGGAAGCTGTAACGTAGGAATAGGTACCCGTGCTCTAAAATCAGCTACAGGTATAGGAAGTGTAGCAATAGGATATGAAGCTGGAGATCTTGTAACCTCAGGAGGATGTCATGTTATGATAGGCATGTATGCCGGTAGAGCATCATCAGGTCAGGTATGTAATATTACCATAGGATATGAATCAGAGGATGGCGGCACCAGCGGACATACCTCATGGGGTAACCCTACAACAAACTATAACGGTGTAGCAGCTGCTTGGACTAACGTATCAGATTGTAGAGATAAAACTAACATTCAGGATCTAGATGAAAAACTAGGTTTAGATTTTATTCGTAACTTAGAACCCGTTTCTTTTAATCTAGACACCAGAGAAGGGTATGTTAAGAGATGCGGATATGAGTACGGTGTAAAAGACGGTGGATTAACTAGCCCTAAAAAATCGTACGGATTTATAGCCCAGCAAATGAAACAGCTGGTGACTAACTTAAATACTGAATTCGATGCTATTGAACATGATGCTGGAAAAGATGCTTACCGTTTAACCTATGCTGATATGATATCACCTCTTGTTAAAGCAGTACAGCAGACAGTTCAAAGATTAGAAACCTTAGAAGCACTAGCAGGATAATATGGCAAGTTTACAACAATCCTCAGTTAACGGCTTCCGTTTCGGAAGAGCAGCAGGTAACCATAGCCTATCAGCTGCTTTTGGCAGGTATGCCGGTAACAGCACTAACAACTACACAGCTCTAGCAGGCTACAGAGTAGGTCTTAATAACACCAGTTACAGTGCTTTTGCCGGTGCTAGAGCAGGAAATTATAATTACAATGTAAGTAACGTAGGTGTTGGATTCTGCGCTTTTAACGGTTCAGGTGCTCGTTACCAAAGTGTAGCTGTGGGACAAAGAGCACAACGAGCTTCTACAAGTGGTAGACATAATGTAGCTATAGGATCTTTTGCTTTTGATGCGGGATCAAGCCATGTTCAAAGTGTAGCACTGGGTGTTAACGCCGGTAGAAACTCTAATGCAGATAACGCTACTTTTATTGGAGTAGATGCCGGGTGTAATACTAGCGGTACTGAAAATACTTTTATTGGCTTTAGAGCAGGTAGATGTAATACAAGTGGTATACAGAACGTAGCTATAGGTTTTTGTGCAGCTTATTCTTCCAACCTTAACAGAACAGTTGTGATTGGAGCTAATGCTTCAGTTTCAGGTAACTGTCACATGGTATGGGGAACTTCCTACAACAATAAAACTAACTGCGTATGGGGCGGCTGGTCATACTTCTCAGATGCTAGAGATAAGACAGACATTCAGCCTTTAACTTGTACTACAGGTCTGCAATTTATTAAAAGATTAAGACCGGTATCTTTCAACCTAGATAACAGAGACAATTATGTCCGTCAGTGCAATTTCGAATACGGACAAAAAGACGGTACCTTAGCCACCACTAAAAAGAGTTACGGATTTGTAGCTCAAGAAGTAGAACAGGTACTTGAAGAGCTAAACATAACCGACTTTTCAGGACTAGGATACACAGAAGAACAAGATGCTTACCGTCTAACTTATGCTGAATTTATAGCACCGTTAACAAAAGCTATTCAAGAGCTTGATGAAAGAACACAAGCTTTAAAATCAAAACTTGGAATTTAACATTTTATTTCGTATATTACTTAAAAGCAGATTCATATGTCAGACAAAATCACAACTGCTATAACTAATGCTCTAAATGTAGCTACTGTAATCGATAAATTAGTTACGGGTGTAATTGATCAATCTGATGAAAGGCTAGCTAGTGCAAACGTGTTTGAAAGAAAAACCTACGTTATCCGAAATGTAGGACACCTTAAAAGACTTATGTCCCAGACATGGTTTACAGACGCATTAGATGTTGATCAATTTATAACACTCAATGACGCTATTGTAGCCGGAGAAACTTATATAGGTTAAAATATGGTTAAAAAAGTTATGTATAATAGCTCTATGCCTAGAGCCGGTTCTACACTTATTCAGAATATCTTAGGTCAAAATCCGGAGCTGTACGTCACTCCTACATCCGGGTTATTTGATTTCCTGCATAGCTCCAAAAACGTATACTCAATAAGTCCTGAAGTCAAGGCACAGGATGCTGATACTATGGAGAAAGCCTGGAAAGGATACTGCAAAGGAGGAGTTTACGGGTACTTTAATGCTATCACAGATAAGCCTTATGTGATAGATAAGTGCCGGGGATGGAGCGGGGAATACAACTTTATTAAGTTCTACGATGAAAATCCAAAAATAATCTCAATGGTTAGAGATCCTAGAGCAGTCTATGCTTCTATGGAGAAAAAATACCGAGCCAATCCTCAGCTAGATCACGGTATCGCCAACTGGGTGGACCTAACCGGTACTACAACCGATAAGAGAATTGTACACTGGTCCAACACAGTACCTATCGGACCTGTTATGGATCGAATCTATCAAGTTCTTTTAGACGGCACTCACGAGAATATTTTATTTATACGTTTTGAAGATCTAACAACAAATCCTGATAGAGAACTTAGAAGGGTTTACGAGTACCTAGAACTGCCATACTACCAGCATGACTTCGATAATGTAGAGCAGCTGACCTACGAAGATGATAAAGTCTGGGGAGTATTTGGAGATCATAAAATTAAAAACAAAGTAGCTCCAGTCAAAGAAGACTTCCTGCAAATCTTAGGACCTTCCGGCTGCCAGATGATTACAGAAAACTACCAGTGGTTCTACGAAGCTTTTGACTATAAAGTATAGCGGAGTTTTTTCTATTTATAATAGTACATACACAATAAGATTAACATGAATTACTACCTACTTACAAATCGTGAGGTTATCTACGATGCTGTTACACAGGCATCCTCTTCGTTAGTACTAACTGCTAACCAGACCATTTATGTAGATCCTACCCACAACATGCCCGGTGATTCTTTTGTCACTCTTAACGGCATTGTATTCGCTAACTACACATCACAGAATCCGCTAGGAATCAATCAGACACGTATAGTGGTTTCTGCCAGTGATTGGGATACTTACTTCAGTACTTTAACCTATCCGGCCGAGGTAACAGGTTCGTATGCAAAGCATGTGTATGCTCACCTTAGCTACACCCTTGCAAATACCCCGGGTATGTTTGGGTTAACATCTGCAGATTGGACTTTAGTTGCTGCATCTGGAAGCATGTAAACAAATAAACAGCTTGCTGTTTAAAAACAATTTAATATGAAAGTAGGTTATAAGGGTAAAGATAAATACCTGGTCTGGCATATCGAAGGAGGCCTGGGAAAGAACATAGCAGCTACTTCGCTGCTTTCTTCCATTAAGCAAAAATATCCGGATCGTAAGATGATCTTAGTGGTCTCTTATCCGGAAATCTTTTTGAATTTTCCCGAAGTAGAAAGAGTTTATCCGGTAGGAAACACTCCGTACTTCTATCAGGATTACATCGAGGATAAGGATACGCTGGTATTCCGCCATGAAGGCTACTTTCAGAATGGACACATACAGAAAGAGCAGCATATTATCAAAAGCTGGTGTGAGCTTCTAGGACTAGAATATACCGGACAGACTCCGGTACTGCTTTTAAACCTGGTTCAAAAAAGACTAGTAAATGCCTGGAGGAGAGAAAAGCCGGTGATGGTGATTCAAACAAACGGAGGTCCTTTAGAGGATATGCAGACTTATAGCTGGACTAGAGATATTCCACCGGCCATAACAGCTGCGCTAGTACAGCACTACTCCAAAGACTACCACATCATCCAAATCTGCAGAAACGAAAGAGAGGTAGTTCCGGGAGTAGAGGCGGTGTATCAGCCGCTGTCTAACTTTGAGCTATTAACAGTCCTGGCAGTTTCTGAGAAAAGAATACTTATAGATTCATGCCTGCAGCATGCAGCTGCTGCATTTAAATTACCGTCTACCGTGATGTGGGTCGGTACATCTCCGAAAGTCTTTGGATACGAACTTCACACAAACGTTCAAGCAGGTACTCCAAAATATGCACCCAAACTAATCAATTCCTATTTATTTGACTATTCTTTCGATGGTTCAGCCATCCAATGTCCTTACGACGGACCGGAAGAAATGTTTAGTATTAGAGAACTGATAGAACACATTGATAAAACCTGAAATTAATTGATATGCAATTAGATCTTCTCATTCTGGATAACTTCTATAATGACCCGATGGGCGTACGTCAGTTCGCACTTTCTCAAAGTTTTGACGTACCCGGCAACTACCCCGGCAATCGAACCAAACCATTCTTTACCGAGGATGTAAAAGAGTTAATCCAGCGTATGATCTTTGCACAGGCCGGTAAAATTACAGCTTTTGAAGAGTTCAAAGAAACTACAGCATTTCAGTACACGACTGCAGCTGACCGAAGCTGGGTGCATGCAGATCAAACCACGATGTGGGCAGGAGTTTGTTATTTAACCCCCGATGCACCGCCCTCCGGAGGTACCGGAATCTTTAAGCATAAGCCAACCGGGTACACCCGGGTGCCAAGACTTGCCGATGGAAGTTATAATATGGAGATTCTGACTGAAATCAATAAGGACTCCCAAGACATGACCAAATGGGAGTTGATGGATAGAGTAGCTAATAAATTTAACAGACTTGTACTCTACAGAGGAGACCTATTTCATGTGTCTTTAGATTATTTTGGACGAGATATGTACGACGGAAGACTCTTTCAAACCTTCTTCTTTAATACCGAATTCTAATACACCTCCTAACGCTGTCCTATTTATAAAGAAAAAAGAATGGCGTTTTCTTCGAATCCTAAATTTGTAACCGACGGACTCGGCCTAGCCCTTGATGCTAATGATGTTAACTCTGCACGATTACTTCGTGAAATTGAAGTTATGGTCGTTGGCGGAGGCGGTGGAGGCGGTATGGATATAGGCGGCGGCGGAGGCGGCGGCGGTGTTGTCTACCAACCTAGCTACAAAGTATCCCCAGGTGTAGAAGTAACAGTTACTGTAGGAGCAGGAGGCTACGGCGCACCTGCAGGATCAGGAGGGTACAGAACCGACGGAGCCGGCCCCCAGCCCAGCGGCCACCAATTTACAGTCTCAGCTACAAACGGCCAAAATTCATCTTTTGGATCTCTGGTAGCATTAGGGGGAGGTTACGGAGGTAGCTCATATTATGGATATACCCCAAACTACGGACTCGGAGCTGCAGGCGGCAACGGAGGCGGCGCATCTGGATATACAGCCGGTGCTACCGTAGTAGGAGCTTCAGGGACTACAGGACAAGGATATAAAGGGGGAAATTCCGGCGGCGGTGATTACTGTTCCGGTGGAGGCGGCGGAGCCGGCGGCGAAGGAATAGGTGCCGGAACTCGAGCAGACGGAGGTCCGGGAGTTATTATTCCAAGAATGAGTCCATATTACTACGGAGGCGGCGGCGGCGGTGCTGGACATTCTATTAATGGAGGTTACGGTGGAGCAGGAGGCGGCGGCGGCGGCGGCGCCTGGAACGGCAACGGAGGACTAGGAGATACCCGCGGCAGAAACAACGGAGTTAATGGAGGGAACGGTACGTACACCCCAGGAGGTAACGGCGGAGCCAATACCGGCGGCGGCGGAGGCGGCGGAACTCACTATAACTACAACAACAAAGGAGGAGAAGGCGGTTCAGGAATTGTAATTGTACGTTACAACGGTCCTCAAGCAGCCTCAGGAGGAACCTACTCTTTTGAAAACGGAGTATCATACCATACTTTTACTTCAAGCGGAACGTTTACTCCCTATCAGACCAGCACTCGTACTGTATTTGATTCTAGCGGAAACAATCTTAATGCAACTGGAGCTTACGTTACTCCGGCTGCAGGCGGAAGAGGACAGTACGCATTCCGTTCAGATGGCAATGATATAGATACCCCATCTACTTCTCTACTTAATACCGACTATCATAGCATCTTTATGATCATTCGGTTTATCTCTACATCATCGTATCCAGATGCTCATACTGGAAGCTGGCAACAGTTCTTTGGATTCTACGGGGGAGGTAGCGATAGAACACCGGGTGTATGGAGATATCCGTCTAGTAGAATTATACATTGGAGATACGACCCAGGTAATTCAGGATGTGACTTTTTAGACTATTACGGAACAGGAGGAGAATTTGCACTTAACCGAGATTACTTTGTAGGAGTAACTAAAAACGGATCTACAGGCACTCCTTACGTAGATGGAGTAGCAGTTCCGATTTATTCCGGAGGAACAGTATCAAACCCTAAAACAGCAGGAAATTCTATAATCAGAATGTTTGACTACTACACCAGTGAAATTATGGAGATTAAAGGACTTTGGGTTTACAATAGAGCTTTAAGCGCTGCAGAAGTAGCTCAAAATTACAACGCAATTAGAACTAGATTAATAAAATGAGACAAGAACCTTTATTTGGAGACTGTGCCGGATGCGGTATTCATAATCCGCTGGATAATCAGAATCTTTGCTCGGTTTGCGCAACTTCTAATCCGGAATAATGGCACAAATTGTAGAACATACTACGGTAGCAGTAACCATCTATGCAGTCATGGAAACTGCCGAAGGTCCATTGATTCAAGCTTTTTCAACCCGTGAAGAAGCAGAAGAATTTTTAGCTAGTTTATAAAATGGGAACATCAGCAGGACCTAAAGAAACTGATAAAAGTAGTCTGATATTTCATGTGGACTCTCAAGACATTGTCAACAGTGCTACCGCACTTGGTGCTGGAGATTGGAATGGAAACAATCAGGGGATAAAAGATAGAATTTCTCAGGTTATTGCTTCTTTTAATAACGGTGTTCGATTAGCCGGTCGAGACTACTATACAGCTTTTGGCATATCCTACCCAGAGGGTAGCTACGGCGGTGATGCTGCTAACCGAAACGGGCTTACCCCAGGATACAACGTACGTGGAGGCGGTAAAACCTACGA
>JACCDP010817159.1_pt1 | contig 11499 bp, 11 predicted proteins | sample 7445841 | NCBI WGS metagenome assembly JACCDP01 (sample SAMN15323441, study PRJNA562643) | freshwater metagenome | isolation source: river surface water | place: USA:Blue River Watershed | collected 2017-08-17
ATGGTTTACCAACACCCGCTGGCCAGCCGGTACAGCTCCAACGCTCACATCGGCATCGGCAAATCCAGACGTTTTAGGATTTACGACGGATGATGCGGGGTCGAACTGGCGTGGCGTCTTATTACAACGAGGTAGTGCATGATTCCGTTTTTTGCTGCAGCTGCATTATCGGCATATCAACCAACAAGTGAATCATTATTTACAACCGTGGGAACGTCATCGTTCACGGTTCCTGCCGATACATATACGATTTCTGCGGTCTGTGTCGGTGGCGGCGGTGGCGGCGGCGGCGGAACTGCTAACGGCGGTGGTGGTGGAGGAGGCGGGGCACTAGCTTATGCAACGTTTGACGTAATACCAAATTCATTATTACAAATTGTGGTAGGAAATGGTGGCGCTGCTTCTGCAACCAACACCGTAGGTGGTTCTCCCGGCGGAGCATCGTGGGTAACGGGAAGTAATCGAATATTTGTAAGAGCAGGTGGAGGGAATGCCGGTTCATCACCTGCTGCTCTTGCAGTTGCTGCAGGTGGATTAGTAATTTCTGGTTCTGGAGGTGCCGGCGGTCAAGGTGCTGCAGGAACTGCAGCACTTGGCGGTGGCGGTGGCGGTGCTGGTGGTTATACTGCCGCTGGAGGCAACGGTACAACTGGTACGGGTAACGCCAGTACCGGTGGTGGAGGAGGTGAAGGAGGCGGTGGTGCCAACTTTGCTGGTGGTGGAGGTGGTGGAGTTGGACTATATGGAGCTGGAAACAATGGTGCAGGTGGTACGACTGCTGCTGGTGCCGGAGCAGGAAGTTTGGCAGGATTAGCCACTGCTGGTGCAGTTCCTGGCGCATCCGTCGGCGGTCAAGGAGGTTTATATGGAGGCGGTGGAGGAGGTGCCGACGACGACAACGCTGCAGGTGCTCTTGGTGGTGCTGGAAGACAAGGAGCATGCCGTTTAATATGGGGAGTTGGACGAGCATATCCTCTACGAGTAAATTCGACAGGTTCATTATCACATGGATAACATATTATGAAATTACGACATAATGACACAGGATATATTTTTAATAGTGAATGGGAATTTCGATACGCACATTCAAATGTATCATTCCCCACCGTATTAGATCAAAATGCCTTTGATTATGCAAATGTATCGGTGGTGGTAGAAGTTACACCACCAACAATTACGAATTTACAGCGAGTAGAATATGATGGGGTGGTATTAATAGACGGACAATGGACCGAAGCATGGACAATCCATCCCAGATATGATGACGCCACTGAACAGGCCACATGGGAAGCCGAAATGTTGGAGGCCGAATGGGAAGCCGTTAGAATACAACGTAACCAATTATTGGCAGAAACGGATTATACGGATTTACCGAATACACCAATTACCACACAATCTCGTACAAATTTTATTACCTATCGACAACAATTGCGTGATATTACCAATACACAAACCGACCCATATAATATTATATGGCCGACAATTCCGCAATACGTACGAGAATAAATCCCCCACTTTACAAACAACAACGGACTATATATATTCAAATAGGTTTTATTACGAGGATATATGAAAAAGAAAACAAATAAGTTACCTACAATTTACGTACAGATTGCATCGTACCGTGACCCCGAATTAAAAAATACGTTACGGGATTTACTAGAAAATGCATCCCGACCAAATAATCTTCGTATAGGAATTGCGTGGCAACATTCCCCATATGAAGAATTTGATGATATCACGGAATATAAAAATGATAGTCGATTTGATATTATCGACATAGATTATCGTGATGCAAAAGGACCGTGTAATGCACGGCACCTACTAAATACGCATTATAAAAACGAAACCTATACATTACAATTAGACTCACACCACCGATTCAGTAAAGATTGGGATGTACAATTAATTGATATGTTAGAAAGTTTACGTTCCCCTACCTGTAAAAAGCCATTACTCAGTTCGTATCTACCGAGCTTTAATCCAGCCACAGATCCAACAGAACGACTAGAGGCTCCTTGGATTATGGAATTTGATAGATTTGCACCAGAAGGTCCGGTGCACTTTCTTCCACACACGATTGATGACTACAAGCAACTGACCGCCCCTCGCCCGGCACGGTTCATTTCTGCGCATTTTATTTTTACTGATGGGAAATTTTGTAAGGAAGTGAAATACGACCCAACCTATTATTTCCACGGTGAAGAAATTAATCTATCCGTTCGTGCATATATGGCAGGTTATGACCTATTTGCACCACATAAATCTATTATATGGCACGAATACACCAGAAATGGTAAGAAAAAGCATTGGGATGACCATATGACATGGAACGAACTTGATAAAACATCCCATGCGCACAATAGAGAATTGTTGGGAATTGATAATCCGAGTTCTAAGAAATTGTTGAAAGGCAATGTTCGGTCATTATATGATTACGAGAAATATGCAGGATTGGAGTTTAGTACTCGTAGAGTACATAACAAAACTATTGAAAAAGTGATGCCACCTGTATCATTAGATGATATCTCACATAAAAATGGATTAGCTAGATTCCATAGAATGTGTATTGATATCTACCGACCAACCTTCACAGAAAATGATTACAATGTATGGGCAGTTGCATTTGAAGATGCGTCAGGAAAAGAAATTTATCGTCAAGATGCAACGCCGGATGAAATTAATAGTATATTAAATATACCGTTAGAACAAGATAAATTCTCGCATATCTGGAGAAATTTCTACGCCGATGAATTACCAGTTAGATGGGTTGTCTGGCCACATAGTATAAGTAAGGGATGGCAGGAACGATTGACGGGGGAATTTAGCCTTGACGGATAATATTTTTATTCAAATTGCTGCATATCGTGACCCCGAGTTACTTCCAACTATACGAGATTGTATCAAAAATGCAAAGTATCCTAAAAAACTTAAATTTTGTATTGCATGGCAGCATGCGGAGGAAGATACGTGGGACAATTTGGACGAGTTTAAAAATGATTCTCGTTTCATTATCCTTGATATACCTCATCTACAGACTAGAGGTACGTGCTGGGCAAGAAACCAAATCCAACAGCACTGGAACGGAGAAACATATACGTTACAGTTAGATTCCCATCATCGGTTTGCTAAACACTGGGATGCTGAGTTAATTAAAATGGTTAAGAATTTACAAAAAGCAGGACATAAAAAACCATTACTAACTGCATATCTGTCGAGTTACGAACCTCATAATGAACCAAGTGGCCGAGCACCTGACCCGTGGTTTTTGACATTTGATAGATTTACTCCACAAGGAGCAGTATTCTTTATTCCGTCTGCAATACCTGACTGGCGTAATAGAACGTTACCATACCCAAGTCGCTTTTATTCTGCACATTTTGGATTTACGTTAGGACAGTTCTGTAAGGAAGTACCGCATGACCCCAATTATTTATTTCACGGGGAAGAAATCTCTATTGCCGCTCGAGCGTATACATGGGGATATGACCTTTTTTCTCCACATAAGCCGTTGGTGTGGCATGAATACACTCGTCAACATCGTCCAAGAAAGTCATGGGATGATATCAACCAATGGTGGCAATGGGACATTGACTCATTAGCACGTAATCGCAGGTTGCTGAATATTGACGGGGAACGGGATGACACGGAAGATTTTGGGGAGTTTGGATTCGGTACAGAACGAACGTTGGCAGAATACGAACAGTATGCGGGAATACGATTTAGTGACAGAAGTGTTCAGCAGTATACATTAGACCATAAAGAACCACCGAGTCCAGTAGATGACCCGTTCTTACGAATATTTAAACATTGTATAGATATACCATTTTCTTCTGTACCGCTTGACGATTACACGTTCTGGGCAGTTGCTTTTGAAGATGCACATGGGAATGAGGTATATCGTCTCGATGCTTCGTCAGAAGAAGTTCAGCGTATGAAAAATGACCCAGATGGATATTGTAAATTGTGGCGAATATTTCACGCCACGGCCCAACCGAAAAAGTGGGTGGTGTGGCCACACTCGCACGCACATGGGTGGTGTGAACGACTTGAGGGAATTATATGAAAATTGCAATTGCGCAGTTCTACACACAAAACATTGATTATGCAAAATATGTAACCGAGGTCAATCGTATGTATTGTGAACGACATGGATACGAATATATTGTAGAAAATGATACTGCCAAAATTACTACAGCATTGGAAGGTCGTTCACCAACATGGTATAAACCAAAACTTATTTCAGATATATTAAATACTACGGACATAGATTATGTCTTATTCTTGGATATTGATGCTGTGATAGTGGACCACGACGACAAGATTGAAAATTATATAAGTGCAGAACACGATTTAGTATTTACTGAAGATTATGGTGCGCATAGTATAATGAACGCCGGTGTCTTTATTGCAAAAAATACTGAATGGGTAAAGCAGACAATGCTAACGTGGTGGGATTTGGGGGACAGTCTGCGAGGAGATGCAAATCCACGATTACAAGTTCCAGTGGAATGGCAAGATAAACCTGGTTATTTCCGTACAGCATTATGGCATGACCAAACGTGTTTAACGTATTTGCATGACACGGATGAGGAATTTAAAAATAAAATTAACGTCATAACGTACCGTAGATTAAACTGGCGTGAACCGTTTGATAATAATTTTGTGTATCATGGGTTTGCTTATGGCAACGTGGCATACAGAAGAATGAACCAAGTACATAGTAAATTGACGGGACAATTACCGGCAACTAATGAAGGTAAGTCATTAATGGAATTGGTTGCATTAAGTGTGAGCGACAAAGAATATGTACATTCATATTATAGTCGAGTGTATGATAAACTGCTTACTCCGCTACAGACAACGACAAAACGTGTTATGGAGATTGGCGTCTTAGAGGGAGCATCTTTAGCTATATGGAGAGATTACTTCATTAATGCAGAAATTGTAGGTATTGATAACAATTCTGAATGTGGGTCGCTAGTACGAGGTCTGGACCGCATTTCTCTGGATATTGCTGATACTGGAAATGAAGAAGACTTACGTAGATTGCAACAAAAATATATTGACGTTGATATTATTTTAGATGATGGCGGACATAAAATGCATGAACAACAACTTGCATTTGCATACTTATTCCAGAGTCTAAAGCCCAATGGCCTATATATACTAGAAGATTTGCACACAAGTACTGAAGCTCGTATGCCCGAAAAATACGTGTTTAATTGGGGCGACCCGACGAAAACTACAACATTAGAGATGTTACGAAATTACCAAACCACAGGAAAAATTGTATCGGACTATCTTACACCGGAACAATGTGCATATTTAGAAAATAACATTGATACCGTGACAATTTTTGACGACCGTGGGGAATACACCAGTATTACATCGGTTATCACAAAGAAAACACCACAACCCTTAGTGGACAGATTGTGGACATCTATTACATCATTATTTAGGAGATAACTATGAATACTCTTTCTGAGATTGCTAAAAAATATCCAACTGACAAAGATTTTACACACAATTATTACAATATGGTGTATGAAAAATTTTTCTCACCGCTTAAATCAACTACTACCAAAGTACTAGAAGTTGGTATTGGTGGGTTTTGGGGTGAAGTTGGTTGGGTTCATGGAAATTCATTGAAAGTGTTTCGTGACTATTTTGAAAATGCGGAAATTGTTGGCGTCGATATTCAAAACTACGATATTGCAGATTTGGGTGACCGAGTACGTGTAAAGTGGCTAGACCAATCAAAAAAAGATTTGTTACAGCAGTTTGCCCGTGAAGAAGGGGTATTTGATATTATTCTTGACGACGGTTCTCACAATACACATGACCAACAGATTACATTTGCTACATTAATGTCGCAAGTAAAATCTGGCGGTATCTATGTAATAGAAGATTTACATAGTAGTATAGAGGTCCATGACCCAGATAAAGTTAGAATTTGGGGGTGGGGCGACCCGACAAAAACAACTGCGTTAGATATGTTAGAAAAATTTCAAGCAACTGGCAAAATAGAGTCTGACTATATTACTACTGAAGAAGCAAAATTACTTGAAGATATTATTTCATCCGTGGAAATATTCCAAGTTGGTCCAACAAGTATAACCTCTATCATACGGAGAAAATGATGCATAAGGTTGCTGTAGTTTATTATGCATCAACACGGGGTGATTGGCTCCGTAGAACCAGACGGTCGTTTGATAGAATGATTTCATCTGGATTGTATGATGCGGCAGATGAAATTTATTTGGTAGTGTCGGATATTGATGGAACCAACCAAGAGAGCATTGACACTCTGGGGGTACAGTATTCAAAGTGCACAATCGAGCGACATCTCACACGAACTGATTCTGAGCACAATGGAATCGTTCGGGTTGAAGAAATAGGCAACCGTCTTGGTCAAGAATATCGTATTCTCTATATGCACTCCAAAGGAGTGATGAATCAATATAAAACCGTATTAACTGAACACGAACCATATCCTATCAAAGTAAAGGGCGTAGCAACCTGGATTGATATGATGGAATATTTTTTGGTTGATAAGTGGGCTGACTGTATTGATAAATTATGTGAAGTTGACACAGTTGGTGTAAAAAATTACGCCGGTTGGTGGTGGGGTAATTTTTGGTGGGCAAATTCTGAACACATTAAACGGTTAAATAAACCGTATAGTACATCCTCTAGATGGGGTTGCGAAGCATGGTTGCATGACTGGCATCCAAACAAAGAAGAAATTAATTTTTATCAATGGTTTCCGTTTCAATTCAATCCTTATTATACGGAATTACCAAGAAAATTTTGGGATAATTCCCAGAAAGACGATATTTCAATAACTATCCGTAAAGTAGAGTTTGGTTGTTTTGGAGAACAGCAGGATGAAGGCAGGCCCATAAATACTGAAGTAACAACGGTTGATGTGACAGATATGGTATTAACTTCATTCGACGGACAACGTGTGAATGTGTGGGACGTATTTAATAAAATAAATCAACCAGTTTGTCATGAACCATCGGTTAGAGTATATTACCACACACAAGACGAACCTACCGTGGAAAAAGTTGCCACATCAATGCACGGATTATTTCAATATATCACATTTATACGAGAGAATCAAATATAATTGGTTACGGGGGATTATATGAATTTGTACGAAAAAATAAAAATATGGGATGAATTTTCTGAAGCACATGTAGTACATACAAATTCTGAACTTGTGGGGAGATTTAAGGATAAAAAAAATTTGGTGATAATAGATGTGGGTGCAAATAGCGGAACTTTGTGCGATAAACTACTGGAAAACTTAGATGTCAAACTTGCTATATAATTTGAACCGCAAGTCGATTATATCACTACTTAAAGGACAAGTATAAAAACAATCCCAGAATTATAATTGAAAATTTGGCACTGTCGGATTCCATTCGTAAATATACACTAGACGATGATATATTTTATGAACATATAAACGAAATGGATATTAATAATTTAAATTTAGGTTTGAGTAAAGTAAATTATTCTTTGAACGGTGTAAGTTACACGGAAACCTTCGACAACCTCAGAGAACGATATAACTTAGATAAAATAGATATACTTGTAATAGACACTGAGACACAAGACCTACAGGTATTGCATGGATTTATAGAAACGATTAAGACATTAGAACATAAACCGTTCATACAGTTTGAATCTAATTGGTGGTGCAACTATTCACATAGTGAAGCAAAAATTTTATTGGATACCTTTTGTATGAAAACTGGATATACACATGATATACAGGATTTAAATCAACGAGGTGATTTTTATCTGTACCCGCCCACCACTGAGACAAATAATTTAACAACGGGTCCGTTAGATATTGAATTATATAAAGAGTATTTAATTAATATTGACAAAGTTCATGATTTTGAAAAATTTGTAAAGTATAAACATAATCCACCGGTAAACAACGTTACACTTGTAACCGGGCTCTGGGATTTAGGTAGAGGACAGTTAAACGGGTGGGCTCAACGTAATTTTGAAATCTACAAAAGAAATTTTTTTGATCTACTAAAATGTGACATTCCAATGTGTATTTGGATTCCAAAAGAACTGGAAGCAGATGTCTGGAAAATACGAAGTCCACGCGATACAAAAGTGTATATTAGAGAAGTGGAGGACTTTAAGACATGGTTTCCATTCTTTGATGAAATAAACGAAATACGAACTAGCGCATCATGGAGAGCACGTGCCGGGTGGTTACCGGATTCTCCACAGGGTGCATTAGAGATGTATAATCCAATGATGATGACAAAAATGTTTATGGTCAATGATTCTGCAATAATGAATCCATTTAACACCGAATATTTTTATTGGATTGATGGTGGTATAACCTCAACCGTGCCACAACATTTATTATTAAATGGTGATGTGTTTAGAAACGTACCAAAGGTATACGATGATACTTTAGTGCACATCACGTATCCGTATGAAGCTAGTACAGAAATTCATGGTTTTGAAAAATATGCATTTTATAAACACTGTGGATTAACGTCGGACACTAAAGAAGTACTTATTTCGCGCGGCGGGTTTTGGGGTGGTAGAGCTGACCGTGTTCATGAATATAACTCAATATATTACAATATTCTTACGGACACTATCCAACGTGGATTAGTTGGTGCAGACGAATGTCTGTTTACAATAGCAGCGTACAAGAACCCGGACCTTATTGATAGATTCATAATTGATTCAAATGGATTGATATATCCATTCTTTGAACAATTGAAAAATCCAGAAGAAGTTATTAAAACTCGTATACGTAAACCATTAAATTCACGTACGGCTAAAAATATTATTTATGTTCTGGGATTCAATTCTCCAAAACAATTTGACTCTATCTGTCAGTCAATAGTTAAAACCGATACGCAATTTTTTGAAAAGAGTAGAAAGATACTAATTAATAATTCAACCGACGACTCTACCTTTGATGAATACGATAACTTGTGTGAACTATATCAGTTTGAAGAAATACACACGAACAACACGGGGGTGTGCGGCGGTCGCCAATTTGCAGCAGAACATTTTAATATGACTGGCGCAGATTTCTATATGTTTTTTGAAGACGATATGCATCTAAATGCAGAAGATACTGTTGGTGATTTCTGTAAAAGCGGATTTAGAAAATATGTTCCAAATCTATATGATACAGTAATAAAAATCATGCTGAAGGAAAATTTTGATTTCTTAAAGTTCTCCTTTTCAGAGTTTTATGGAGAAAACAGTGTACAATGGGCATGGTATAATGTACCACAAACGGTTCGAACGAATATTTGGCCGGAATATGACAAACTACCCGAAGTTGGTTTAGATCCAAACTGTCCGAAAACGCAGTTTTCTAATATAAAATTTTTAGACGAAATTCCCTACATAACTGGTGAAATTTACTATAGTAATTGGCCACAGATTGTTAGTAGAGAAGGTAATAAAAAAATGTTTTTAACAACTAAATGGGAACGGCCGTTTGAGCAAACGTGGATGAGTCATATGTTCCAGTTATCACGCAATAAAGAATTAAGTTCTGCGGTATTATTAGCATCACCTGTTCATCACGAAAGATTTGACTTTTACGATGGTAGTTTACGTAAAGAATCGTAAGTATCAGATATTTATATAGGTACACTTTTATTATAAATTATGGGATTAGAACAATATATTCGCGCGGGTGCAAAACTAGAAAGAGGGGATGTTTCCCTAACCACTGCTGAAAATGGCTCGGGTTCAGTAAATTTGGGGTCTGCATATGTGTTGATGAACATTTCTACCACGGCACCATGTAGACTTAGACTATATGATACCAGCCAGAGTCTTGCTAATTCCGGTGAACGTATTAGACCGTTTGGTAGCACGAATATATCTGCATCAGTTGCACTGGTAGGGGATTTTAGTATGAGTGCGGCAGGAACATACACAGTAGATCCCGCTGTGTATGGTCTGGCCGAAGACCCTGCAAGTTCACTCACGTATTATAGAGTGGAAAATACACAGTCGGGGCAGTATCCAGTAATAAATTTTACCAGATATTTGATGGAAGTTCCCGCCGTATCAATTGCAAATAGAGTAACATTACCGCAAATAACTGCGTCATTACTTCCAGGACAATTGGTATCGGGCACTTTATCGTCTATTAGTGTCCCACGAACATACTTATTAATAAGTGCTTCGGTAAGTAATCCCCTTGCCCGTACTAGATTACGATTGTATAGTACGTCAGAAGCATTCACAGATACCGTTGAAGTGTCACGTTCTTTTCAAACGGAATCACTTAGTAATTCAAAATTAATTATAGATGCAATACTGTCTGGTAGTGAAGTAACATATTTTGTACCGAAAATTACTGGAGCAAATTTACAGACAATGGGTACAGATTTAAATGCAATTCGAACAGATAGAACTGCAATTATGGGTCTTAATGAATTGTATTTTATTATTCAAAATGTGTCTTCCTCTGGGGGAACTATGTCAACGTCGGCATCATTACATGTGTTTACATTAGAGGATTGATATGTTATCTGTATATCCATATGCATCGGGGTCATTGTATACAGCATCATATGCAATAACTGCATCGTATGCAGATAATGTCCGATTAATTAAATATGTGGTATCTGCATCAAACGCAAATACGGTATTATTTCCTGAATCTGGTTCTCGTGGAAAGGGTGTATGTTTACTTACGACAGAGCAGTATCAGTTAATGGTTACCACTGGTCGAGTCGAAAGTTGCAGTTTTTCATAATGAGATAGATATATGACGATACAATTCTTTCCGTTCAATCTTCCATTAAGTAATTCACGTGCAATTAGTGCAAGTATGGCAGTAACGACATCACTTGCAGGATTTCCGGTGTCGGCAAGTCTTGCGGAGTTTGTAGTAAATTATACAGGTCCGATTGGACCATCTGGCTCTACCACTTCAAATGTAATTATTTTATAGAGGTTTGTAGTGAATATATTCTTTCCGTTTGGTATACCATCCACGAGTTCTTATGCAGTTACGGCAAGTGTTGCGCATTTTATTAATGCGCCATCTGTAACCGCTGACCATGCACTCGTGGCAAGATATGGTCCGAGGGGTCCGACAGGAACTCCGTTGACGGGTTGCCCACCGGGATATACGGATGCAACAGCGGTGTATGGTCCAGAAAATCCAGCAGTCACTCCAACTGCGCGTAACTATTTTCTATGTTATCCTGAGCCATCGGCCACTGCAACTCCTACGTTAACGCCAACATTAACCCCCACGGTAACGCCGACACGCACTAATACGCCAACATTAACCCCCACGTTAACACCGACTCGTACGAATACACCAACGTTAACACCTACATTGACGCCAACTCGTACGAATACACCAACGTTAACGCCAACATTAACACCTACACTCACAAACACACCAACGTTGACTCCAACGTTAACACCTACAACTACAAATACTCCAACGTTAACACCAAC
>JACCDP010958113.1_pt1 | contig 11499 bp, 8 predicted proteins | sample 7445841 | NCBI WGS metagenome assembly JACCDP01 (sample SAMN15323441, study PRJNA562643) | freshwater metagenome | isolation source: river surface water | place: USA:Blue River Watershed | collected 2017-08-17
CTAGCTGATGCATGCCTACTTGCCTCGCATCTCCTTGCCACCGCCACTACCACCGCAGCGCAGCGCAGCACCGCGCAGCGCCAGTTATGATTTCTAATTCATTTCTTCCCTCCCCTCTCTCACACAAACAACCCAACGAGTCGTTCTATATTCATGCTTTGCCACGGGATTTGCATTCGAGCGCATTGGAACGAGCCGCAAGATCCTATCTGATCCCGCTCAACCGTTAGCGACAATCGCCCCATCCCATCGAAAGCCTAATCAAACGAATCCATAGTTCCCTTATTCTAGCGTAGGTCTTCTTCGCTTCTTCTTCTCCCTGTTGTTGCCATCACCGAAACTCATTCGTTTCAAACTGCGATGAGAATAGTAGTTCAGCAATGCCGCCTAAACGAGGCGCGTATATTCACCCCGCCGTTGGATGTCGTCCGTGTCTCCATAATAGCCTGCCTGCCTGCCTGCCCTACCTATCGTACCCCTTTTACTGGGAACAGATGAATGGCAATTCTCAATTCATCTTCTTTTCATCTTTTCTGTGATTCACGACAGAGCTCATTGTACCGTTTTTTGACAGTAAGACGGAAAAAGGGGGGAAAATCCCCCCGTAAAAAATAAAAACCTATACACGCAGTTTATAGGCTACAACAATATACACATAACAATAGCTGTAGAATGGCGTTGCAGAATATGACGGGAGGAGACAAAAAAGGGAAGGAATAAGAGAAAGAGCCGAGTTACTAGGCCGCTCTACCTCTGTCGCATACTTGCGCATCGCACTAAATAGTACTTGGTGGTGGTGGTGGACGAAAGCGACGACGCATGTTGACGCGAGCGAGCGAGAGGACAGGCGGGCGGGCGTTGTACTCTTTTCCAGTTATTCCTTCCTTCCTTCCTTTCTTTCCCCAACGATCCCAATACCTATTTGGTTTGTGTGTACTGTATATGCAAACAAATCCTACTCAATGTATTTGATCCCTTTCCTGTGGGCCGTAGACCTCCACATCCGCTTAGCGTTGATTGCTTTTCGCTTGAAAATGGAAAACAGGAATCTATAATGCCTAATCTGGCATTTTGTATTACGCTGGGTGGCGCAGAATAATGGTCCACTAATCTTTGACGTGACAACTGACACTAAGATACATTTAAGTAATCTGTCTTTGCGTCCCTTATTCATGTGTGTACACTGCCGTTACCCAAGGGTAGGCGCGGCGCAGGGAAGGCATGGTGGGCCCCGCGCCAGCCACCGCGTCCTAACAATTGCCCTTAATTATCTTAGCGTGTGCGTAATAATTACTAATGATACTTTTTTTTAGAACTGAACATAAACTAACCAAGACAAACGCCCGCAAGTTTACAAACAGTTTACAGCTATTCTCTACTTGGAATTGTACTTCTGGCTAGGATTCTAGGTGATCCATCTACACAGAAAGTTATTTCTGTAGAGAGAAAGACTATGAAGTATAGTTAACGCCAGCACACACAAATACAAAAATGTTGCTATAGGCCAGTGGAATCAAACAAGACCATTTAGATATGATGATCAACATACGGCCTATTTGAATTGTATGCAGACCGGCAACTCGCATCCCGGCCAATTCTCCCCTATCGTTTGTAGCTTGTTAATATTTTTTTTTCTCTAGCTAGTTACCGTATTATAGTACGGCGACATGTTGTATCCTAGGATAACTAGTTGGATCATCATTGCGCTTCATCATTATTACACCCTATCGGGCTATTAACGAACAGAGTAACTTTTCTGACTCGAAAGTTGTGTTCCAAAGTTCCATTTGATCCGCCAAAGTTTTTTCGTCATTATTTCGGTGACTGTTGAACAAGGCTATGGCCTTATCTAGTTATTCTTTTACTCACGAGCAATATCCTCTTATAGTTAGCTGCCGGATGGATTGAAATGTCGGATCTTTTACTTGAGGGCAGAATTGCTTATTATTGCACTATTTGAGAGGATCGCGTATAGCAATCAGACGAGGCTTAGGCAAACAAAGGGATCAAGAGCGAGAGAGCGAAACACATTAAAAGGTTTGAGAAGATTTAAAATGGGAAAGTGGTGGTGCACATATAGAAATTAACATTGTGTAGGGAATTCATTTGTGCGACGCTATTTACGTAGTGGTTGGAATGAAGAATTAACGCAGAAATTGTCCCAATTTGAATTCAACAATGATTGCATCAACTTCCTGCGCTGCTTAAGCAAATCAAGTTAGAATATATTGCAGCGGAAGAAATGTGTCATTTCACTGATGGTATGCGGGCTATAGCGAACAGATGAAGCGGCCGTTTTAGTTGGATTTTTTTTATGGAACTCAGAAATGAAAAGTCTTATAATGCTGGTGACTATTTTCAAATATATCCAACGAGGCCAATGGAATTAGATTATCTCAGTTTGATAGCGCGACTTAAAACAGACTTAACATTTTGACCGAAATCTTTAAACAAAATTCGAAAACGAGTTTTGAAAACAATTTCGTAGCTAGTGGCTGTGTGACGTAGCCTACGTGTTGGTAAAACTGGTGAAACACAACAACGTACTATGTACACCCTAAACCCGTTAAATGGCACGTAGGTAAACACGTTTTCCTCATCCTTTGCTCATGGTCTCATCCGCTCAGCATCCTATCGAGCTGTGTGTCAAGTCTTTTCTTTCTTAGCAGTGGACAGAATCGCACTAGTCTTCAAAGTCAACACGAAAGACTGCCTTATTTGTCCACCTGGATTGCGTCTTTCCCCCAATAATAATGTTTGCTTAAAATTCAGTCTGACACAGCTCGCCATGAGGCCTTATCTTTGAGAACTTTAAACAGCGGTTCGTCGTCGTTTGCGCAGCGTTTGTTGAATACGGTGAAATAGTCAACTTTGTACTTGGGAAATTATAATGCACGAGAGCTATATGACTGAAGAAAAATATTTTTTGCCTTTCCTTTTCAATGAAGATGTGAAACGAAGGACTAACACTAAGCAAACACGTCCCGCATAAAAATGTTTATGAAGAATAATAAGAATGTATAGTAATTGTCTAGTTATATTGTTTGGTTATAATCCACCCCATCTTCGTTCTGTCACAAACCTGCTAATAAGGAATATAACTCGGGGATCGATATCCATTATGCTATTTTAATTTGGTTTGGCAAAGTCAGAAGCGAGGGTACCGTACGTAATTGAATCAGGCCTATATGGCACATGCTTATTGGTCATTGCTTCCCTTTTGCACTTAACTATTGATACTGTGTCCTAGTGCTGCTGTAGGTAATGGTTGACTCATTTGCTCGCTAATAAAAGCTTCGCTTCTCGTTTATTATTAAACATCTGATATTACACTTACTGACTCACTTCCCCCTCCAACAGGCTCCTTCCATGTTTTCCTATTGCGGTATTACTCTTACCCCCCTCTAACCATCGCCCTCACATATTGGTGTCTCGTTCTCTTCACGTTAAGCCTATTATGTTTGGCTCAGAAAGTGTTATGTGTATGCGGTACGAAAGTAGTTACATATAATCTTGTGAAGTTTTATTCTCCTTATTTCTTAGGTATAACAAGTGTTATCATAATGAACACAAGTTTGACGCGAGTTTGATGCTCAAGATAAAATTAATATTGTTTTGATAGTATAAATCGTAATTATTTCTTTACAAATGTTGTCAACTTGTTAGAGTTTAAGAGGGCGTGTCGCACTATATAATGTTGCATATATATGTTGATTTTCTGTTAAGTTTAATCTATCTTTTTCTTCTGCCATTTCCAGCTTGTAATTGCAACTTACACGCGCGAAGATGTCGTTTCAATATGGAGTTATTCAAATTATCTGGCCGCATAAGTGGAGGAGTGTGTCTTAAATGCCGACACAACACGGCAGGGAGGTATTGCCACTACTGTAAAGAAGGCTATTACCGAGATCCAGCTAAGCCTATTACCCACCGCAAAGCTTGCAAAGGTACCGTAATTCAAATATACAGTAGTCTTCAACACTCTTCTAACTATCACTCTCCTACATAATCTTACTAATACCCGAAATTAATAACACAATCATGAACAACTCTCGGGCAAATTCTTAAAATGTAGTACGTATGAGTTAAATAATTGAGTGCAAGAAATTCGTGCAACCATTTTGCAAAATCCCTAAGAAACTAACAGTTCATGTATTTCCCCCTTTCTATACGACGAGAATTCTTCCGTTAGCCATGCATACACTATTCAGAAAGTACTTTTGCGAATCTTATTTTCGATTCGAGATTTGTAGGGTGCATGGTGTGAAATTTAAGAGCAGATGCGTCTACCGGGACCATGTTGACCGGGCGGCTATTAGAGACGTAGAACGAAATTTAAGGCAAATTGATTCCAAGAATAAATACTAAATGATAATGATAAACAAAAATATTGGGTCTAACGGGCTGCGTTTCTTTTGAATGAAAGTCGGTGACTAGAAATATGTCGCCTTGAAGAATTTCATTTCAAGCCTTTAAGAAAATGCCTGGTATGATAAATGATCTAGACGATGTTTCCCTATGCGCCATGCCCCTAATCGTAGACGTAGACGCGAGGCTTCGTGATTGGTTGCTGTGTTCATATTAGAAGCTTAATTTTAGCTACAACGTTTGTCGCAGCTGTCCAGTTTTGATGTCAGCTGGCTCGTGTTGCCAACGTGAGAAGTAGGCGGTGGCTATCTTTAGCCGACTAATAGCAGCAGTGGGACTAGAGTGTCTCCGCCTTCTCCTCAGCCAGGCGAAAGGTTCATTTTCAACGGAGCCGCCTTACGACCAAGCACACCAAGTCGCTATCTTATTATGTCCTTTTAAGAGGATGCCAAGAGTGAGCGCTGTGTGGATAACTGCTTTTTAAAGAATAGATCAAACATATAATCACCGCGTTTCTAAATGGGTTTCCTCGTGGTTTCTTAGTTGTTTGCTCACAAGTAAGGCTTACTTTGTTTTTCTTCTTACAACAAAGCGACACTCCTTTTGATAGACTTTGAGTTTATAGCGATCGTCTGCCCCCAGTAGCAGTTGATCATGTTTCAAAACAGCGAAGCGATCGAGATGAAAAAAATATATTTCGGTAAATGGCGCACGACAAACGTCTGATCTGTAGGATGTAAGAATTTTTTAGCACAAATGATGGTTCATTCTAAATTCTATTCCTCCTACTAGTACGTTCTAAAATATACGTTCTAAGTCTCTCATTGTACTGAAAGTATCCATGCCCTATAAGAAATTCAAATGACGAATTCAGCCATGTGGGTAATTAGTGTTTAGCAACGAACTTGATTCATTATCTCAATGAAAACTAACAATTGCGTTTTAGGAGCGCTTATAACTAAAACGCGCGTTTGAACGTAATTTGCATGAGCATGGTTAGAATATAACTAACTTTTTCTCGTTTTTTTCTCTCTTCTTGTGGGTGGGCACGTGAATTCAGAATGCGAATGTCATCCAGTTGGAGCATCGGGCCGGACCTGTAATCAAACAACTGGGCAATGTCCTTGCAAAGATGGCGTCACCGGAATCACATGCAACCGTTGTGCTAAAGGATACCAACAAAGTCGATCACCCATAGCTCCTTGCATCAGTATGTTTTCTACCGATGTCATTTGAAAGTTCTTTAACATTTAACAACAACTAGCAGTCTACAGCACGCTATGTTATTTACGTGGATTGTCCACGACTAGCATGCATTGTCGTTTCCAATCTTATGGTAGTCAGTATTTATTTATTTTGTTAAATACTTAAATAATACTTGACAAATTTTGAATTTTTGGAATAACACGAGATTTAAAGTTTTTTTATTATTTGTAATAATTATTGATTTACAAAATTTTTTATTTTAAATTTAGAATTATTTTACTTTACCAAAACAAACAACTATGTTTCACACATTATTCGATAATCAGATTCGAAATAGTTGCTGTACCTATTACTTTTTCCTAAATAGAGAAATTCATTTCCGAAAATCTCTTGGTGGAAAATATTAAAAAAAACTGTTTTCAATAAGTTATATTGGTTCTTTACATTTCATGTTGAATAGCCTATCATTAAAAAATACCCCACTTTAGTTATTCATGTTTTATTGTGTACATTTATTTAAAAACAAATTACAAGGGGCCTTTTATTGTTTATCAGGAATCCCCAAATCTTCATCAAGTAACCCTCCACCGTCCTCGGTCGAACCTAGTAATTCGAACTCAGGTAACGCAAGCTTTAGAAAACAACAAAAAAAAACTAAAAATCCCACAACAAATAAAAAGATATTAGTAGCTTTATTCTATTTTTTGCGTCCTGTCCTATTTTTGTGTCCTGATGTTTTCCATTTTATGATCATCAGATGGTTGCGGCGCTTGCCCAGCGGACAATCGACGTCTCAACCTTAAGAAATACTGCAAACGGGATTATGGTAACTTTTCCAAATGCAATAGAAATCCAATAGAAATTTCCAAACTTGAGTACAAAAATATTTAAATCGAGTCTCAGTAGTTTCTTGATAGTAATATCCTAAAAAATTATTAAGGATATTGTAGAATACCTAGGCGCATACCGTACAGGATACGTATTATACGTTTGTGCGCGTGTATGCTTCTTTTTAGCTGAAAGCCTTCATATTGTATTTTAAGAATTTCAGCAGCCATTTATTGTAATAATACTATTTTTTCATATTTAGCGTTGCTGGCTACGATCACAGCCCGAGAAACAGCTGGGGAATGGGTAAAGTTTACAATGAACGTTCAAACGATTTTCAAGAAAACAAGAGACAATCGCGTGCGACGTGGACTTACTTACTTCTGGGTCCGTATGTCCGATCTTGCTTGTAAATGCCCAAAGATAAAGATCAACAAGTAAGTTAAAGGTTGGATTTTTTAGAGCGCAGGATAAATAACACATTACATTTTCTAGGTCGTACTTAATTTTGGGAGGCTCTGAGGACACTAAGTATGGGCGACCAGGTATTGAACTTAACACCCGATCAATTGTCATTGAGTGGAAGGCAGAATGGATCAGTCGAATGAGACGATTTGAACGACGTGCTTCTCGAAAATGCAAATGAACTGAAATGTACCAATCGGGTCTTTGCTTAATGTTACTTTGCGCGTTCAACGTTGACCAACTTCTTTTCCGTTTGATTTTCTAAGAGATCTTGTAGAGAGATTTCCTTGGTTTCATTTCACATATGATTATTATTATCCATGTAAATTCTTTTCAGCGATAATCCTTCTCCTTTCTACAATTTGTAATGCTCATCTTCCCTTCGGTAAGTAGTTCAGTCAATGGCGTTATTGAAAGGCAGCAGCAAATCGGAAGTTTCCTTTTGGATGATGGGAGAGGGATACAAAAAAATCCAACTCAGTATACACGCGCAAGCCAGCAGCTTTTTATTGACTTTTGTGAAGATGTAAGCTAAGCTGTTAGGCAGAAAGCTCTGTTCTGGTACCTAAGAAGAATTAAGCAGTGAACGCGAGGGCTGTACCAACTATTTACACAAATAAAAATACTTTTCGGTGTTTGTAGCAAGTTCCTACTTATAACATTGTATTTGTATTAATTGTGGTGGTGTAACATTTATGCGGCGATACTTTTAGTGTGAACTCTATCGAAGCCAAGTCACACCTTTCCTGTAACTGGTGAGATCGAGAGGCATAGATATCATTCTTTAATACCACTTACTATTTCCCGATTCGTGCTGTACATTGAGTTTTTTGCCATACTGGTATGATATGATTTTAAGTGTTTGATGTACATTATTTTTTTCTATACTTAACAATAATCAGTGTTTCATTCTTAAAATCATTTTCAATTGTAGTATTCGAGACGGCAATTTCCGAGTGGCCAATTCCCAACATTTGTCTTGATTTATGTTTGTGATAATTGTAGTGTACTATTTTGTGTCAATACAAGTACGTCACTTAAACTTCTTACTTGTCCGTCCTTGTTTATCTTAAATGTCCGCGTCTTAAAAATTCAAAATATGGCAATAAACAATCCAAAGTAATATTTTTCCACATAATGTATTTTAGATTTCAGCAATCAAAGTATGGGTGACCACTCATAGCATTATTAGTATCGAACAATACATTTGCTGAACGTAATGAATCATAAAATGGAAAATTCGGAATTTCAATAAAAATCAACTTCAATAGTATGACCTTCCATTCGCGTCCTATTCAACAAGGCTAATGAAAGAAAAAGGAGAAATTTCAAGCCGTCAATTTTTAGAGCCAAATCTTATTAACGTATTCGTGTGTACTTACAGCAAGCCCGCTGGGCATCTCTCTCTGAACTAAATCTCACCACTCCAGTTCCTTTCGATCGGATATCTGCAAAGAGTACATCTCCAACCTGTGAGTGTTAAGTAGCAGTTAACTATAAATTGTTCGGTAAAATATCGACGAAGAAATCAAAGAACGGGAAAACATTTAATGACGAGAAGTAACAGATAACAATTTTTACTACTTATCAAACCAATAGTTTACCTAACCGAACAAACATTCCCAAACAAATAAGTATGCATTTTATTTTACTAATAACTGCACTTGTTTAGCACCGTTTAAAATATAAAATTATAAATTACTTCGAATTGTTGTTAATTTCAACGTTAAAACACAAGCGAAATTTGAATCTTCTTGATCAATAACACTCAAGGCTCACCTCACAAAACTTGTCCCTTAAGTCTTGCCATGTGCAATTCATTGGTAACTGTAAATTGTGAGGACAAGATTAGTAAGGATTCTCATTCACAAAAACCTTTGTGTTTACGTTTGTTATGACGATTGTGTCGGACAATCTTGTTGTACTACCATTTGGCCCGAGAGCCAAAGAGGAAGAAACAGACAGGCCCATAGAAGACATTCGAGTCGAATCATACGTAGAAGTTGGGATATATTCTTGTCTCTCTTGTGAAGGTTGATTTGTTCTGTATCCCTTGTACACATCTCTTCGGTCGAAATCCGGGACTGGAGTTAAAGTTGTACTTCTTGCCGTCATACTTTCAGTCAAATAGCCATACGTAGTTGAATTCGAACTACCGGCAATTCCGTTAAGCGACGTATTAGTCTCGACACCAGACGATGTAATATTATAGCCGGTTCCTAACGTGCTTCTCCGATAGTCATTCAATGGAAAACTAGGCACAGATTGACTGGATCGTGTGCCGAGTAGTTCAGGGAGCGATCGGTCGGCAGAGCCTCCCATAACACCAGTCACTGGGCCATAACCAGTAGACACTGGAGGCATGAAATCACTAACTCGGTTACCGTAGTTTACAAAGGAATCCCTAACATATTCATCTGAAGATCCATCACCTGAAATTTAAAAATTTCAGATTTTTCCTAAAATGGTCATACAAGTAAACATCATCTTGTAAAAGAAATAACAATATACGTGGAACGTCTTGTAGGGGATTTCCTCCAGTTCCAAGTCCCATTCCGATTGACCGAAGCCCTTCAGGTAACCTGGAAGATCTGCTTTCAGTGCGCTGCTCGGCTTCCCGGTCCATGCGCACAGTCATTCGGCGATCGAAAAGCATTTGATTGTTAAACATAGATATTGCCTACAAACGATAAACAAAGTAAAACCAGTTAGCAGACCTATCAAAAGTAAACGGTGGTTTTATTTGAAGAAATTATCGAATATGAGCGAATATGTTATCAACAATTGCCAAAATCTCGCGGGAGTGCTAATTATACCTGCACAGACTCAATTGGATGGCTCATTTCTACGACACCAAATCCACGAGACCTGCCATCTCGATCTTTCACCACCTCAGCGACAACAACCTTCCCGGCCAAACGGAACACTTCACGAAGCTTCGAATCGTCCACCTTATAATCCAACTGAAGGGAAGGCACCGACATCGACATGAGTAAAACTCTTCAATTACGTTTTTCATTGCAATTTAAGTGGGTGAAACAAGATGATAATTTCAGAGGGAAATTTCCTTTTTTTTTAAATTAAAAAAATTAAAAATAAAATCTCGAATTTAAAAGGACCAAGGCAATTCAAACAAAGACAAAAGGTAATATTCACCAAAATAAGTGATTATGTCTGCTAAATGCACGGCAATTAACAGCGATTTTTCATCAACAATAGGGAATAAGTCTAGCACTGGCAAAGGAAAACGATCCCTTTAAACTTACATTAGCAACAAAAATGCGATTGAAGAGGGGACCAGAAATCCCAAGGGAATCGAGAAACTGAGGACTCAATCCGTACGTATTACTCCAACGAGTCGACGAAGGGGACGCTAATGTTCCAATACTGCTCCCAGAACCATATCTCATATCACCGTGACGATCGCCACTATACTCACGACCCGACGAACGTGGTGGAGGCATTTCTTCTCGACTATCTTGACGACCACTAAGCGGGATACCTGCGCCAAAGCGTCCATATCCATCTTGCTCGATGTCATAATCCTGGTTCGATCCAGAAAAAAAAACACTAGGTATTTACTGGCCTCGCTTTGAAAACCAAACCAAATGACACCAAGCCTTTGTTAGAATACCACTACGAAAACTGAGAAAACGAGCAGTAAATTGATTGAATCCTCACTTCTTTGACGACAAGACGGCGCCCTTTAAGGTCGAACCGGTTCATTTTTTCCAAGGCGGCGCGGGCGTGTTCAACCTTCTCAAATTCGACAATCCCGCATCCTCGGGGCTTACCATGTTCATCTTCAAACAGCTCCACAAACGATACTTCACCAACTATATAACAATCAATATCCTCAACAACCCTGAATTGTGCTGCACAATCACATAAACTGTAACTGATTTAATAAGATACAAGGATTGACCTTCACTTCGAAAAAGATCCTTGAGGTCCTGCCATCTGTACTCATAAGGGATATTTGAAATGTGAACACGGCACTCAGGTCGGCTTCTTGGTCTGTAGATACTTCCTTTAAATGCAGCACGATCACCACCTCTTGACCTTTCTCCTCTTTTATGTCGTTCCCTTACAGACTGTGATTCTCTGCTCCTATCTCTTTCTCGATCTTGAGACCTTTTTCGTCCACTTGTTTTTCCAGTTGTCAAACGTTCAGTTTTAACCTCTTCCTTTTTTTCAACCTTGGTTTTCTCTGATTCCCCTGCTTTGGTCTCATCACACGATCTGTGGAAATTTTCCCAGTATATAGATGGTGATCGATAGAGAGAAAGTAATAACTTACGCAAATAGAAGCTTCAATTAAATTAACAGGTAAGATAACATTATTTGTCACATACGTTTAAACAGCGTTAAATCTCTGCCTATTTGTAAACGAGAATAGAGAACAGTAATAAAATATTGTCACCTTTCATCTTCCTTTGGTTCTGATGCATTTTCCATTTCTTTATAATTGAAAAGCTATTTCGTGTCGGGTTCGATTGGAAAGTATGTAACTAATTTCACCGAATTTTCTCGAGCATCTAAACAACAGAGCAGCCATTAAAATGTATCTAACAGAGTTGCCGTATATGTAAATTACGAATAGAATTACAATACAATACGAAAACAGAATTA
>JACCDP010953329.1_pt1 | contig 11498 bp, 8 predicted proteins | sample 7445841 | NCBI WGS metagenome assembly JACCDP01 (sample SAMN15323441, study PRJNA562643) | freshwater metagenome | isolation source: river surface water | place: USA:Blue River Watershed | collected 2017-08-17
AACTCAGAGGTGAAACGCTGTTGCGGCGACGATAGTTTAGGGGTAGCCCTACGTCAAAATAGCTCGATGCCAGGTTTTATATTCACAACAATGCCCTCTCTATTTATTTAGTGGGGGTTTTGTTTTTGGATTTGTTATGTACAAGTGGGCAACTTTAACTTAAAATTGATTTCTTAAACCCACCTTCCGCACCCTAAACTGTCACACAACGAAAAATGGTCATTTGGGGATTTGAGATTGGCGATAGCGAAGCGCTGCTGCAAGCAGTTCGCTATTGAGCCGAAGTTAATCGCCAAAAGCCTGAAACGACCAAATATCGTTCATGCATATCATGGTTAATTTGTACAGTGCGTAAGTCCTATAAAATATAATTGTTCCTACATAATAATTTCAACTTCAAAAAATATCAGAATAACTTGTATAATAAAACTATTTAACCTGTCACCCCTTGCCCACCATGACAACTAGCGAAACGATGAACCAAGTGGACTACCTCCGCATCAGTTTAATTGATCGCTGCAATTTCCGTTGTCAATACTGTATGCCAGCAGGTGAAGAATTAGATTATATTCTCAAACAGCAATTGTTAACCGATGAAGAACTACTGACCCTCATTCAAGAAGTATTTATTCCCGTTGGTTTTACCCGCTTTCGCTTAACCGGTGGTGAACCTTTACTCCGTCCCCATATAGTTGAGTTAATAGAAAAAATTGCCCATCTTCCCCAAACCCAAGACTTAGCAATGACAACCAATGGGTTTTTACTCGCTCCCATTGCCCAAAGTTTATATAATGCAGGTTTGAGAAGAATTAATATTAGTTTAGATTCCCTTGACCCACACATATTTGATCAAATTATTGGTAATCATGGCCGTGGACGCTGGCAACAAGTATGGGAAGGCATTCAAACCGCTTATAATGTCGGATTTAATCCATTAAAGTTAAATGTAGTCGTTATTATCGGTGTCAATGACCATGAAATTTTAGATTTAGCAGCTTTAACAATTGATAAACAATGGCACGTCCGATTTATTGAATTTATGCCCATTGGAAACGGAGACTTATTTGGCGATCGCGGTTGGATATCTTCAGCCAATTTACGTCAATCTATCCGTGAGCGTTGGGGCTTGACAGAATCTCAAGTGCCTGGCAGTGGACCGGCTGATGTCTTTCAAATTCCCGGCGCGAAGGGAACACTAGGTTTTATTAGTCAAATGTCAGAATGTTTTTGCGATCGCTGTAACCGAATGCGACTCAGTGCTGATGGTTGGTTACGTCCCTGCTTATTAAAGGAAACAGGTCAAATTGACTTAAAAACAGCCTTACGCGCTGGTATTAGCACTAAAGAATTACAAGAAAAAGTTCAAGAAATCTTAAATATCAAACCAGAAATTAACTTTAAACAACGCGACTCTGGTACTGTCGGCGCATATACCCGTACCATGTCGCAGATTGGTGGTTAGTCATTAGTCAGTTGTTCGTTGTCAGTTGTTGCTTGTTTAATAACCATTGACCACTGACCACTGACCACTGACCATTGACCACTACGCTTGACGTGAGTAGTATTCTACAACTAGCAGTTCATTAACTTGTAGTGCTACCCATTCCCGTTCAATTACACTATTGACTTTACCAACCAATTTGGTTTTATCAAACTCTAAATGACTAGGAAGGTTAGCTAAACCGGGATATTGCAAGTTAGCTTCTACCAACTTCTTAGAAGCTTCTCGATTTCTCACCGCCACTTCTTCGCCAGGGCGGCACTGATAGCTGGCAATATTTACTACCCGACCATTAACAGTTACGTGGCCATGGTTCACCAATTGACGGGCGGCGGGGATTGTGGGAGCCATACCCATACGGAAAACGGTATTATCCAGGCGCATTTCTAGAAATTGCAGCAATACTTGTCCTGTAGAACCAGATACTCGCCTAGCTTTACGGACATAGCGGAGCATTTGTTTTTCGGTTAAACCATAATTCAAACGCAGCTTTTGCTTTTCCTCCAAACGGATAGCATACTCAGAGCGCTTTTTACGGTTTTGTCCGTGTTGACCAGGGGCGTAAGCACGTCTAGCACTCTTGCGAGTTAACCCTGGCAATTCGCCTAAACGACGGACAATTCTGAGGCGGGGTCCTCTATATCGGGACATGAGTTTCCTTAATTAATCCTTCTTAAATTTTATTCAGAACTACTATTATGGCATAGTTCCCCTCAACCATAGACATTTTATCGCTAAATTGTCTTTTGTGACAGGAGAAAAAGTCAAATAAAACGGATTCAGGTCTGTAAACCTCCTGGTTTCAGGCTTTGAAGATTAATTTTGGTGCTTATTCCAGTTAATAGGACTAGATTTACTGTTAACATTCAGGAAAATCAATCCGTATCATCTTAGTTAATGCGAGTTATGATGATTTTCACAAGCAAAAAAAAAATTAATATCTTTGGGATCTTTGGGAACAAACAAACCATTTATTCCTTCAGAGTATTTACAGCATCATTTATAACCTTATGTGGCTTACTACCCAGTAGTTTGCCCAGTATGGCCGTTACAGATTCCTACCGGAACGATTATCGAGCTTGTGCTGCTCAACTATTGAGCTTAGGTATTAAAGGGCAAGCAGCATCTGAAGGCTGTGCTACCGCACTCCGACCCAGAGAATTATCCTCATGTGTAGCAAAAATTAATAAGCTGACACAAATCACACCTGTGGATGCTCTTTCTACCTGTCAACAGGCTCGCCGTCCACAGGATCTAGCAACCTGTGTAGTTAGCATTAGTAAAAGTTATCAGGGGTCAGCAAACCCAGCTACCTTAACATCCTGCGGCCGCAGTTTATTACCAGTAACCTTTGCCGAGTGCGTGCTTGGTTTGCGTCGAGCAGTTGATTTAACTCCCGATCAGGCATTCACTACTTGTATTGATGCCAGTGAAGGATCTAGCCGTTTTGGTGCAGTGTCTACTAAGCCATTGGGTTTAAACCCCAATCGGTAAAAAACACCTCACCTATCAACTCCTCTGAGTAAATAGATTTCATAATTGTAGGGTTGGTCAGGATGCCACCCTACACAATGTCAGAATTGTATTTTCTATTCATCTTTATTACCAAAAACCATTTGTAAGATCATTGGTACTCCTCCCTCTTGGTGATATTTATCACCCCAAGAGCGAATGATTTCGTCTAATTCTTCCATCGCTGGTTCAATCCAATCAGCCGGAATATCAAGTTCTTCCACAGCCCGCATTGTATTTGGTTTCCGATCTGCCCAATATTTCATCATGCGGAAATAGCGAGCGGTATCTTCTACCATTGTGTAGGTGCGTTCTTGATCGTCAGCAGGAGCATAGAATGGACGAGTGAGAGCATAAAAGGGCATCCCCCAAGGACAATCAATGCGTGTTACCGTGCCTGAATAGAGTAAACGGCGCTTGATATGTTCGGCCAGTGCTTCGCTCAAAGGCATCTGGTGACTAGGAGGTAAGTCTTCCTGCGATCGCTTATGGAGAAAGTCAATTAAATCCATAAACTCAAATGAGGTGACTAACTTAGCATCAGGAAGATTTTTTGGCAGTTTTTGCTCAATTTGTTTTTTCTCTTCACTGGTTAAACTTGTACCCGGAACACGCGATCTTCCTGGTTGCCAAGGATATTTTTCCATCCAGACATAAGGAAGTTGGATCAGATAGCGAGGTTCTTGAGAACCAAGCATTTTTAGAAGTTTGCCCTCGGTTAAAGCTTGTCTAACTTCCTCGACAATGATTTTAACTCGTTTCGGCTCAAGGTGATGCAAATGCCCAGTCATTCGCAGGTTTTGCCCCTGCTCTAGATAGGTCATGTAAATTGCACACTTGGCCGCTGTTGCGGCTGCATCTAGAAATGCTCCATGCCTATGGCCACTGGTACGCATGGCACTAAAAGCTAGATAAAGCATGATCTGATCCATCGCACTAGGTCCAAGACGTTTGATCAGATCTATGTCGTTGGTCATATTCTACAGACAAATGAATTGCTGGTTGACAAGTGTGATATGCAAATCAAATTACAGATTATACACCCAATGGGACAAAATGTTTTAACTCGAAACCTAAAATTGTTTGTTGACTCGGAAATTTTTAGGTGGTAAATGTTTTGGGTGTCAATTGATCATTTATTCCATCGCACTCACTAACCCTCCTCCCTGGTATAACTTCAAAACCTTACATACACAGGGTATTGGGATGCAGAGGAACTAGGGTAGACGGAGTAACGTAAAATGACTTGTATATTATATCCAAAAATAAGTATAACTTTCTATTCCGAAAATATCTATATATTTTGCAAAAAAATTTTCCTAATCAGGGTTTGCTGATACATTTTATACTAAATTTTTCCCTGTCTCCCCTGTCTCCCCTACCTCTACCTCTACCTCTGTCTCTTTATTTGTCTGCTTGTAGCTGATTAGGTGTTTTTTTCCAGCTAAGAATGGCTGCACCAATAGTTACAAGCATAATCCCCATAATTTGCAAAATTTGTAGAGATTCTTGGAGCATAAACCCAGCAAAAATTACTGTAAAAACTGGTACTGTCCCCCCTATCAAAGAGGAAATAGGACTACCAAGTTTACGAATACCAAAATTATTAAATAAGTAACCACATAAGGTTAAAACACCTAAGATCAAAGCACTGAGGATCAGTTCGAGGATATTAGAGGAGCTAATTGCTAAACCTAAATTACTGGGCAAAGGTATGATTAAGCAGATGAAGCTTAATAACAACATTGTAGTAAAGTGAATCAAAGTTAACGAAACGGGATGTAATTTCAGTTTAGTAGCACATATTCTAGTCAAAATAACATACATAGCAAATGCTATGCCAGACATAATAGCGGCGGTGCTACCCAAAGAAGTATTATTCACTCCAACTGTTTGACCAGCCAAAACTAATAATTCACCGCAAAAAATTGCTGCCATTGCTCCAGTGACAAATAAATTAGGACGCTCCTGAAATAGAAACCACGATAGGAAGACACTGATCACCGGATAGATAAAGAACAGAGCGATCGCCATTCCTGTGGAAACATCACCCAAGGCTACATAAATTAATACCTGTGATAAAAACAACAGACCACCGCTAATAATTGATAAAAATAACGCCTGTTTGGTTTTTTTCCGCCCAGGAGTGGCATTATCTCGTAACCCAGCAAATAAATTTTCTAGTTCTTGCCAAATAGGAGGATGTAATATAGGTGATAAAAGTAGCATTAATGGCACAACAACTAATAAACGTAGCATCAAAATTAAAAAAATATTACCCAAGGTGGGAAAGATTAACTGTTGTGTGGGTAATCCTCCCATCGGATTAGAAGCAGTATAGAATATGGCTTTAATCGCTACGTTGTAAAGAGATGACACCACCGTAGACAAACAAATCAAGAGAAAACCTGTCTGTAACTGTGACCAGTTAGTAGATGTGCGTGATCTTGGTTGTCGGGAAGTTATTTGTTTGCGGACAGTTGTGTCTGGTCTAGAAGGTATTGGTTGGTTGGGAGTAGTTTCTTGTCTAGGAGTTGTAGGAATTTTTTCCTGTTTAGAAGTTCCTTCCCGTCTTAATTTTGGCGCTGGGCGTTTTCCTGTAGGTACATTGGCAGTACCCACCAGACGTGCTTCTGGTTTTGTCTCTGTTTCTGCTAAGGATGGCGCAGCTAATGCCTGAGAAGTCAAAACAGCCCCAAATGGAGGAGTTTGATCTTCTGTGGTTGTTTCTGGTTCAGAGAAAACAGTAATTTCAGGGCTTTTATCTTCTGTTGTTGTTTCTGGATGTGGTAAAGAAATAACCTCAGGTGTTGGATCTTCTGCAACTGTTTCCGGCTTGGCATCAGAAATCACTTCAGAGGTTTTATCTGTTTCTGGGTTAGAGAAAGAAACAATCTCAGGGCTTTTATCCAGAGGTAGAGATAATATAACTCCTTTAGCCGTTGTCGAATCAGTCTTTGGGGACGCATCAGGAATTACAGGAACGGGTTCAACAATGATTCTGGATGGGGATTTTTCCGCATTCCCATTTTGATAATTTTCCGTTGGTTGTAAAACTGTAGGAGCACCCCCTGTGATTACCTTGAGAGAGTTAGTATCTCTATTTTTTTCCAGTTCACCGCGCAGACGATTGACAAATTCCGCTAATATTACTTCACCTTGTTGTTGCTGGTTATACATCCGCGACAACTGGCTAGAAAGATCACCTTGATAGTTTTTCAGTTCTTGCAATAGTGAACTAAAAGCAATGGTCATACTATCATCTAGGCTATCTAGTATCCTAGTGACATTCTGAGCGATTTGAGTATTGGTATTATGATTTACTTGATCATTTTCTAGTGGACTCTGATCAGATAAATTCTCTTCAACGGCTTGAGTCGCTAAAGTTTTGAGTGAGGATTGTAATTGAGAAGATATGTGTTTGGCTAACACTTCTGCTAACTGGCGAATTAACACCTGTTGTTCAGTGATTTGCCGTGATTGCTGTAACTGTTCTTTTTCCTCAATTAGTTTTTGGATATCATTAGATAGTCGGTTTTTTTCAGTTTCCAGCCGTTTCACATCTTCTTGTAACGACCTCAGCAAATTTTGTTGAAGCTTTTCTAAATCTTCAACAACATCCCATAGAGCATTTTCGGCCGCTCTGGATAGCTCACCTCTAATGCGTGGGTTTTCTGGTCGCTTCTCAAATCGCCCCATCAGTTTCTAGCCTCTAACACCTTGATGATTAAGTGACTGTCCCGCATAGCGGAATCAACACTTATATTAAGTTTCCTGGGGAAAATACAGGAAACTGAATGATTTCACTGAACTTATTAATTTAATTAACCTATACAAGATTATTAACTATCATTGTTTCAAAGAATGATAGTTGTAAAAGCCTGACAAATGAATACCTAACTACAAGCATCAAATCAGTGCGGAACATCTATTGCTTGATAGTTTTCATTATCATTGGAGACTATTGATGATGTCTCTCTCCTATATCCAATTGTAATGAATGAGCCGAAATTATGCAAAAATCCCCTCTGGATGGAGAAGATGCCACAAAATTTTTGAATTTTACAGATCATCTGTAGAAGTCAGTGCCAAAAAATAGCCATGATGCTAAAAATGGCCGCACTGAGGGCAGCACTGAGGGGGACTGTAATTAGCCAAGCAGCCGCAATATTTTGGATGGTGGCAAATTTTATAGATTTGATATTTTGTACCAGTCCAATGCCGACAACACCACCGACAAGAGCATGGGAAGTGGAAACGGGTAAACCTAGCCGGGAAGCCAGTAAAATTGTGATAGCCGTGGCCAATTCAGCACAAAAGCCGCTACTAGGTTCTAGGGAAATAATATTTTCGCCGATGGTAGTAATAACTTTTTTACCCCAAACTGTCAAACCTGTCACAATGCCGATCGCACCGAGAACAAGAATCCATAGAGGAATGATTAGTTGATCATTGGGGACTTGATTTTGTTGATGGATATGGGAAATGACTGCCAGGGGGGAGATCGCATTACCAACATCATTAGAACCATGGGCAAAGGCGACAAAACAAGCACTCAAAACTTGAAATTTCGCAAATAAACCTTGAATGGGATTTTCCAGGGGATGATTTACCAATTGTCGCCAACTAATGAGGGTGAGTCCAATGGCGGCCATACCTCCGGTAAATAGGGTGATGTCATGGGAGGGAATATGCCATTTACCCTGTGTGAGCAAAAACTGGCTCAAAGGTTGAGTCAGTGTGGGGAGAACGATAATTCCAAAGACGCTTAATAATAATGTGCTTAACCAAGGAATCCATTCCCATAGTTGTTTGAGGGGATGGGGTTGGTTAAAAATCCAATGTTGAATCAGACTGTAAAGAACAGCAGCGATCGCCCCACTGATGATCGGCGTTAAAATCCAGCCGATGGTAATTAAACCAATAGATGACCAATCTATTGCCTGTACTCCTAAAGCTACCCAACTAAAGCCAGCAATCGCTCCCACAATGGCATGAGATGAAGACACAGGTAAACCCCTGCTTGTGGCAATTTGTAGCCAAATTCCACCTGAGAGGAGGACTGTCATCATCCCCATAATTAGGGTTTGTGGTGTATCAGCGAATAAAGCCGGGTTAGCAATCTTTGTTCCCAGGGTAGATGTTACCTCTTGCCCAAACAAAACAGCACCCAGAAACTCTAACACCCCAGCAATAATCATCGCTTGTTTGAGGGTGATTGCCTTAGAACCGACCGAAGTTCCCATGGCATTAGCAACATCATTTGCACCCAAATTCCAGGCGACATAGAAAGCCAAGAGGGCGACTATCGCGGTTTGTATATCCATAAATTGACAATTTTTTTATAACCTTTTACACCTCAATTAGAGGTTAAACTTCCTATCAATGTTTTATATTTTCCATTGTTTTGGGTCTAAAAGCGCGAGTTGGTTATCTCGATACGGTTTTAAAAAAACTTTATTGTATCTATGTTTGATATGTTGCCGGCATTTGTGTAGTTAGCTAAATATCTATCTCAAATCTTTGCAGTAAAAAGGTTTTACTGCTGATCACTGATAGATGATAACTACTGACTGTCTGTAATTTATCCATGAATTTAGCCACAATTCACTCTCATCCCAAATCCTAACTCACAGCTTATTACCATATTCCCCAAGCACAACTCCGAGTCATAGAAGTTGCTTGTGATCATGGATGGATACCGATGAAGTTAGTAGAGTGTAGACTATGGCTATAGTTCAGGGTAACTGCTTTGCTTAGACCATTTTTATTTGGTATAAATTCATCCCCAATTATATTTACCAGAAGCGATTATCTGAGGGAGTCTAGTACGTGTATTAGTGATTAAATCACCAATACACGCCAAGGCTGGAGCAATTAGCGGACGTTTTGATGAAATACTTGAGAGATGAAGTGCTGCAACTGTCTATATGTCTAGCAGAGAAATTGAAATACTGATAGCTTAGGTCGTAACTAATAAGCCATAATACTGAGCTAAAGATATAGTTTGTGGAACTATCTATATCTAGTGTCAGTAAAAGAGAAATTTTCAACAGTCTAATCAAACAAGTGTAGTGCTGTAACTGTCTATCTCAATATTAGAAGTGGTATGCAGGATGTGAAATATCCAACCATCCGGTAATATTATCTGGGAGTTGGTAGCGATGAATGACCAACAATTAAATAACAGAACCGCCATTGCCAAGATATCCATCCAAGGCTCTGCGGCCACTACCTCGATGAGGATTGGGCTTTTCAGGTTGATTGGGGCTAGGTTTGGAATTATCAGCGACTAATTGCTGAGAATCGGACTTAGCCATTAATAATGCGGAAAAACGAGTCTGTACTGCTTCGCAGTTTAAAGCTAAGGAGCCAAATACCAGACTCGATACTAGAAGTGAAATGGCAGCACGCATAGTAGATGTCTATTTTAGAACTCTCTACTTCACTAATACTTAACTTTTAGATGCTTGTCCGGAAAATTTAGAAAAAAGTATTTTATTTTACGGAATAAAAGTTAATTTTATATTTCTTGAAAATGCTCAACGAGTAACCAGTTTCCAGAGAAATTTGGCCGTCCCCAAATCTTAAGCATTGTTTCTGAAGGTAAAGCTTGTAATTGCTGATCTATATGAGATAGCAATGTCAAAAGCTGCCAATTTGCCCTATTTAAATTGGTTATTTTTGTAATATTAAATTGATAATTTTGCTCACCTAGACGTTGAAATTTGCCGATAAAGCAGTCGAGGTTTAATTGATACTCTTCCTCAACCGAAATATTAGGACAATAACCATCTTTGGAATAAGCTTTTGGGTGGTCTAAATAATAAGTTTGCCAGTACAACCAATCAGGATGATTAGTTAATAAGTTAAACAAAGGAACAATTGCCGCAGGTGCATAGTCGTCTGTCAATAATGCAGTCTGCAAACTCTTCACTGGTAAATCCCTGGGCTGACATTCTAACACAACACACAGAGAAGCTGCCATCCCGGCCGCTTGACCAATTCCCATGACTATAGGTTGAAGTCTGGTTGCTCCATTCGCAATATGAGAAACGGAAATGTTTTTTTCACAGACTAATAAACCATCTGTATTGGCAGGAATCAGGCAGCGATAGGGAATAGTGAAGGGTGTTCCTGTCCATCTTCCACCCCAACGGATGGATTTAGGTTGCAGTGAAAACTCCACACCAGGATAATGGTGATCGTTGGCATAGTTTCCCAGGGCGATGGCATCATCAAATAGTGATGCGGTTTTACCATTTGCTACGGGTAAAATATCCTGTTCGCAAACTGTTGTCATGCCGATGAGGCGACGACTTTCTCGATAGTAGGGATGGAGGGCAAAAGCTGAATTACCATGCGGAAACACATTTTCTGCTAATCCGTAACGCCTACCAATTTCATTTTGAATGAAATAGGCGAAATTTTGACTATGCCAGAAACATTCTTGCACAAATTGCCCCTTTTTGACATCCGTATCTATCAAGCGATTGGCATTTTGGCAGTAGTCATTGCCGGCAATAGGCCAGTTAATCATCAATAGCCCCCCTGGCAAGCGGCCATAGGTCAAAAATTTTTCTGCCCCATAGTTATCCCAAGCTCCTGTAAATTGGGATGGATCGTAATTCAGGGCTGGGGGAATTTCTGGAGCGATATTTTCGCCAAAATCTTGCATTAGCACTACCCAGGTGGGTGCTTGCACTGGATAGGTTTGGGTGAGGGTGTTAAAATTTGTGGGTGCGCTGGGTTCTCCCCATTCTGACTGCAATTCCCAACCCCAACGATAAGGTACTTCTCCTAAAGCTAATAAGTCTCCTAATTCTGTGCCATCAAGAATAATTTTGGCGTTAATGGTGAAGTCTGCAAAGCGTACACCTGTGATACAGTCTTTTGCTCCCAAGACTTCTAAAGGTACTTGTCCCGAAATCCATTGGAGATTGGGTAATTCTCTCACCCAATCGGCAAATATTTCTGCACCTATACGCGGATCATAACTGAAAAAACTCACCCAACTATGATCTAATCCCCCTGGTTGTCTGTGTTGTAATTCCCGTAAAAAAGCACCCCATAAACCAGTTTGAAAGGCTTGTAATTCATTGCCATCGGGTACAGATACTCCGGCAGATGTGAGCATTCCCCCTAACCAGGAAAATTCACTCACTAGGATGGTTTTTACACCTCTTCGGGCTGCTTGAATGGCCGCAGCAGTTCCACCGGTGCCACCACCAACGACTAAAACATCGGTTGTATAGATTTGAGTCATATATTTTTTAGTACAAGATTGACACTCCCCTGCCTAAAGGCGAGGGGATTCTACATTCTAGGTCAGAATTTGCTCTAGCAGGTTTTCACCAACCAGAAGTCTTATATTCAACTGAACGGTTATCTTTTTGAAATCTGGGATATCCTTTACTTAGGCTTCGCTCAGTACAAGTTTTACCTACAACTTTTTTCTTACAGTTGTCGTAAAATTTCTGGATTG
>JACCDP011095676.1_pt1 | contig 11498 bp, 11 predicted proteins | sample 7445841 | NCBI WGS metagenome assembly JACCDP01 (sample SAMN15323441, study PRJNA562643) | freshwater metagenome | isolation source: river surface water | place: USA:Blue River Watershed | collected 2017-08-17
GCCGAAAAAGTGATTTGCTGCAAGCCACTGTTTTGCGCGGCCTCCAAAACCAGCATGACCGACTGGTGGCTGGCCCGGGCATCGGCGCTGATGACCACCAAGGGGTTGTTGATGTTCTTGGCCGCAACAGTCAAAGCCTGGGCCAAAGCAGCCACATTGCCTGTCACCGCAGCTTGTTGGACCACAATTTGACCATCGCTGCTGACATTGATGCGTATTTCGCTGGGGCGTTCTTGCTGGGGTGTGGTGTCGGCCTGTGGCAAGCGCAGGTCTAGCTGTGTCAATCGACCATAGGTGGTGGTCATCATCAGGAAGATGAGCACCACCAACAAGACGTCGATGAACGCGATCAGGTTGATCTCAGGCTCGTTCTGTTTGGGGTTGCTGAACCGCATTTCAAGCCCCTTTGGGGGTTTTGAAAAAGTGCCGCACCAAGCGTTCACTGTCAATTTCCAATTCGACAATGTAATGGTCCACGCGGGCGCGGAAATAACGCCAAGCCACCAAGCTGGGAATGGCAATCACCAAGCCAAATGCCGTGTTGTAAAGCGCGACAGAGATGCCGTGTGCCAATTGCGCTGGGTTGCCCGTCCCAGGGGCTTGTGAACCAAAAATTTCGATCATGCCCACCACCGTGCCAAACAAACCAAGCAGGGGAGCGGCCGAAGCGATGGAGCCCAGCGCACTCAAGTACTGCTCGAGTTTGGCGCTGACGCGGCGTCCGGCGGCTTGCACATGGGCACTGAATTCGGCTTCGCTGCTTTGCGGATGTTGTTGCAAAACAGCCAATCCGCTGCCGATGATTTCGCCCAAGGCCGAATGGGCTTTGAGCTTCTCGATGGCGTCCACCGTGGGCATGTTGCGCTGCGACAGGGCCAACACCTCGTCGAGCAATTGATCGGGAATCACCAGGTGTTGTCGCAGGTTGTAGAAGCGCTCGAAGATGATGGCCATGGCAATGATGGAACAGGCCAGCAGTGGCCAAATCGGCCAACCGGCCGCTTGTATGATGCCTAGCAAAGTCGTCTCCTGTCAGATGTGTCGGGGATTATGGCCCAGCGCCCCTTCATCAATCGCCTGCAAAAACCCATGCCTTCGCCCACAGCCATCAACCTGTCTAGCCGCGTCTGGTCGGTCAGCGGCTTGTGTCATGCCATCAGCGACACGTTGAAGTCGCGTTTCAACCCGGTGTCCGTTCAGGGCGAAATGTCCAGTTTCACACGGGCTGCCAGCGGGCATTGCTATTTTTCTTTGAAAGACGATGCGGGACAGATGCGCTGCGCCATGTTCCGTCGTTCGGCTGAAGGCCTTCATTTCACGCCGCGCGACGGCGATTTGGTCGAGGTGCAAGGCCGAGTGGGTTTGTACGAGCCACGAGGCGAATTGCAATTGGTGGTTGAGGCCATGCGCCCAGCTGGAGCGGGTCAGTTGCACGAAGCCTTTTTGCGCCTCAAAGCCAAGCTCGAAACCGAAGGTTTGTTCGACCCTGCGCGCAAGCGTGCCATCCCAGAACGCCCCCGCGCCATTGGCGTGGTCACTTCTTTGGGGGCAGCGGCTTTGCATGACGTTGCCACGGCTTTGCAGCGGCGTGTACCGCACATCCCCGTGCGCATCGCACCCAGCCTGGTGCAAGGCGCTGATGCGCCAGCACAATTGGTGGCCGCCTTGCAAGCCTTGCAGACCTTGCCCGAGGTGGACGTCATTTTGTTGGTGCGCGGCGGTGGCTCACTCGAAGACTTGTGGGCTTTCAACGACGAAGCATTGGCACGCGCCGTGGGGGCTTGCAAGGTGCCGGTCATCTGCGGTGTGGGGCACGAAACCGACTTCACGATCGCCGATTTTTGTGCCGATCTGCGCGCACCCACGCCCACCGCCGCCGCCGAGTTGTGCGCCATCGACATGGCGACAGATCTCAGACACCTGCAAAAGTTGCAAGCGCCGCTCACGCAAACCGTGCAATGGCGGTTGGACCAAGCTGCCCAAGCTTTGGACCGTGCCGAGCGGCATTTGGGCCGGCCTTCGGGGTGGTTGCACCAGCAACAAACCGACTGCAACAGCTTGGCCAGCCGATTGGGGCGCGGCGTCACACAAAGCCTGCATCGCAAACGCCTGAAGCTGCAGCCCTTGGGGCCCAGTTTTGATCGGGCCGTCGCTGACGTCCCCAGAACGCAACTGCAACGTTTGAATCAATTCGAAGGGTTGTTGGGATCGCTGGACCCGGCCTTGGTGTTAAAGCGCGGCTATGCCTGGCTTCAAAACGAAGAGGGACGGGCGCTGAGTTCGGTTCAGGATTTGACGCCTGGTCAATCGGTGCAAGCGAAGTTGGTCGATGGCGAGGTGTGGCTGAAGGTGCAACCCGAACCCAAACCTGGTGGTATTGCCGGGCCTGAAAAAGGGACCATCTGAGCCACGGCCTAGGCTTTGAACAAGGGCCCCTTGAGCTTGAAGCCCTTTTTGAGGCCTCTTTTGGCAAACCACCCCTGGTTCATCTCCAGCACGAACCGCACCGGTTTATCGGAACAATGTGATTCGGTCGACTGCGGCTTCATGTCCGCCAAATTCACAATGGTGCCGTCCTCCTCCACAAAAGCCGCAGTGAGCGGCAGCAGGGTGTTTTTCATCCAAAAACACTGTTTTTGCGGCTGTTCAAACACAAACAACATGCCCTCGTGGGTGGCCATGTCCTGGCGAAACATGAGTCCAATTTCGCGCTGGGCCGGCGTGGAAGCCACCTGGGCTTCGATTTGAAACATCCCTGCTTGCAAGATGACGCGAGGCAACTGGGTTTGGGCTTGCTGCGCCCAGACAGAGAATGACAGGCAAACAAGCCAGAGGCTGAGGGCGATTCGATTCATGGTCGGGTCAGGGTCGATGGTTAGAATGAAAACAAAGGGGTGTTCAAAGCCCTCTGTTTCTTTTTCTGGAGATTCTCACTTGTACCAGCATATCAAGGTGCCCGCCCAGGGCGAAAAAATCGTCGTCAACAAAGACATGTCGTTGACCGTTCCCGATCAACCCATCATTCCCTACATCGAGGGTGACGGCACCGGTTTGGACATCACGCCGGTCATGCTCAAGGTGGTGGACGCGGCGGTGGCCAAGGCCTACGGTGGCAAACGGCAAATCCATTGGATGGAGGTTTACGCCGGCGAAAAATCCACCCAAATTTACGGTCCTGACGTCTGGTTGCCTGAAGAAACCCTGGCTGCTTTGAAAGCGTATGTGGTGTCCATCAAAGGCCCCCTGACCACGCCTGTGGGCGGTGGCATTCGTTCCTTGAACGTGGCCCTGCGTCAAGAACTCGACTTGTATGTTTGTTTGCGCCCCGTTCAATATTTCAAGGGCGTTCCTTCCCCCTTGAAGGAACCGGAAAAAACCAACATGGTGATCTTCCGCGAAAACTCAGAAGACATTTATGCGGGCATCGAATACGAAGCCGAGAGCGACAAAGCCAAAAAGCTCATCAAATTCTTGATTGATGAAATGGGCGTCACCAAGATTCGCTTCCCCAATACTTCAGGCATTGGCATCAAACCAGTTTCTCGTGAAGGCACCGAACGCTTGGTGCGCAAAGCCATTCAGTACGCCATCGACAACGACAAACCCAATGTGACCATCGTGCACAAGGGCAACATCATGAAGTACACCGAAGGTGGCTTCCGCGATTGGGCTTACGCGTTGGCCCAAAAAGAATTTGGTGCGCAGTTGATTGACGGCGGTCCTTGGTGCAAATTCAACAACCCCCGCACGGGCAAAGAAATCATCGTCAAAGACAGCATTGCTGACGCCTTCTTGCAGCAGATTTTGTTGCGTCCCGCCGAGTACAGCGTGATTGCCACCTTGAACTTGAACGGTGACTATGTCTCTGACGCCCTGGCTGCACAGGTCGGTGGCATTGGCATCGCGCCTGGTGCCAATTTGTCCGACTCCGTGGCTTGCTTTGAGGCCACCCACGGCACAGCGCCCAAGTACGCTGGCAAAGATTATGTGAACCCCGGTTCTGAAATCTTGTCAGCGGAAATGATGCTGCGCCACATGGGCTGGACAGAGGCCGCCGACTTGATCATTTCGTCCATGGAGAAATCCATCCTCAGCCGCAAAGTGACTTACGACTTTGCAAGACTGATGGAAGGGGCCACCCAAGTGAGCTGCTCTGGCTTCGGTCAGGTGATGATCGACAACATGTGATCTGGCCCGGCGGCAGGCCTTTTCAAGCGCCTTGAGCCATCAAGTTGGCGCGAAATTGCGGGGTTCTCAAACGAGAACCCCGTTGTGTTTGGATGTCTGGTTCCTCTTGATCTGCAGAGGGTGCGGCAATCACCCTGATGTTTTTGGCCATCCAGCCGCGCGGGCCTTCCATCGGCTCATACACCACACTGGCCCCTTGTTGCAGGGTTTTGAATCCCTCCATGTCCACCTCACTGAAATGCGCGAAAACATCTTTGCCAATTTCAGATGATTCGATGAATCCAAAGCCCTTGTGGTTGTTAAACCATTTCACAATACCGAAAGCCATGTCGAGTTCTCCATTGATTAATAACGCATACTTTTCAACTAAAAATGTATGTTTTTAAATTAAAAGACAGATTCTTCGATTTGTAAAGTACTATTTATTTACTTGTTTTTTGACTTTTGCTGACAATCCATCCCCAGAGGATGTGTTTAGAAACTGCTCGATAGAATGGACCCATGCCCAGCAAATCACCCAAGCCCGTTGTCCCGCCAACCCAGATTTCTGATGGCGATTCGGTCGTTTTAGAGCGTCGAACCCAACGGACCCAACCCCCACAGATGTACCAAGTGGTCATGCTCAACGACGACTTCACACCCATGGAGTTCGTGGTCCGGGTGCTGCAGGAGTTTTTCAACAAAGACCGCGAGGCGGCCACCCAAATCATGTTGAAGATCCACCTGGACGGCAAAGGGGTCTGCGGGGTTTACTCCAAAGACGTTGCCGCCACCAAAGTTGATCAGGTGCAAGACGCGGCCCACGAAGCCGGTCATCCCCTGCAATGTTTGAGCGAACCCGTTGAATAAACCCCCATCGTTTCCATATACAGTTGACCCCAAGAACGCCCCAAGGAAGAAATCATGATTGCCCAAGAACTTGAAGTCAGCTTGCACATGGCCTTTGTCGAAGCCAGACAGCAGCGTCATGAATTCATCACCGTTGAACACCTGTTGTTGGCCCTGCTCGACAACCCCAGCGCTGCCGAAGTGTTGCGCGCTTGCTCAGCCAATATTGATGATTTACGCAAATCTTTGTCAAATTTCATCAAAGACAACACGCCCCAAGTTGCTGGCAGCGACGAAGTCGATACCCAACCCACCTTGGGTTTTCAGCGGGTCATCCAGCGCGCCATCATGCATGTCCAGTCCACCGGCAACGGCAAGAAAGAAGTGACTGGCGCCAATGTGCTGGTGGCCATCTTTGGTGAAAAAGACTCTCACGCCGTCTATTACCTCCATCAGCAAGGCGTCACCCGCTTGGACGTGGTGAATTACATTGCCCACGGCATCAAAAAGAGCGACCCCCAAGAACCCGCCAAGAGCAACGAGTCCGCTGCACCCGAGAGCGAGGAGGCCGCAGAAAAGTCGGAGAAAGCCTCTCCCTTAGAGCAGTTCACCCAGAACCTGAACCAATTGGCCAAAGACGGCAAGATCGACCCGCTGATTGGCCGTGAATACGAGGTGGAGCGCACCATCCAAATTCTGTGCCGTCGCCGCAAAAACAACCCCCTGTTGGTGGGTGAGGCCGGCGTTGGCAAAACCGCCATCGCTGAAGGTTTGGCTTGGCGCATCACGCAAAAAGACGTGCCTGAAATTCTGGCCGAGGCCGTGGTCTATTCCTTGGACATGGGTGCGTTGCTGGCTGGCACCAAATACCGAGGTGACTTTGAACAACGCTTGAAAGGCGTGTTGAAGTCCTTGAAAGACAAACCCAATGCGGTGTTGTTCATTGATGAAATCCACACCCTGATTGGTGCGGGCGCTGCCTCTGGCGGCACCTTGGACGCTTCCAACCTGCTCAAACCTGCTTTGTCCAGCGGCCAACTCAAATGCATTGGGGCCACCACCTTCACCGAGTACCGTGGCATCTTCGAAAAAGACGCAGCCCTCAGCCGTCGCTTCCAAAAAGTGGATGTGGTCGAACCCACCATCGAACAAACCGTTGATATTTTGAAGGGTTTGAAATCCCGCTTTGAAGAACACCACAGTGTGAAGTACGCGGTGGCGGCCTTGCAAGCGGCCGCAGAGTTGAGTGCCAAGTACATCAACGACCGTCACTTGCCCGACAAAGCCATCGACGTGATTGACGAGGCAGGTGCTGCACAACGCATCTTGCCCGCTTCCAAGCGCAAGAAAACCATCAGCAAATCTGAAATCGAAGACATCGTGGCCAAGATTGCACGCATTCCGCCCGCCAGTGTGTCCAACGACGACCGCGGCAAATTGCAAACCTTGGAACGCGATTTGAAAAGCGTGGTGTTTGGTCAAGACAAAGCGCTTGAGGTGCTGGCGTCAGCGGTCAAGATGGCGCGTTCAGGCTTGGGTAAATCCGATAAGCCGATTGGTGCGTTCTTGTTCAGTGGCCCCACTGGCGTTGGCAAAACCGAAGCGGCCAAGCAATTGGCCTACATCTTGGGCATCGACTTGCTGCGTTTTGACATGTCCGAGTACATGGAACGCCACGCCGTGAGCCGCTTGATTGGTGCGCCTCCCGGCTATGTGGGCTTTGACCAAGGTGGTTTGCTCACCGAAGCCGTTACCAAGAAACCGCACTCTGTGCTGCTGCTCGATGAAATCGAAAAAGCCCACCCTGACATCTTCAACGTCTTGTTGCAGGTGATGGACCACGGCACGCTCACCGACAACAATGGCCGCAAAGCCGACTTCCGCAACGTGATCATCATCATGACCACCAATGCGGGCGCCGAAACCATGAACAAGTCCACCATCGGATTCACGAATGCGCGCGAGCCCGGCGATGAGTTGGCCGACATCAAGCGTTTGTTCACGCCCGAGTTCCGCAACCGCTTAGATGCCACCGTCAGCTTCAAACCGCTCGATGAAGTGGTCATCATGCGCGTGGTGGACAAATTCTTGCTGCAACTTGAAACGCAACTGGCCGAGAAAAAAGTCGAGGTCACCTTCACCGACGATTTGCGCAAGCACTTGGCCAAAAAAGGTTTCGATCCGCTCATGGGCGCACGCCCCATGCAGCGTTTGATTCAAGACACGATTCGCAAAGCCTTGGCCGATGAGCTGTTGTTCGGGCGCTTGACCGAAGGTGGTCGATTAACGGTGAGCTTGGACGATAAAGAAGAGGTTCAACTCGACATCCAACCCTTGCCGAAAAAAGAATCGCGATCCTCCAAGTCTGAGCCCGCAGAACCTGAAGAAGCCGAGGCCAGTTGATCGTGGCAGGACACAGCAAATGGGCGAATATCCAGCACCGCAAAGGACGCCAGGACGAAAAAAGAGGCAAGGTTTGGACCCGCGTGATCCGAGAAATCATGGTGGCGGCCCGCTTGGGCGGCGGTGAGTTGGACACCAATCCACGCTTGCGCATGGCGGTGGAAAAAGCCAAAGCAGTCAACATGCCCGCCGACACCATCAAGCGCAACATCGACAAAGCCACGGGCAATTTGGAAGGCGTTCAATACGAAGAAATTCGCTATGAAGGTTATGGTGTTGGTGGTGTGGCACTCATGGTCGACACCATGACGGACAACAAAGTGCGCACCGTCGCCGAGGTTCGTCATGCCTTGAGCAAACACGGCGGCAACATGGGCACCGAAGGCTCAGTGGCATTTCAATTCAAGCATTGCGGTCAAATCATCTTGGCGCCTGGAACCTCTGAAGACAAGGTCATGGAAGTGGCGCTAGAGGCCGGCGCTGAAGACGTGCTGACAGATGAAGAAGGTGCCATCGAGGTCTTGACACAACCCACCGATTTTGAAGCCGTGAAAGCGGCGCTGGACCAAGCGGGACTGGTCGCCGGCATGGCTGAAGTGACTTACCGTGCTGAAAACACCATCGAGTTGAGCGAAGACGATCAGGTGAAGATGCAAAAAATCTTGGATGCACTCGAAGAGCTGGACGATGTGCAAGAGGTTTATCACAACGCTGCCCTATGAAAGTGTTGGTCATTGGCTCGGGTGGCCGCGAACACGCATTGGCTTGGAAGCTGACCCAATCGCCACAGGTGCAAATGGTTTATGTGGCCCCTGGCAATGCCGGTGTGGCGCGCGATAAAAACCTTCAAATTGTGAATCTCACCGACGTGGTGGCCTTGCGCGAATGGGCACAACGCAACGATATGGGCCTCACCGTGGTGGGCCCAGAGGCGCCTTTGGCGGCCGGTGTGGTGGATGAGTTTCGTGCCCACGGCTTGCGTATTTTTGGCCCCACGCAAGCCGCCGCTCAGCTTGAAAGTTCCAAGGCTTTTTCCAAAGCCTTCATGGAGCGTCATGGGATTCCAACCGCCAAATACCAAACATTCGAAGACGCAGCGCAGGCGCATGACTATGTGCGTCAACAAGGTGCACCCATCGTGGTCAAAGCCGATGGCTTGGCTGCTGGCAAGGGCGTGGTCGTGGCCACCACGCTTGATGAAGCCCATGCCGCCATCGACAACATGTTGACCGACAACCGCTTGGGCGTGCAGCACAACGCGGGCCAAGCGCGGGTGGTGATTGAAGAGTTCTTAGAAGGCGAAGAGGCCAGTTTCATGGTGATCGCTCACGGCTTGGTGGCGGTACCCTTGGCCACCTCGCAGGACCACAAGCGATTGCTGGACAACGACCATGGCCCCAACACGGGTGGCATGGGCGCTTATTCGCCTGCGCCCGTGGTGACGCCTGAAATCCACGCCAGAGTCATGCGGGAAGTGATTCAACCCACCCTCAAGGGCATGCAAGCCGACGGCATTCCCTACACCGGGTTTTTGTATGCTGGCTTGATGATTGGACCGCAAGGTCAACTCAAGGTGCTGGAGTTCAATTGCCGCATGGGTGACCCGGAAACCCAGCCCATTTTGATGCGTTTGAAAAGCGATTTGTTGGAAGCACTCTTGAGCGCCACCGATACCGATCCTGCGGTTTTGGCCAAAGTTGAACTGAGTTGGGATCGCCGCTTCGCACTCGGTGTGGTGCTGGCCGCTGCCAACTACCCCAGCACACCGCGCAAGGGAGATGCCATCCAAGGCTTGCCTGCTGATCACGATGAGCTGATGGTGTTTCATGCGGCCACGCGGTTGGTAGACCCACAGATTTTGAGCGATGGTGGGCGTGTCTTGTGCGTCACCGCTTTGGGCGACACCGTGCGCCAAGCTCAGGTTCATGCGTACGAAGTGGTGGATGCGATCCACTTTGATGGCATGCAGTACCGCCGCGACATCGGTCACCGAGCCGTGCGCAAATGAATGACCAAGGGAGCCTGAATGACGCCAGCCTTTGAACCTGTTCGACATTATTTGGTGGATTTGCAGCACCGCATCACCACGGCTTTGACCGAACTTGATGGGCAGGGCAGTTTCATTTCAGACGCCTGGGAAAAACCACCGGGCGAGATGTTGCAAGGCAACGGCATCACCAAAATCATGGAGCAAGGCGCTGTGTTTGAGCGCGCTGGCTGCGGTTTTTCTCATGTCACAGGTCCCAAGTTGCCACCCTCTGCCACACAGCACCGCCCTGAACTCAGTGGATCGGCTTTCGAGGCCATGGGCGTGTCACTGGTGTTCCATCCCCGCAATCCCTATGTGCCGACAGTGCACATGAATGTGCGTGCTTTGCTGGCCAAACCAGCCCATGGTGAACCGGTGGCATGGTTTGGCGGCGGCATGGACTTGACGCCTTACTATGGCTTTGACGAAGACGCTGTTCACTTTCACACGGTGTGCAAGCAGTCGTTGGATGGCTTCGATCCGCAACTCTACCCGCGTTTCAAAAAATGGTGCGACGAGTATTTTTATTTGAAACACCGCAACGAACCGCGTGGCATTGGTGGTATTTTTTTCGATGATTTCTCCGAGCTGGGTTTTGAGAAAAGCTTTGCCATGATGCAAAGCGTTGGCGATCATCTTTTGCAAGCGTATGTGCCCATCGTGAAAAAACGCCAGCACATGGCTTACGGTGAACGAGAGCGCGAGCACCAGTTGAACCGTCGTGGTCGCTATGTCGAGTTCAACCTGGTCTGGGACCGTGGCACCCATTTCGGTCTGCAGTCCGGCGGGCGCACCGAATCCATTTTGTTGTCCATGCCATCGTTGGTCAGTTGGACCTACCAACATCAGCCCGAGCCTGGCTCGCCAGAGGAGCGCCTGACCTCCTATTTCTTGCAATCGAGAGACTGGGTCTGAACACCGATTCAAAGCCCCTGCGCATCGGCTTGTTCGGCGGTGCTTTCGACCCGCCCCACCATGCCCATGTGGCCTTGGCCCAAGCGGCCTTGTCGCAGTTGGCCTTGAACGTTTTGCATGTGGTCCCCACCGGTGATGCTTGGCACAAACCCCGCGAATTAACGCCCGGTGTTCACCGATTGGCGATGTGCCAAGAGGTTTTCGCGTCCATGCAGAACGTGGTGGTGGATGACCTGGAGCTCAAGCGCCAAGGGCCGAGTTACACCGTGGACACCTTGGCGGCTTTGCGTGCGCGCTATCCAGGTGCTGTTTTTTATGTGGTTTTGGGCCAAGATCAATCCGAACGGTTTGATCAATGGCACCAAAGCAGTCAAATTTTGGCCTGGGCCCAATTGGCCATCGCCGCTCGACCTGGGCACGCCCTGGAAAAGCTTGCGTCCCCTGAATGGCACAATCCACAGCATCTGCACTTGAACATGCCTTTGATGCCGCTCAGTGCCACCGATATACGACAGCGCTGTCGCACGGGAGAGGATTTGACCTCTGTGCTCAGCGCATCCGTCATTCAATACATTCAAAACAACCATCTTTACCTGGATCACCATGACCGAAGCCTCTGAAAAAAAAGACGTTCAAAAATTGCAACGCGTCATCGTTGACAGTTTGGAAGATGTCAAAGCACAAGACATTCAAGCCTTCAACACCGAACATTTGTCGGCCTTGTTCGAGCGGGTCATCATTGCCTGCGGCACCTCGAACCGCCAAACCAAGGCCTTGGCAGCAAGCGTGCGCGATGAAGTGCGGGATGCCGGCTTTGGCAAACCCCGCATGGAGGGCGAAGAAAACGGCGAGTGGATCATTGTCGATTGCGGCTCGGTGGTCGTGCACATCATGCAGCCTTCCATCCGTCAGTACTATCACCTGGAAGAAATTTGGGGTGACAAACCAGTTCGCCTCAAACTCGGCGCCGACAAACCCAAAGCCGTTGTGAAAATAGAACCCGAGCCAGAGCCACCCAAGAAAGCGGCCAAGAAAACCAGCCCCAAAGCCAAGACCGCTGTCAAAGCCGCAGCCAAACCTGCAGCCAAACCTGCAGCCAAACCTGCAGCCAAAACCACAGCCAAACCCGCAGCCA
>JACCDP010913522.1_pt1 | contig 11497 bp, 11 predicted proteins | sample 7445841 | NCBI WGS metagenome assembly JACCDP01 (sample SAMN15323441, study PRJNA562643) | freshwater metagenome | isolation source: river surface water | place: USA:Blue River Watershed | collected 2017-08-17
ACCGGTGACCTGCATCGGCCGCATCGACGCCGAAGCCGGCCTGCGCCTGATCGATGCCCAAGGGCGAGTGAGCACGCCTTCGCAGACCTCCTTCGACCACTTCAAGGCCGGTTGAACCCATCAACAAGCGTTGATCGCCCATGCAGACCGAAGCGCCCCCCCACGCACCGACCGCCCCTGTGTTCAGGCCCGGCGTGCGATTTCTGCTGGCCCACCCGGCTCACTTTATCGCGCTGGGCGCAGGCGCTGGCCTGGCCCGTATTGCGCCGGGCACCGTTGGCACCCTGTGGGCCTGGCTGGCCTTCCTGGTGCTGGACCTCTTCCTCAACCCCGTCGAGCTGGGGGTGGTGATTGGCCTGGCCCTGCTGATCGGCTGGTGGGCCTGCACCGTCACCGCACAACATATGGGTGTGGCCGATTCCAGCCATATCGTGTGGGACGAGGTGGTGGCCTTCTGGCTCGTCCTATGGCTGGTCTTGCCTGCAGGACTGCTTGTGCAGGCGCTCGCCTTCGCGCTGTTCCGCTTTTTTGACGCGGTCAAATTCGGGCCCGTCGCCTGGGCCGATCGGCATTTCAAGGGGCTGGGGCCGCGCGGCGGCTTTGGCATCGTGCTGGACGACCTGATCGCGGCCTTTTGCACCCTGCTGGTCCTGGCCCTGTGGACCGCCTTTTGATCATGCACCATCAGCTGACCTCTGAACTGGCCCGCCTGCTGCAAGCGCATCAGGCCATGCTGGCCACCGCCGAAAGCTGCACCGGCGGCCTGATCGCCGCAGCCTGTACCGACCTGGCCGGGTCGAGCCTGTGGTTTGAGCGCGGTTTTGTCAGCTACTCCAACGCAGCCAAGACCCAGTTGCTGGGGGTGCCGCCCGAACTGATCACAGCCCACGGGGCCGTCAGCGAGCCGGTCGCACGGGCCATGGCCAGCGGCGCCATCAGCCATTCAGAGGCCCAAGTGGCGGTGGCCGTCACCGGTGTGGCCGGCCCAGCCGGTGGCAGTGCGGACAAGCCGGTCGGCACCGTCTGGCTGGCCTGGGCCTGGGGCGGCCGGGTGGAGGCCGAGCGGCAGCACTTTGGCGGCGATCGCCAGGCCGTGCGCCAGGCCACCGTCGATCACGCCTTGCGTGGGCTGATTGAGCGGCTCAATCGCGCCCCCCGCTGAAAGCCTAGCCTTCTACAAAAAAACGGTATTGGATCTGACCGCGCACCTGCTCGCCCGGCTGGTAGATGCAGGCCGGAAAGCGCGGCTGGTTCGGCGCGTCGGGAAACTGCTGCGGCTCCAGGCACACAGCGGCGCCACTGCGGTAAATCTGGCCGTCCTTGCCGGCGTGGCGCGGTAACTGGCCGTCGAGGTTGGCGCCGCTGTAGAACTGCAAGCAGGGTGCATCGGACCAGACCTCCATCGCAATGCCGCTGACCGGCGCGACCAAGCGAGCCTGCAGTTTCAAGACGCCTGGCCGGTCCGGCGTGCTGAAGGCGTGATCAAAGCCACGCACGCCCCCCACGTTGAGTTGCGCATGGTCCTGCGCCAGGGCGTCGCGCACCGACCTCGCCTGCCGAAAATCAAAGGCGGTCCCCGCCACCGGCTCAAGAGACCCCTGCGGAATGCGTCCGGCATCCACCGGCACAAAATCATCCGCCAGAATCTGCAAGCGATGATCCAGCGCAGTGTCGGACTGCGCCCCTTCCAAATTGAAAAAGGGGTGACAGGTCAGGCTCAGCGGCGTCGCCGCCCCGCGAACCTGTGCGGTGTAACTGGCCTGCAATGAAGCGCCCTCGATGCAGTATTCAAGTTCAAGGTCCACCTCGCCGGGAAAGCCATCGTTGTCGGTGCGAAAGCACCAGCCCAAGCGCAGGCGCCGGTCGTCCTGAGCCAGCACGCTGAACACCCGGTGACGGCTACCACCGGGGCCGCCGTGCAGGCAGTTGGGGCCATCGTTGGAGGGCAAGCTGTAGCGCTGCCCCGCGATCTGCAGACGCCCGCCGCCGATGCGGTTGGCATAACGCCCGATGAATGCGCCCACCGACGGCATGCCCGCCAGCAGCTGCGCGAGGCTGTCATGGCCAAGCACCACATCGCGGGGCTCACCCCAGCGGTCAGGCACCACCAGCTGCAGCAGCCGTGCACCGTGGTTGCAGAAGGCGGCCTGCACCTGCGCCGACCGCAGGACCTGCAGACCGACCGTTCGCCCGTCCACCTGGCCGACAAACGCATCGCGATTGAGCAAACGCGGCGGCACGCAGGCGCCTTTCAAGTGATGGGGGCCGGATTGAAAAGCACCAACGCGTTGTGCAGCTTCCACTGCTCGGCCCAAGTGCGCCGGCCGCTGGCCACCTCGAGCAGGCGTTCAAACAACTCGCGCCCCGCTTCCTCGACGCTGATTTGTCCATCTGCAATGCGGCCGGCGTTGATGTCCATCAAGTCGTGCCAGCGCTGCGCCAACTCGGTTCGGGTGGCCACCTTGACCACCGGGCAAGCCTGCAGCCCATAAGGGGTGCCGCGACCCGTGGTGAAGACATGCACATTCATGCCAGCGGCCAATTGCAAGGTGCCGCAGATGAAATCACTGGCCGGCGTGGCTGCAAACACCAGGCCGCGCTGATCGCGTCGCAGCTTCTCGCCAGGCGGCAGCACATGGTCGATCGATGCGCTGCCGCTCTTGATGATCGACCCCATGGCCTTCTCGACGATATTGGACAGGCCGCCGGCCTTGTTGCCTGGCGTGGTGTTGGCGCTGCGGTCCGCCTGGCCGCGCTGCAGGTATTGGTCGTACCAGGCCAGCTCGCGCACAATGGCCTGGGCCACTTCGGGCGAGGCGGCCCGCGCGGTGAGCTGATCGACCGCATCGCGCACCTCGGTGTTTTCCGAAAACATCACCGTGGCGCCGGCACGCACCAGCAGGTCGGTCATGGCGCCGACCGCCGGATTGGCCGTCACGCCGGAGAGGGCATCGCTGCCGCCGCACTGCACCCCGACCACCAGCTCGCTGGCCGGCACGGTCTGCCGCCTGCGCGCGTTCAGGCGCTCGAGGTGCGGGCGCGCACTGTGAACGATGTCCTCCACCATGGAAGCAAAACCGACATGGTGCGCGTCTTGCAGGCAGACCGTGTGCAGGGCCTGCTGCGCGCCGGCCGCAATCGGAATGCTGCCGGCCGGCAGCAGGCGATCGGGCTGCAGCTTTTCGCAGCCCAGGCTGACCACCATCACCTCCCCGCCGAAATTGGGGTTCAGGGCGATATGCCGGAGGGTTCGAATCGGAATCTGCGCGCCCGGCGCATCGATGGCCACGCCGCAGCCGTAGGTGTGCTCGAGCGCAACCACACCATCGACCTCTGGGTACAGGGGCAGCAGCTCACGCCCGATGCGTTCGGCCGCGATGTCCACCACACCCGCCACGCACTGCACCGTGGTGGTGATGGCCAGCAGATTGCGCGTCCCCACAGAACCGTCGGGGTTGACATAGCCCTCAAAGGTAAAGCCCTCCAGCGGCTCGGCAGCCTCAGGCCGCACCGTCGCCATGGGCAAGCCCTCGAGCGCACGCGCCGCTGGCATTTGCAGGAGCCGCTCATGCACCCAAGTGCCGGCCTCCACGGTGCTCAGGGCGTAACCAATGGGAACCCGGTAGCGCCGCACCGCCTGCCCGGCTTCGATGGGCTTCAAAGCCACCTTGTGGCCCTGGGGCACCTTCTCGCGCAAGACCAGACCGGCACCCACCCGCCCCGGCGGGATCACCGTACCGGCCGGCAGTCCCCCATCGTTGGCCACGATGGCCACATTGTCCTCGGGGTGCATGCGCAGCAAAAGAGGGTCCACCGAAGCGGCCATGGACGTTCGATCCTACTTGAGCAGGCCGGGCAGCCACAAAGAGAAGGCCGGCACATAAGTGACCGCCAGCAAGGTCATGCACAGCGCGGTGTAGAAGGGCAAGATGGTTCGCATCACCTGACCCACAGAAATGCCCCCAATCGCACAACCGACAAACTGGACTGTTCCAACCGGTGGCGTGTTCAGACCCAGTGCGCAGTTGATCAGCATCACGATGCCAAACTGCAGCGGGTCCATGCCGTACTGCATGGCGATCGGCATGAAGATGGGCGTACAAATCAAAATGGTGGCCGCCATATCCAGAAAAGTGCCCAGGATGAACAGCAGCACATTGATCATGAGGAAGATCACCCACGGGCTGTCGCTGACCATCTTCATCAGCTCGCCGGTTTTCTGCGGCACCTCGTAGAGGGCCAGGAAATAGCCGAACGCCGCCGAAATGCCAATCAACAGCAGCACCACACCGGTGATTTTGCAGGCCTTGGCGCAGGCCTTCATGAAGTTGTCCCAGGTCAGGGTGCGATACACCACGGCCGTGATCAGCAGGGCCCAGGCGACGGCGATCGAGGCCGACTCGGTGGCGGTAAAAGCGCCCGACAGGATGCCGCCCAGAATGATCACGACCACCAGCAAGCCGGGCAGCGCTGCCAGGAAGGCCGACAACACCATGGCCCAGCCCGGAAACTGGCCATGCACCGGGTAGCCGCGTTTGACTGCCACCCAATAAGCGGCCGCCATGTTGCAGACCGTCAGAATGAGGGCGGGTATCAGTCCGGCCAGAATCAGGCCCAGCACACTGACGGAGGCGATACCCGCGGTGGCCAGCGTGAAGATGATCATGTTGTGCGAGGTCGGCATGATCGCCCCAACCAGCGAGGCATGCGTGGTGACATTGACGGCGTAGTCGGTGTCATAGCCCTCCTTTTTCATCAGGGGAATCATCACCGAGCCGATGGCCGAGACATCAGCCATGGGTGAGCCAGCCACCCCGCCGAAAATCGTGCAGCCCAACACATTGGTCATGCCAAAACCACCACGAACATGGCCGACCAGGCTGTTGGCAAAACGGATGATGCGGTCGGCGATGCCGCCGTAGAGCATCAATTCGCCCGCGAAGATGAAGAAGGGGATGGCCAGGAATGAAAAGGTCTGCATGCCGCCGACCATCTTCTGAAACACGATGGCCATCGGCAGGCCCGCCACGAGAATGGTGGCCACAGACGACAAGCCGATGGCAAAGGCGACCGGGACGCCCAGGAGCAGGAAGATGGTGAAGGTCACCGCCAGGACGGTCAGTTCCATGCCGGCTCCACGTCCTGGCCGCGCGCCAGAGCCACGATGTGTTCAATGGAAAAGAGCAGCACGAGCGCTCCTGAGATCATGATGGGCACGTAATCGATGCCATCGGGGACGGGCAGCATGGGTTTTTTCTCGCCCCACTTGGCCACGGCCCAGGTCCAACCGCCGTAGACCATCAGGGCGCCAAACAGGCCCACCAGGCCATGAATCAGAAATTCAATGCGGCGCTGCCACTGCGGGGGCAATAGCACCACCAGCGACTCCAAACCGATGTGACCGGCGTCGCGCACGCCCACCGCCAGCCCGAACGCGGTGACAAACAGAACCAGCAACAGCGCCAGGTTTTCAGCCCAGGTGGGCGTGTCATTGAGCACATAACGGCCAAAGACCTGCCACTGGACGCACAGGATGAGCAAGAGCAGCAAGGCGACCGCGACCATCAGGCTCAGCCGGGCCAGCGCAGCGCAAAATTTAGTTAGCATGAACAGAAGTTCCCAGGGGCCCGGCGCGCCGTGGGGCCAAAGCTTGCAGGCGCGCCGGGAGAGGCTCTTTTGAAGCGGCCCCAGCCGACTTACTTGATGTCCTGGATGGCCTTGACCAGACGCTTCATGTCAGGGGTGGTCATGAAACGGTCGTAAACCGGCGCCATGACGGCCTGAAAGGACTTCTTGTCGACTTCGACAATCTGCACCCCGGCGGCCTTCACGCGGGCCAGCGACTTGCCTTCCTGGTCATCCCAGGCCGCCCGCTGAACCCGCACCGAATCCTTGGCGGCTGCGCGGATCATGTCCTGCTCGGCCTTGGGCAGCTTGTCCCAGACGACCTTGGAGAACACCAGAATCTCGGGAGCCATGGAGTGCTCGGTCTTGGAATACACCGTAGCCGCTTCGAAGTGCTTGGCGGTGTCGTACGACGGGAAGTTGTTCTCGGCGGCATCGATCAGGCCCGTCTTCAGGCCGGTATAGACCTCCCCATAGGGCATGGGGGTGGCGTTGGCGCCCATGGCACTGACCAGGCCCACCCACAAATCGGACTGCTGCACACGAATCTTCATGCCCTTGGCGTCGGCCACGGTGCGCACGGGTTTTTTCGCGTAGATCGAACGGGCTCCGGAGTCGTAGAAGGCCAATCCGATGTAGCCGGCCGACTCGCAGGACTTGAGGATCTCATCGCCAATGGGGCCGTCGAGCGCCTTGCGCATATGCTCGACCGAGCGGAACAGGAAGGGCATGGTGGGCACCATGGTCATGGGGCACACGCTGTTCATGGGCGCCACATTGACGCGCACCATATCCAGCGCGCCGATCTTGACCTGATCGATGGTTTCTTTCTCAGAGCCGAGGGCACCCTTGTTGAACACCTTGATCTTGTGCTTGCCCCCGCTGGACTTCTCCAGCACAGTGCTCATGTGCTTGACCGCCAACACAGTGGGGTAGTCGTCGGCGTTGTGCACATCGGCCGAACGGAATTCAGCGGCCTGTGCAGCCATGGACATACAGACGGCCGAAACGGCCAACAGGGTTTTCTTGAGAGTCATAGAGCCTCCTGGGCGGGTTGAAGAAACGGGTTGAAGCCGGCGACGGTCATCAGACAGACAGCGCCACGGCCGGAAATCTTGAGAAACGCGGTTCGGGTCGACCGGCAACCCCAACTTGTAAGGCGATCACGGCGCCGCTCATCAAGTGGGTGTCCAAGGCCGGGTCGGCCGGAACGATCGAGGTCACGAACAGGGTGCGCCAGCCTTCCCCGCCAAAGCAGCACATGGCCGGCTTGGGAAAGGGCACCGGCACCGATTGCAGCAGCTCGCCCGCCGGCGAGAACCGGTGGACGAGACCGGCGTCATTGGCGCAGATCCAGTAGCAGCCCTGGCTGTCCACCGCCGCGCCATCGGGGCGACCGGGCCAGGCGCGCATATCCACGAAGGGACGGCGATTGGACAGGCGAGCCTGGGCCAGGTCGAAGTCAAAGGCCCAGATTTGCTGCGACAAGGGATGCGAGTCCGACAGATAGAACGTACGGGCATCCGGACTGAAGGCCGATCCATTGGAGGTGTACAAGCCCTCCACGTAAGGGCCCGTCAGGCCCCGCTCGTCGAGGCAGTACAGCCCGCCAAGCGCCAGGCCCTGGGACATGTCCATCACCATGGAGCCCACCCAAAGACGGCCGGCCGCGTCACAGCGTCCGTCGTTAAAACGCATGCCCGCCCCCGGGTGCGCAACCACGGCCAAGTCTTCCAGTGCAGCAGACCCCGCCTCGTCCAGGCGGGCTGCGACGATACGGCTTTCCATCGCCGCAATCAGCCGGCCGTCGTCGGCCAGGGCGATGCAGCCAATGCGTTCGGGCAGAACCCACGAGGCCACCGCGCGCGTGGCCGACAACCAGCGCCGCACACAGCGCGACTCGATATCCACCCACCACAAGGCCCGCAGACGCTCATCCCAGACCGGGGACTCACCAACTCGGTCCGGTCCGCGGGCAATCACTTGGTAGGAAGACATGGGCGTAAGCAGCGCTGAGGGGATTGCAGAGATCGGAAAATTTCGGTATCTTATCGGTTGTCATACAACATAGCAGCTATTATTCCTAGAACATGCAACAACCAACCGGGGGTTTTCCCTAGTGAACGATTCAACTTCCCTGCGCCGCAGACCTCGCACCCTGGCCCTTGATCTGGTGGACAAGCTCACCGGAGAAATTCAACAGGCCCGGCTGCCAGCTGGCCACCGGCTGCCGACAGAGGCGGCCATCATGGACAGTTTTGGGGTCAGTCGCACCGTGGTGCGCGAGGCGATTTCTAGGCTGCAGGCCGCTGGACTGGTCGAAACCCGGCACGGGGTGGGCACCTTCGTGAGCACGCCGAGCGAAGCACCGGCCTTTCGGGTAAGCCCCGATCAGCTGGGCACGCTGCGCGAAGTGATCGCCCTGCTCGAGTTCCGCATCAGCGTCGAGACCGAGGCCGCCGCGCTGGCTGCGCAGCGCCGTCAGGGTGACAACTTACTTGAAATGCGGCGAGCGCTCGATGATTTCGGCCAAGCTGTGGAGGCTGGTAAAGACGCAGTGGGCGCTGACTTCGAGTTTCATCGCGAGGTGGCCCGGGCCAGCCAGAACCACCATTTCGTCGACCTGATCGGATCCCTGGGTCTGGGGGTCATTCCGCGCCGCCGACTGCAAAACACAGAGCTGATATCGGCCGATCGGCAAGCCTACCTGCGGCGGGTGAATCTAGAGCACGAGAGCATTTTCAACGCCATCGCCGCCCAGGATGCCGAGGCGGCGCGGGCGGCCATGCGCACCCACCTGTCCAACAGCCGCGACCGTTTGCGCCGCGGGGATCAAAACGGCACCTGATGCGATCGAGCGGCGTGCCGGCCGGAATGAACACTCACCTCAACCGGATCAAGACCCTGCTGAAATCGCGGGTTTGCCCGGATGAGCCAGCTTGACCCTAGTTGTACGATGTCTGATCTTTAAATCATGCAAACGCCTGAATCTTCCACGCCAGTCATTACCAGCCTGCAGGTCATCCCGGTGGCCGGCCATGACAGCATGCTGCTCAACCTGAGCGGCGCCCACGGCCCCTACTTCACCCGCAACCTGCTGATCCTGACCGACTCCTCGGGCCACACGGGCATCGGCGAGGTGCCCGGTGGCGAAAAAATCCGCCAGACCCTGGAGGAAGCCCGCAGCCTGCTGGTGGGCGAGTCCATCGGCAACCACAACCGCTTGCTCAATGCGATGCGGCGTCGGTTTGCCGATCGCGACAGCGGCGGACGGGGACAGCAGACCTTTGACTTGCGCGTGGCCATCCATGCCCTGACCGCCGCCGAAAGCGCCCTGCTCGATCTGCTCGGCCAGCATCTGGGCGTGCCCGTGTGCGCCCTGCTCGGTGAAGGCCAGCAGCGCGAAAAAGTGCAGATGCTGGGCTACCTCTTCTACATTGCCGACCGGCGCAAGACCGATTTGCCCTACCGCAGCGAAGCCGGCGCCGACAACGCCTGGTTTGCACTGCGTCATGAAGAGGCGCTCACGCCCGAGGCTGTGGTGCGCCTGGCCGAGGCGGCGCAGGCCCGTTACGGTTTTGAAGACTTCAAGCTCAAAGGTGGGGTGCTGCGCGGCGAACAAGAGGTCGAGGCGATTGTGGCCCTGCACGAACGCTTCCCCAAGGCCCGAATCACCCTCGACCCCAACGGAGGCTGGCTGTTGCGCGACGCGGTGCGCCTGCTGGGCAAGCTGCACGGGGTGCTGGCCTATGCCGAAGACCCCTGCGGCGCCGAGGGCGTGTTCTCGGGCCGGGAGGTGATGGCCGAATTTCGTCGCGCCACCGGGCTGCCTACGGCCACCAACATGGTGGCCACCGACTGGCGCGAAATGGCGCACAGCATCGCACTGCAATCGGTCGACATTCCGCTGGCCGATCCGCACTTCTGGACCCTGCAAGGTTCGGTGCGTGTGGCCCAGTTGTGCCAAATGCACGGCCTGACCTGGGGCTCGCATTCGAACAACCACTTTGATGTATCGCTGGCCATGTTCACCCACTGCGCGGCGGCCGCACCGGGCAAAGTCACGGCGATCGACACGCACTGGATCTGGCAAGACGGGCAGTTCCTGACCCGCGAGCCGCTACAGATCCGCGGCGGCTGGGTGGACGTACCTGCCAAACCCGGCCTGGGGGTGGAACTCGACATGGACGCGGTGATGAAAGCCCACGCGCTCTACCAGCAGCACGGGCTCGGCGCGCGAGATGACGCCATCGCCATGCAGTACCTGATCCCGGGCTGGACCTTCAACCCCAAAATGCCCTGCATGGTCAGGGCCTGAGCGCTTTCGGAGACGCTGACATGAAACTTGGATTCATCGGACTGGGCATCATGGGAGCACCCATGGCCGGTCACCTGCGGGCCGCCGGCCATGAACTCTTCGCGCACTCGCGCAGCGGCGTACCACAGCCCTTGCAAGAGGCCGGCGCGAAGGTCTGCCAGACACCCGCAGACGTGGCCCGGCAGGCCGACATCATCTTCACCATGGTGCCAGACACGCCCCACGTCGAGGCGGTGCTTTTTGGCGAGCAGGGCATCGCCCAGGGCCTGGGCGCAGGCAAGACCGTGGTCGACATGAGCTCGATCTCGCCCCTGGCGACCAAAGAGTTCGCCCAGCGCATCGCGGCCCTGGGCTGCGACTACCTGGACGCCCCGGTGTCCGGCGGCGAGGTCGGGGCCAAGACGGCCAGCCTGACCATCATGGTGGGCGGCGCCGAGGCCTCGTTCGAGCGTGTCAAGCCCCTGTTCGAACTGATGGGCAAGAACATCACCCGGGTCGGCGGCGTCGGTGATGGCCAGACTTGCAAGGTGGCCAACCAGATCATCGTCGCGCTCAACATCGAGGCCGTGGGCGAGGCCCTGCTGTTTGCTGCCAAGGCGGGCGCCGATCCGGCGAAAGTGCGCCAGGCCCTGATGGGCGGCTTTGCCGCCAGTCGCATCCTCGAGGTGCACGGCGAGCGCATGATCAAACGCACTTTCAATCCCGGCTTTCGCATCGAGCTGCACCAAAAAGACCTCAAGCTCGCGCTCGAAGGCGCCCACGCGCTGGGCCTGTCGCTGCCGCACACTGCCAGCGCCTTGCAAATGATGAACAGCTGCGCAGCCCATGGCGGCGCCCAGCTCGACCACTCCAGTCTGGTGCGGGCCCTGGAAATAGCCGGCAACTTCAATCTGGCGCAGGCTTGATGTGAGCGCCATGCCCCTGTACCCAAACGCGGCTGGCCGGCGCTGTAGCCAGATGCAGCCCCGCGAGGGCGCGGCGGATGCATCCCGCTTTGCCCGCCGCAACGTCAAGCACACTCGAAGGGGCCGCCTGCTGTGAACCCCCGGCACCTGCTGCAAGCCATGTTCGAGGCGGCCATCGCCTCGGCCCAGCCGGCCTTGGCGGTGCCGCCGCATCTGCCGGATCCCGCATCGGTCAAGGGTCGGCTGATCGTCATCGGTGCCGGCAAAGCCTCGGCCGCCATGGCCCGCGCGATGGAACAAAACTGGCACGGCCCCAAGCCCACCGGCCTGGTGGTCACACGCTACGGCTATGGCGTGGCGTGTGAGCACATCGAAATCGTCGAGGCCGCACACCCGGTGCCGGACCAGGCCGGGCTGCAGGCGGCCCACCGCATCCAGACCCTGGTGCAAGGCCTGAGCCCTGACGATCTGGTGCTGTGCCTGAGATCGGGTGGCGGATCGGCCTTGCTGCCGGCGCCAGCGGCTGGCTTGAGCCTGGCCGACAAGCAGGCCAGCAACACCCGGTTGCTCAAAAGCGGCGCCCCCATCGGCGGGATGGATTGCGTGCGTCGCCACCTGTCTACACGCAAGGGCGGGCGGCTGGCCGCCC
>JACCDP010240146.1_pt1 | contig 11496 bp, 12 predicted proteins | sample 7445841 | NCBI WGS metagenome assembly JACCDP01 (sample SAMN15323441, study PRJNA562643) | freshwater metagenome | isolation source: river surface water | place: USA:Blue River Watershed | collected 2017-08-17
GGTGCCATGATGAGTTTTGAGTTGAAAGGGGGATATGCATCAGGGGTAAAGTTCATGAACAAGCTGCAGCTCTGCACCCGAACGGTTTCATTGGGTACCTGTGATACCTTGTTATCGCATCCCGCCTCCATGTCGCACAGCTCTGTGCCTCGTGAAGACAGGTTGGCCTATGGAATCACAGACGGCCTGATCCGCCTGAGCGTGGGCATGGAAAACATTGAGGATATCCTGGCAGATTTTGAGCAGGCATTGGGATAGACACCTCTAACCCACAACCCACAACCCACAACCTACAACCTACAACCCACAACTGACAACCCACAACCCACAACCATTTCACCATGATCATACGCCGCGCCAAAAAAGAAGATTGCCCTGCCATGTTAGGCCTCATCCGGGAACTCGCCTTGTATGAAAAGGCCCCGCATGAAGTGACCGTGGATCCCAGGCATTTTGAGGAAAGCGGTTTTGGAGAGAACCCTGTATGGTGGGCATTTGTAGTGGAGGATTCCTCTCTGCCCACAAGACCCGTTGTGGCATTTGCGCTCTATTATATTCGTTATTCCACCTGGAAGGGCCAGGTTATGTACCTGGAAGATATTCTGGTCACAGAGTCCATGCGCGGCAAAGGCATAGGCAAAATGCTGATGGATAGGTTGATCGAAGAGGCCAAAGAGAAAGCCTTTAAAAGGATCACCTGGCAGGTATTGGATTGGAATGAGCCGGCCATTCATTTTTACAAGAAGTTCAATGCCAGTTTTGATCCTGAATGGGTCAATGTAGTTCTTGATCTCTAACCGAAGAGTTGGGTAAATAGGCTCTTTTTCCTACCTTCGCGGCAAATCTGAACATCACATGGCAGGCCAGTTAAAAGAAGTAAGAAACCGGATCAAAAGTGTGCAATCCACCCAGCAGATCACCAAGGCTATGAAGATGGTGAGTGCCGCCAAATTGCGCCGTGCGCAGGATGCCATCCTCCAGATGCGTCCTTATGCTTCCAAACTGCAGGAAATGTTGAGCAATATTGTGAGCAATGCAGAAGGGGGCAGCTCCATTTCCCTGGCTGAAGCAAGACCTGTAAAAAAGGCCCTGCTCATCGTCATTACCAGTGATCGTGGTCTTTGCGGAGCCTACAATGCCAATATCCAGAAAAGGGCTCTTTCAACCATCGAGGAACGCTATGCTGATCTTGCCAGCACGGGCAACCTTACCATCTGGGCCATCGGTAAAAAAGGGGCTGAATTCTTCCAAAAGAGAGGCTACACTGTTGATACTCGTTTCCGCGATACCTTCCTTCAACTGTCTTTTGGAGCGGTACAAACATGTGCCCAGGCAGCTGTTCAGGCCTACCAGCAAAAAGAATTTGATGCTGTAGAGATCGTTTACAGCGAGTTCAAAAATGCAGCCTCACAGGTTTTTGTAGCAGAACAATTCCTGCCCATTCCTAAAAATGAGCCGGTGAAAGGAAAGTCACAAAAAGCTGATTTCATCTTTGAACCAGAAAAGGGTCAGTTGATCGCTGAGCTGATGCCAAAAATCCTCAATACCCAACTTTTCAAGGCAGTACTCGACGGCAATGCTTCTGAGCATGGTGCCCGCATGACGGCGATGGACAAGGCATCTGAAAACGCCAATGAATTGCTGAAGTCCCTCAAGATCTCCTATAACCGCGCCCGCCAGGCTGCCATCACCACTGAGCTTACCGAGATCGTAAGTGGTGCAGCGGCTCTGCAGGGATAAGATAGACAAGAAATGGAAATAGCCAACCTTATCAACCACGTAGAAGCCCTGATCTTCGCCAGCGAAAAACCGCTGTCTTCACTGGAAATCGTTGAACTGGTCAACCAGGCCTTTGGCTTCATGGATGATAAGATCATCATCGACCAGGTAGAAACCTCTATCGAAGGCATCAAAGAAAAATATACTGCAGAATTCTATCCTTTTGAGCTGCGCGAAAGCGGAGGGGGATGGCAATTTCTGACCAAAAAGGATTACCACCAGACCATTGCACAACTGAATGGCGACAAGTTTCTGAAGCGATTGTCGACCGCTGCCCTCGAGACACTGGCCATCATCGCCTACAAACAACCCATCACCAAATCCGAGATCGAAGCCATCCGGGGGGTGAACTGTGATTACTCTATTCAAAAGTTGCTTGAAAAAGAACTGATCGTCATCTCCGGCAGAAATGAAAACATGGTAGGCAAACCCCTGGTTTACATCACCTCCCGACAATTCATGGATTATTTCGGGATCAATTCTGCTGATGAATTGCCCAAGATCGCTGAGGTGCTGGCAGAACAGATCGTGATGCCTACGCTTGTCAATGCGGATCATTTTGAAACGGAGGGTGGAATACAGGAGCAAGCTCCGAGCGAGGAGACAGGAGATGAGGGTACAACCGAAAATATTGAAGGAGCATAGTCAAAACAATCGGTCATGGCTCCTGCACTTTCCAATGAAATCTTGTTAGAAGCGGCATCACGCTATGGCACACCTTTGTACGTCTATGATGCAGAAAGGATCATTTACCAATACGGATTGCTCAAAGAATCGTTCCATCGCTCTGATGTAAGGATCTTCTATGCCTGCAAAGCCTTGACCAATGTCAACATCCTGAAAGTATTGCAAAGAGAAGGATCAGGAATCGATTGCGTGAGCATGAATGAAGTGAGACTGGCCATGAAAGCAGGTTTCGCTACCGATCACATCATCTTCACTCCCAACAGTGTCAACCTTGATGAATACCTTGAAGCAACAGCACTGAGGGTCAACATCAACATTGACAACCTGAACATCCTGGAAGCATTCGGAAACAGATTCGGACATGATTATCCGGTCATCATCCGACTGAATCCGCATATCATGGCAGGAGGGAATCTCAAAATATCAACGGGCCATGTAGATTCTAAATTCGGCATCTCCATCGATCAGGTGGATCAGATTCTCGATGTGGTCAAAAAAACCAATCTTCATGTCAAAGGATTGCACATCCATACCGGTAGTGAGATCAAAGACCTGGAGGTTTTTGTCAAAGGATTAAACACGGTATTGGACATCACCCGACAGTTTCCTGAAGTAACCATCATCGATCTGGGAGGTGGTTTCAAAGTTCCGTACAAGCCCGATGAAATTGGAACCGACATGGCTGCATTGGGCCTAGAACTTTTCAATACGATACAGGCGTTTGAAAAAACATCCGGCAGAAAATTCCAGGTCTGGTTTGAACCCGGCAAATTTCTGGTAAGCCAATGTGGGTATTTTCTGGTAAAAGCCAATGTCATCAAGCAAGGCCCCACTCGAAGCTTCATCGGCGTCAACAGCGGTTTCAATCACCTGATTCGTCCCATGTTCTACGATGCCTATCACAAGATTGAAAATATTTCCAATCCCAACGGAGAGACGAAGACCTATAATGTCGTGGGCAATATTTGCGAGACAGACACTTTTGCATGGGACCGCGAGTTGAATATGGTTAGTGTCAATGATATTCTCGTTTTTCACAATGCCGGTGCTTATGGATTTGAAATGAGCAGTCGCTTCAACTCACGTGCCCGTCCTGCTGAAGTGATGGTCAACAAGGGACAAATCAATTTGATCAGAAGAAGAGAAAATTTTGAAGATATCCTGCAAGGAGTCATCCTAGACGACTGATCCTATTTTCGGTACTTGCCATCAAAACTGCATCGAACCCCTCTGTGGTTACCGCAAGCTTCCAGTTCTTTTACCTGCAAGGTTTTGCCGGAGAAACTAAATTCCAAGATACAATGGTCGTCTGCTTTATTGTAGTGAAAAACCTTGGGTTTTACCTGTACCATATCACCACGCAAACTGCCGTCACAACTGTTGCCTGATTTTTCAATGTTGATAAAGAAAAGAAGTTTGCCAGGCTTGCCTCCGTCACGGATGGATACAAAATTCTTCTTATCGATCTTGTAGTCACCACTCAAAGGATCTTTTCTGGACAAGGTATCGATCGGATTGTAAACAGTTTTCTCCACTACCGGCTCATTGCTTTCTGTAAGGATGAGTGTGAACAATCCTTCTGTATTGTAAACATATGCGCTCTTGTTATAATAAGCCTGACCGTTTCCGGATGTAGTATTGCGTTGTTTGATGACGGTTAGCTTTTTATCTAGCATGCCTTCTACACTTGTATGGCTGTCTGTGCTTTTCTCCACCAATGGCATGGCTGCCTTGAAAACATTTTCCTTGTCGAAGCAAAGAATATAAACCGTTTTTCTTCCTTTCTTTTCTGCCGTTAAAAACAGATAGGTCTCTTCTGTGTCTTTCGCTTTGTATTTTCCTTTTCTAAAGAATCGGATGTCCTTTGTCTTGCCCAGTGTTTTAAAAATACTATCTGGTATAAATTCCGAAACTACTTTCGACTTTGTATAAAAACTATCCAATTCCTTCTGTGCAAGATCTTTTTGTTGAAATTGGATGGGCAGGGGTTTTTCAGGAAAAGCATTGATGAAATCAATCGTCTCAATATCCTCGTCTGTGTTGATGTCTTTGGTTGCGGAAGAACAGGAGAGCAGAAACAAATACAATACGGGTATCCATTGATATAACAGGCGCCTTGCATTCCCATTGGCAGGGGTGCTTGCGCTCATGGAAGTATTTTTTCCTTTACCGGTTTTCATTCGGCGGCAAAGTAATGAAAATTCCAGCTACCCCTACCAGGTCATGTTTTATCCCCTAAAGGTTTGTGTATAAATAACACGATAAACCCCCTGTTTCGGCCAAAAAATGGTTATCTTGCAGGTTCATTAATTACCCTGTTGAAATGACCAATTTTAAACAATTCAGCGTCCCCTATTCGATCGATACCAAATATGCTAAAAAGACGGCTTATTTCTCCATGGAGTTCGCCATCCACCAGCCTTTGAAAATATACAGCGGAGGCCTTGGCTTCCTATCCGGTTCCCATCTGCGCAGTGCGTACGAGCTTCGCCAAAATCTCATCGGTATTGGCATCCTGTGGAAATATGGATATTATGACCAGGCAAGGAACCAGGACCAAACCCTTCAGGTTCAATGGAACGAAAAGATCTATAATTTTCTGGAAGATACCGGGATCAAGTTTCAGATCATGATCCATGACGCACCCGTTTGGGTAAAGGCTTTTTATTTGAATCCCGAGACCTTCAAGAGTGCTCCTCTTTTCCTGTTGAGTACAGATCTTCCTGAAAATGATTATGTATCGCAAACCATTACTCATCGCCTCTATGATGCCAACGTAGCCACCAAAGTGGCACAGTTCATTCTGTTGGGAGTGGGTGGCGCAAAGCTGATTGATGAACTGGGTTTCCATCCGGATGTTTACCACCTGAATGAAGCGCATGCCATCTCTTCAGCTTTCTATCTCTTGAACAAGAACGGCGGTGATCTCGAAGCGTTGAAAAAGCAATTGGTTTTCACTACCCATACTCCGGAAGAGGCAGGAAATGAAAAGCATGATATCTTCCTATGCAACAAGATGTCCTATTTCTGTGGCATGCCATTGGAAAAAGTTCGGGAGATCACCGGTATGCAGGATGATCAGTTCAATCACTCACTGGTTGCGTTGCGTTTTGCACGGCTCTCTAATGCTGTTTCTGAACTACACGGGCATGTCAGTCGCAAGATGTGGAACAAACACGAAGGAGTTTGTCCCATCATCCATATTACGAATTCCCAGAACTGGCGCTATTGGGCGGATAAGCAACTCTATTTTGCCATGGATGAATCGAACGACGAGAGGTTCATCGATCGCAAACGCTATCTGAAGAAAAGGGCCTTTGATCTGGTGGCTGATCAGACCGGAAAGCTGATGGATCCGGATGTATTCACCATCGTATGGGCCCGTCGTTTTGCCGGTTACAAACGTGCTGATTTGTTGACGCGCGACCGTGAAAGATTTGAAGCCCTGCTCAACAATCCCAAATATCCCGTACAATTCATATGGGCGGGTAAGCCTTATCCGGTGGATTACCCTGCTATCTCTGAATTCAATCACCTGGTGCACATCAGCAAGGCATACAAGAACATGGCGGTCTGTACTGGTTATGAATTGGGACTCAGCAAAAGATTGAAGCAAGCAGCAGATGTATGGCTGAACAATCCCCGTGTTCCCCGTGAAGCTTCTGGTACGAGTGGTATGACAGCTGCCATGAATGGTGCTGTCAACGTATCCACCAATGACGGCTGGATCGTGGAGTTCATCAACCATGGTAACAATGGTTTCGTGGTGCCTCCTCAGGATTATGAGAACATGCATGTGCAGGACCAGGACCAATATGATCTGGATGAGCTTTACAGAATCCTCAGCGAAGAAGTACTGCCATTGTATTACGAAGCACCCCATACCTGGAGACAAATTGTTCAAAACGGCATGAGAGATGTGCGTTTTAAATTTGATTCCAACAGAATGGCTGCAGAATACTATGATCTGCTCTATAATGGTTGAGAATCCTACCTTTGCCTCATGATTCTTCCAGTAGTTGCATATGGACATTCTGTTCTGCGCCAGGTAGGTAAGGATATTCAGCCTGACCATCCCGGATTGACAGACCTGATCACCAACATGTGGGAAACCATGTACCGTGCCCATGGCATGGGACTGGCTGCTCCGCAAGTCAATCATGCTATCCGTTTGTTCGTGATCGATACTGAACAGGTGTATGAAAATTATGAGGAGGAAGAGAAAAAAGTTTTTTCGGGTGAGACAGGTTTCAAGAAAGTATTCATCAATGCCAGGATCACCGCCACAGCCGGTAATAGCTGGACATGCGATGAAGGGTGTTTGAGCTTGCCGGGTTTCAGGGAAGAGGTAACCAGAGAGGATGAGATAACCATCACATATCAGGATGAGCAATTCAATTCATTTACAGAAACATACCGGGGATTGAATGCCAGGGTGATCCAACACGAATACGATCACATAGAAGGCAAGTTGTTCATCGACCATATCTCCCTGCTCAAACGCAAAATGCTCAAGAAAAAGCTTGATGATATTACATTGGGAAGGGTAAAGGCCGGATACAAAATGTTATTGCCTAAGTAAGCCTGTCCAGGTATTCCTGCAGCATTAACGCTGCAGCCATCTTGTCGATATTTCCTTTTTCCTGTCGGTCCTTTTTTTTCATGCCCATTTCCACCATGGCTCTTGATGCTTGCTTGGAACTGAATTGTTCATCAACAGTTTCAATGGCAATATTGGGAAAACTGTTTTTTAGTCGCCTTACATTGTGCCTCACTGCAGCCGTGGCATCTGTATCGCTCCCATCGAGGTTCAGGGGCAATCCAATCAGTATTTTTTCAACCGTTTCTTTGCTCACATAATCCTTCAAAAAATCAAAGAGAGTTGATGTGTCTACCGTTGTAAGTGGACTGGCGATCATCTTCAATGGATCCGTGACGGCAATGCCAGTACGTTTTTTCCCATAATCCAATGCCATGATTCTTGCCATCCTATGCTTTTAGAAAAAGGTCCAAAACGGTGAACAATGCGTAGAGCAAACTGGCAATTCCGTTGGTTGTCATGAATGCAATGTTCACCTTGCTCAGGTCATCTGCTTTCACCAGGCTGTGTTGGTAATTGAGCAATCCAACAAAAATGCCCAGACCGATCGTACCGGCCCAACCCAATTCCATTTGGATGTCGGCGCCAAAAATGAAGAGCGCACTGGCAATGTGCAGCACCCTGGAGAGCAGCAACGCATTTTTTCTTCCCAATGCAGCCGGTATCGAACGCAGTCCCATTGAACTGTCAAACTCCTCATCTTGCAGGGAATAGATGATATCAAATCCACTGACCCAGGTGACAACACCGAGCGACAATAAAACAACAGCGATGTTCACAGTTTCTGTGACTGCGATAAACGCACCTGTTGGTGCCAATGCCAATCCCAGCCCCAATACCAGATGACACAGTGCCGTGAAACGCTTGGTATAACTATATCCAAGGATCACCAGCAGCGCTACAGGTGATAGCCAAAAACAAGTCATGTTGATCAGGAAGGCAGCCCCCATGAACAGGATCACATTCAGGATGGTGAAGCGGAGGGCGCTGGAGGGGCTGATGATACCCTTTGGGATTTCACGAATGGCAGTCCTGGGATTTTTGGCATCAAATTCCCGGTCGAGGTAGCGATTGAAAGCCATCGCTGCACTGCGGGCAAAGACCATGCAGGCGATCACCCATATGAATTTCAGGTACTCATTTGAAAAGTAGGCGAGAACGATGTTTTCGTTTGCAGGAAAGAGGCCAGGTTGGCTTGCTTTCAAGTGAAAGATACCCATGAAAAAACCAGTGATGGCAAAAGGCATCGCAAAGATGGTATGCGAAAATTTAACAAGGGATAGGTAGTCGCGTAATTTCTTCATGCCTGCATCTTTTTATAGACTTCCCACAAAACAATTCCGGCCGATACACTGATATTGAAGGAATGTTTGCTGCCAAACTGTGGGATCTCAACAGTTCCATCGCACGCAGCCAGGCAGCTTTCACTCACCCCTTCCGCTTCATTGCCGAAGACAAGCGCTGTTTTTTCACCTTTGCCCAACTGAAGCTCCTGCAACAAAAAACTGTCATGTGTCTGCTCTACCGCCAACACACGGTATCCCATATTTTTCAGGTTCTCGATCGCCAGCACAGCATCTTCACAGGCTTCCCATTGTACTGTTTCTGTTGCGCCCAACGCCGTCTTTTGAATGTCGCGGTGCGGTGGTTTGGGGGTATAGCCACCCAGCAAGATCTTCTCAACCCTGAAGGCATCTGCTGTTCGAAAAACACTTCCAACGTTGTGCATGCTCCTGACATTGTCCAATAGTATTGTTACAGGATGCTTTTCGGCCTCCTGAAAATCCTTCTGGCTGAGCCGCTGTAGTTCATCCATCGACTTTTTGAGCATGCTGCAAAGATACGCAGTGGCTTTTTTACCTTCAGAATAAAAGATAACTTTGTGTCTTATGCAGGAAGCGTTTCAACAGGTTTTGGAGTCCTTGAAAAAATGGCAGCCAAAACATGATATTTCACTAGAATCTTTGCAACAGGCAGGCAGTAATCGACAGTATTTCCGTTTGCAACACGAAGGGCGGTCTTATATCCTGACCTACAATCCTGCCAATACCCCTGAGAACAATGCTTTTGTGGAATTCACCAAGCATTTCAGCAGCAGATCACTGAATGTGCCTTCAATCGTCTATTCAGACGATGAACTGCGTTTTTATGTTCAGTCAGACCTGGGGGATCTTTCTCTTTTTGATGTCATGAAGCAGGAAGGGTTCACGGAAAATGTAAAGGCTCTTTTCAAAAAGACCTGTACATCCCTCGCGAAATTGCAGGTCATAGGGGGGCAAGACCTGGACTATGGCAATTGTATCGCCACCCGTTCATTTGACAAGCAGGCGATCTATTCAGATCTGCTCTATTTTCTCTATTATTTTGTCAGGGCTTTGGATCTGCCGTACGACAAAAATCTGCTGCTCAATGATTTTGAAATGTTGAGCAGCTATCTGATGCAGGAAGAAAGCCATCACTTCATGCACCGAGACTGCCAGAGCCGAAATGTGATGTTGAAAGACGGTGAGGCCTATTTCATCGATTACCAGGGCGGTATGCAGGGAGCCTTGCAATATGATATTGCCTCTTTGCTTTGGCAGGCCAGGGCTCAAATGCCCTATGATTGGAGGGATGAACTCGTTGGATATTATTTTGATGAGGTGAATGGTCTTTTGAAAGGTCGACTGGATCGCCAGAACTTTCTTGACAGCTACGATGGCTTTGTGTTGATCCGCATGCTGCAAACATTGGGTGCCTATGGATTCCGGGGATTGTTTGAACGAAAGCCTCATTTCATTGCCAGTATACCTTTTGCGCTCAAAAACCTGAAATGGTTTTTAGAGAATAAAAAACTGCCCGTGCGATTGCCTGCTCTTCAAAAAGTATTGCAGGACATCATTTCTGATGAGATCATGCAGAAATTTGAACCGGTAGTTGCCGGTCCAGAAACACCATTGGTGATTCACGTGAACAGTTTTTCTTATCGGAAAGGAATCCCGGAAGACCTGCATGGAAATGGCGGTGGATTCGTCTTTGATTGCCGGGGCATCCTCAATCCCGGTCGTATTGAAGAGTACAAAACCCAAACCGGAAGAGACAAAGCCGTTCAGGAATTTCTCATCCACAAAACCAGCATGCCTGCCTTTTTGCAACATGTATTTGGCATGGTGGATATTTCGGTAGAGGATTATATCAAACGAGGATTTGAAGGACTCACCATCAGCTTTGGTTGTACTGGCGGACAGCACCGCAGTGTCTATGCAGCAGACCGTTTGGCGCAACACCTCAAAGAAAAGTACAAAGTGAATACCATTGTGAGGCATGTTGAGCAGGAGGCTAAAAACTGGATCAATGAGCGGTATTGAAAATTGCAAAGCCATGATCTTTGCTGCTGGGCTGGGGACCAGGCTCAAGCCTTATACCGATCATCATCCCAAGGCCTTGGTGAAGGTGAATGGCAAATCTTTGCTCGAAAGGAATATTGAATACTTGCGGTCGTTTGGCATCAGTGAATTTGTCATCAATACTTTTCATTTTTCAGGACAGATCCATTTGTTTCTTTCCCGTTATCGCAATACAGATCTAACCATTCATGTCTGCTATGAAGAAGGGGGTCCCTATGAGACCGGCGGTGGCTTGGCCAATGCTGCTCCTCACTTAAACAATAACGGACCCTTTGTGGTCATGAATGCAGATATTCTTACTGATCTTGACCTGGGTGCCATGTTTGCTTCTCATCAGGTGCACAGACCCTTGGCTACCCTTGCCGTTACAAAGCGCGAAAGCGCAAGACAATTTTTGTTTGATCAGCACATGAAGCTTAGTGGATGGCAAAACAATAAAACGAATGAATTGCGATTGTCATCTGAAGATTCAAGTGCAGAAAACCTATTGCCATTTGCTTTTTCCGGTATTCATATCATTGAGCCAAGGTTGTTTGCGCTGATGCCGGTTTCAGGAATATTTTCAATCACTGATACGTATCTGCAATTATCCAGTACGGAAACCATCTTGGGCTATGATCATTCAGGCGATGTTGTGTTGGATGTAGGAAAGCCGGATGCGCTGGCTACAGCCGCTTCTCTTTTTCCATAAACCCATTTATCTTTTGTCATGTCTACAGTTCCGATTTTGTTGGAGTGGAAGGGTCAGCGCCTTTGGATCAGTCCTGAGCGTTGTCTGTTTTGGGAGGAACAAAGCATGCTCATCCTATCCGATCTCCACATTGGAAAGACAGCACATTTTCGAAAGGCGGGGATTGCCGTGCCCCAGCAGCTGTTTCAAGAAGACATGCATCGGTTGTATCAACAAATCCATTATTTTAATCCTGATCGCATTTTGATCACGGGAGATCTCTTTCACAGTCATGCAAACATTGAGCATGAGGTCTTTGCCAGGTGGCGTGAAACATTAGGGGATCGGGAAATCATGCTGGTACGCGGAAACCA
>JACCDP010085529.1_pt1 | contig 11495 bp, 9 predicted proteins | sample 7445841 | NCBI WGS metagenome assembly JACCDP01 (sample SAMN15323441, study PRJNA562643) | freshwater metagenome | isolation source: river surface water | place: USA:Blue River Watershed | collected 2017-08-17
TGTCAACGCGGCGTCTTGACTAGATTGCACAGTCAAGGACATATTTACTATGGTTATCAGGAGCCCTAATCATGACCGTTAGTGAACAAGAACGTGATTACATGCAAAATCTCATGAACATCCTGGAAGGACGAGGGGTTGTTGAATCCCCACAGCCCAAACAGCGCAAGCCCATCCAGGAAAGCACAGAACTAGCTGGTGCAGGTCAAGTGACTGAGGCTGACATTTCTGCCATGCATGATGTTCTAAGTAAGTTGGAAAGTATTACAACTGATTTGGTGCATGATCCTGAACCCAATCAAGAGTTCCGGCAGGCCCTACAAGAACAAAGAAACCCCCAGGGCTTGAGCGTGGGCAGTTGGCAAATTGCAGTGCATGAGGATCCAGCAAGACTGGCAGGACGGCAGTATTACAGCATTCATCACACACATACCCAACAAGTGATAGCAAACGACATCAGCTTGTATGAAACTGCATTGGGTGTTGCACGTCTGCTGAACCGGGGTGAAGTTGTTAATAGCTGGAAAATACGTGAGCTATTTGAGCAAGACGACACATACACCAGTCATAAAATTGACGCACATAGATTTCGCATACGCAGTCGCAAAACTCGCGATCAGCATCAACGCCAGCTTTATGAAACACGCCAACAGGCCAGCAGCGATCGAGCACAGGTTATTCGGGAACAACTGAAAAAAACGCTGGCCAGTTAGTCAATATTCTACTAAAATATCTTTACCTGCTGTGTGTGTATAAATACTTGTCAGTTAGCATACCCAGGCAGCAGGTAAAAATTCATGGTTATTGATTACTTGGATCCCACTCCAAATTACAGACTACAACAAATACGCCATACATTGAAAACCGTTCATGGTGTTGAACTTCCCCGTCAACTAAGTGAAACCCACATCAATCACTTGATCAGCAAGACACAACAAGAACAAAAAAGTCTTGTGGAAAACAGCAGCTTCAACAGCTACTTAAACAATCCTGAATACATCAAAAGCATGTTGATACTGGAAGCTTTGCGCATGCAACTGCGTGAAGTAAGTCCTGGTCGTAAAACCCGCAGCAAAACTTTTCAGGAGTCACAAGAAACTGCCATGACAAAAGAACAACAACGGTTGGCATTTGCACAAAAACTAGAACAGTTTGCCACACACGTGATTCCTCCCAGCAAGACTGGCAAGTTGAGCAATGAAGAAAAACTGCAACAGGAACAACGCGATTTGTTCATTGTTGCCTTGCAAACTATAGCTGATAAACTACAGCATATGGGCACAGCCTGGGCCAAGGAACAAGCCACCCAACTGACAACACTGGAACGTGATATTATCAAGCTCATGCGCCATGCAGAACAAGCTGGTATGTTAGACAACATAACTCCCAAAATAAAAAATCGTATCGTGAACAAAGGCGTGGAGCTATATGGACCAGCCTTGATAGCGCAGCGCCAGGAAGTTCTTGATGAACCAGAAATACGCCGAGGAGACTGGGAAGTAGACAAGGAAATAGAGAAGGAAAAAGAGCAGCCCATGGATAAAAAGGCCAAGAAATCTGTTAAAGAAACTGACATGCTGCAAGCTCGTCGGCTAGCTACCCCTGAAGGCAACGAATTCACTCAGGCTAGGTTGCAAGCTATTAAACACGGCAAAAGTCATTTCCAAGTTGGTGGAAAAACATACCCTGTCAAGGGCGACACTCGCGATGAACTTGCCCAAGTTGATGAAACAGTTCTAGATGAAATGCACGACAGCCTTGAGTTTGACATGGAAGTGTCAAAAGATCCACATACAGATGTCAAACATTATGAATATCAAGCCAGCATGAGCCGCAGTGAACTTTATCGCAATGCCAAGTATGCCATGAGCATGATGAATCTAATCCAAGTCAACGAAGAAGTTGAACCCTGGATTGCTGGTGCATTGACAAAAGCAGCCAACTATCTTGATAAAATTTATCATTACCTTGATTACTACAAGACTTTTGAACCCGAACAGCTTCCTGAAGACCTAGATGGTGACATGGATCTGGGCGAAACATCTGGTAGTGTTACCCGTCAAAATCTCATGATGATTGTGGAATACAGCACAAAGTTGTTTGAAATGATCAAACCAGGCGATCATCTAGAAGGCTGGGTGGCCATGAAGCTTACCACAGCCAGCGAATGCATCAGCAGCGCCAAACATTATTTGGACTACAAGCAATTTGAAATGCATGCTCTGGACGATCACTTCAGTGATGCTCGTGCTGGAAAAAGCCGTCATCTTGCCGAGCAACGTCTACGTCGCGCCAAGATCATGGAACAACAAGATCTAGCGCAGGCAGAAACACTGCTTGCAGCCAAGGACTTGAGCAATCAACTACAACAAACTGCGGAAAAAATAGCCAAGATGAGCGTGGAAGACCTCATGCCCTTGGTGGATGTCATGCGCGAACAGTTTGGCCCAGAAGCAGCCCAGGGTTTTAACGACAGTGTTAAAGCCAGCCTGGAATCTTTGCTGAACACAACAACAGAAACCAAGGATCAAATTGATTCCAGTATTGACACTTTGCAACAAGGCGGAATTCCCGGAGAACAAGCCGAGCAACCCGAGCCGGGTGTAGAACCTGCAGACATGGCAGAACCCACAGATGACGAAACAGAACTTCAAGAACCACCGGTAACTACACCAGAAGAACCTCTAGGCCGTAGTAAAAAGCGCGACTTGGCAGAAGCCTGGGACGATGACTGGGGCAGTGAAGATCCAGACATGGATGGTAATGCATACGAAATGGGCTATCGTGCAGGAATAGCAGGCAAAAGCTCACTTGATAATCCATTTGAAGGCAAGGATGAGTTCCGTGCAGGTGAATGGGAAGATGGGTATAATGACGGTCGCAAAGAAGAAGGCTTAATGGAATCACGCAAAAGTAAAAAGCGCGACTTGGCAGAAGCCTGGGACGATGACTGGGGCAGTGAAGATCAAGACATGGATGGTAATGCATACGAAATGGGTTATCGCGCTGGTTTAGCAGGAAAAAGCTCACTTGATAACCCATTTGAAGGCAAGGATGAATTCCGTGCAGGTGAATGGGAAGATGGGTATAATGACGGTCGCAAAGAGGGTGGCATTATGGAATCACGCAAAAAATGCCAGGAATGCGGAACAGGCATGTATGAAGCTCGCAAAGGCAAAATGACATGCAACAAGTGTGGTGCAAAACTGGCGGAGACCAAAACAAAGAAAACTACAGCCAAAGTTAAAGAAAGTCTCATGGGAGCAAATCCATATGAACTAATGGACTATGATCGTTTGAAGCAAAAAGCAGCAAGTGATCCTAAAGCACGTCAAGAACTTGCACGTCGTGGACCGCAACCTGCTCCCAGCGTGGGCATGAAGCCCAGTGTAACTGGTGTCAGCAATCCCTATGATATTGCAAGTGATCAACGTTTGCAACAACTGGCTACAAAAGGTGACGCCCGGGCAAACCAAGAACTACAACGTCGTAAAACATCAGGTTTGGCGGAAACACGTTTACAGGAAAAAGCACCACCAGGTGAAAAAGCCGAACGTTTTATACGCCAGAATAAAGAAAAGTTTAAAAAACAATACGGCGATCGCTGGGAAGAAGTTTTATATCGAACTGCATGGAAACAGTTTGGTGACAAAAATGAAAGTTTTCGTAAAAACCAAACCCAACTGGAATCTGTAAACCGTATTATAAAAGATCTCGAGCGCCAACTGCAGGAGCATCGTGCAAGTTGGAAGCTACAACTTCAAGAAGGCACCGTTGTGGATCCACTCAACACTGGTTATGGTCTAGAAGGCGAAGTTATTGCTGGAAAGCTGCAACAAGCTCGCACACACAAACACACATTGCAGCGTTGGTTGTCTGCTTACAGAAACCACGGTTGTCATCAACTACAAGAGCAAGTTGCCACAGTGCGTGAAATTCACAAACTGCAAGCAGCCAAAAAGCAAGCACCCTGGGGATTGGCTTACCAAGACAAGCACGGTCAACAGCACCAAAAGTTTTTTGAAAGCCAGGATAATGCCAAGCTGTGGCGTGATCTAAATGCCAAAGACATCCAAGTCCTACAAATGTTTGGACCTCGTGACTTTGATAAAAAAATAGCCAAACTGCGGGGCTCGCTATAACGTGCGTATATCAGAGATTTTGTGCGAAGATATTGAACAAGAAGCCGCGCAAAGTTTGAAGCAAATGTTCATACCTTACCTTGCTAATAAAACCAGCAAGGTAAGCATGGACTTAATTAAACGTCACATGAAAGAACTTCATGGGCAGGATTGGGATACAACCTCAGATTGGATCATGAACACCCTAACAGGAACTCCTTTTGTGAAAAGAGTTACTCCTGATCATGTCTATCTGGATGTTGATACCCCCGAGACTGTGACAAGCACAGACGAATCTGAAAAATCTCGTGACCATGTAGCACGCATGGCTAAAAAAACCATTAAAAAATAACCTGTGACATTGCCATAAGATTGTAGTAAGCTGTTGACATGCAACTCAATCCTGTTTATCCCTATAAAAAACTAGAACGTGGCCTAAATGACCAAGGACAACGTAGGTATCTTACTCCCGACGGAAATAAACTTGCCAGTGTGACAACAATTTTGGAAGCCACAAAACCCCTGGAAGCCAAACAGGCTTTGGCAGCTTGGAAACGGCGCATGGGCGACAAAAAGGCTCAAGCCATAACCACAGAAGCTGCCACGCGGGGCACTATCATGCACAGCTATCTGGAAAAAACTCTGTTGGGATTAAACCCACAATCAGGGACAAACGTTTATCACAAGCAGGGCTGGGGCATGGCACAAGTTTTGATTGAAAACTACCTTCGTCCTAATTTGAGTGAGGTTTGGGGTTTGGAAGCAAATCTTTATTATCCCGATTTATATGCAGGAACAACAGATTGCTGTGGCCTGTGGGCAGGCCAACCCAGCATTGTGGACTTTAAACAAAGCAATCGACCCAAAACCAATGAGCGAGTTTTTGATTACAAGCTACAGCTTGTTGCCTATGCCCACAGCCACAATCAACTTTTTGGCACTGACATTCGTCAAGGCGTGATTGTCATGGCAACACCGCAGCTAGAGCATCAATGCTGGGTGTTGCGTGATCAGGAGTTTGAAGATTTCAGCCAGTTGTGGTGGCAGCGAGTGGCTGAGTTTTACAAGGTTTAATGTTAGGCCGAGGCTAGCTTTTGCGCCTGAGCCACATGCTTGCAGGCCCTGTTAAACTGGCCCGCAACACAGTTGCAACGCCAGTTACCGCGGTTTTGTGTTACAGTGTAAACCGCCCCTTTGCTGCCGGCAATTTGCCATTCAGCAGCTACTACAGGCACTGGGCTGACAATGTTCACAGTTTGCTTGCCAGAGGCAGTGGAAAACTCCACTACCTCATCCCAGCGGATCACACGCATGGCGTGGAAACGCTCGCCCGTCATACAGAAGCTGTGTTCGGGCACCCAACTGGGGCTTGCTACCACCGTGCCCTGGAACTCGCTTGTCAAGGGCCGCCATGTCAGCATGCCCTTGACGCGATTTTTAACCACAACGGTGATTGACTCACCAACTTGGATCTGGGGTGTTTTGCTCATGTGCCCATGATAGCACATCGGCTAGGGACGTCAACCAAAAAAAAACACAAAAATAACCTATTGATTTTATTGTTTTTTGAAAAACCTAATGGCATCAATAGTTTGCCACATGTCTTGCCAAGCAAGCAGCAATGTGAAATCAAAGAACCTGTTATGCCAAACTGCATAGCAAGAGTTCTTGACAGGTTGATTTTTGCAACGAGCCAGCCACAACTGAGCTGCTACGCAACCACCTGCAACTACGGCTTTTGCAACAAGAACCAACAGTGTAGCAAGAACAACCAACACCAGGCCAAACCACACCAAGGCACCGGTCAACCAAAACAAAGTGTTCATGGCAGCAGTTTAGCAGATGACCTGCAGATGTCAATCCCATGCCTGTGTGATCTCTAATAAATACCCAACATGGAGATCCCACAAGCATGACTATTGTAGTTACCAGCCGAATTCAACACCGTAGAGGTTTGCGTAGCGATTTGCCCGATCAACTTAGCGAAGGCGAGTTGGGTTGGTGCTTGGATACACGTCAGTTGTTTATAGGCAACAGTGATGGATTTGGAGACAATACTGAAATCATCACACAGTTCAGCCAGGAAGTGCTCAGTAATGTCAATGTGCTTGCAACAAATACAACTGTGGCCCGATCACTAGCAGACAGGTTTGCTGATGTTTACAATCTCAGAGATTTTGGTGCTGCAGGTGATGGCAGCGATGCCACAGCGGCTTTGCAACTGGCGATAAACACGGCAGGTAGTTACAGCACTATATTTGCTCCACCGGGAATTTATGGTTTGAATTCTGTTAGTCTTATCGACGGAATAGAAATACAAGGCGCAGGATCAACTAGCACAATTTTCCGCAGCAATACCAACAACACAGTGATGTTCAGCTATGCAAGCGGAAATACCACAGGATTTGGTATTACCCTACGCAACTTGCAACTGGATACGCTGGATACAGTGGGATGTACCGGCATACAGCTCAATGGCGGCAATACCTCTGTGCGAGTTCAAGACATACGACTGCAAAATCTCAATATTTTTGGAGATTTGCAAACTGCCATCAACTTGTCCTGCGCAGTGAATAGCATGATTAGTGACGTGTTTATCAGTCAGGCCCTGGAGGGTGTTGTGCTGCAAACATGTGCTGATGTTGATCTACGAGATGTCAAGGTGCAAAACGGCACCGGAGCAGGATTTTATGTGCTGGGAGACGCTGTTGCCAACAGTTTATTTGATCAGGGCATACGTTTGACATCTTGCAGCACAACAGGACAAAATCGGGGATTGGTTATACAAGATCATGAACGCGGCACTGCCCAGGGGTGTAGTTTCACAGATGCTGTCAACGGTGCTTGTGTGATAGAAAACTCCAGTAACTGGAAATTCAGTAGTTGTGAGTTTGAAACAAACAGCAACGTCAATGCTGCTGTTAGCACAGATAGCAGCAGCTGGCGCATTTCCTGGACCAACAGTCAGTTTTCCCTGGGCAGTGTGGGGCTGTGGCTGCAAGGCAATACTTACAGTGTCACAAACAGTTTGTTCTTTGGCAACGAACAGCCTGATATCTACTTAGAAGCACAGAAATCCACTATTGGAAACAACATGTTACAAAGCACAGCCAACATCAACAGTGTGTGGGAAACCCTCACTGCCAATTGCAATATAATATCTGCAAATATTACCAGCGGAAATATTTTTGTTGTTGGTCCCGCAACTGTCAGTGCTAACAATGTCATTTGCTAACAAGATCTCCTGGAGTCACAACGATTTTCTGCAAGGCAGTGAACATAGGTTGAGTTCCTGGAAAAACTTACGCCAAGAACTCCAAGCAGATTTGGAAAACCAAGCATGGATTCAAAAAGTCGTGGACTTTTGGAGCCTGGCTCCCTTGCAATCTCGAGTTTTAGATTACTCACAAAGTGCCACTTGGCCGGGACCCTGGCAGCTCATGCATGCAGGTGACTTCGACGAAAATGCTGTGAGCCTGGGTATGTTTTATACCTGTGCTTTGTCTCAGGACAGACGCTGGCAGAGTCAAGGGCTGGAGTTGCTGTTGCTAAAAGATTACAAAAATCATCGTGAGCAACTGGCAGTGTGTATTGAAAAAACATGGTTAATTGGCTGGGAATATAGAACAATTAAATCTTGGCAAACGCTGGGTAATCAAGTTATGTTACAACACTGCTGGCGTTGGGATTTAGACACCTATCTCGCTGTATCAGTTTAATTTTTGGACCTGTTATGCCTTGCTTGTGCAAGGCATAACTGTCTATACTCTATCGTGAAAGGCATCGCTAATATGACGTCAACAAAACAAATACAAGTTATTAAAAGAAGTGGATTACGAGAACCACTATTGATAGAAAAATGGCAAGCACAAATCGGAAAAATTTGTCAGGGCATAAGTGATGTCAGCCAAAGCATGGTTGAAATACGTGCACAGCCGCATTTTTACGACGGTATCACTACAAAAGAAATTGATGAAATCACATTGCGAGCCATAGTAAATCTCATAGATGTGGAACAAGATCCTGACCTGGCACATGTTAACTATCAATATGTAGCTGGCAAACATCGAGTTAGCATGCTACGCAAGGATGTATATGGCCGATATGAACCCCCACATCTCAGTGAAATCGTAAAGAAAAATGTTGCATTGGGGCTCTATACCCCGGAACTCCTGGAGTGGTATAGCGAGGAAGAATGGAACAAAATGAACGACATGCTGGATCACAGCAAAGACGAAAACTACAGCTATGCGGCTATTGAACAACTTATTGACAAATACCTAGTTCGTAATCGTGCCACCCGACAAGTTTACGAAACACCACAAGTTCGCTACATGATTGCAGCCGCCACAGTGTTTCATCGTGAAGGTCCTGAAAATGCACGCATGCGTTATATTCGTGAATATTACAACTGTGCAAGCGACGGTCTTTTCACCCTGGCCACTCCAGTGCTGGCAGGTCTGGGTACACCTACCAAGCAGTTTAGCAGTTGTGTGCTGATTCGCAGTGATGACGATCTCAACAGCATCTTTGCCAGTGGAGAAATGATGGCCAAGTATGCCAGCAAACGTGCAGGTATTGGCTTGGAAATGGGACGCATGCGGCCACTGGGTAGTGAAATCCGCGGCGGCGAAATCATGCACACTGGGGTTGTGCCTTTCCTAAAGAAATGGTTTGGTGATTTGCGGTCGTGCAGTCAAGGTGGTATTCGCAACGCCAGTGCTACAATATTTTACCCAATCTGGCATTATCAGTTTGATGACTTGATTGTGTTGAAAAACAATCAGGGCACAGAAGAAACCCGTGTTCGTCACATGGATTACGGTGTGGTATTAAATGCTTTCTTTTGGCGGAGATTCCGCGACAAGCAAAATATCACATTTTTTGATCCCAATCAAGTGCCGGATCTTTACGAGGCATTTTATCGAGACAGCGATGAGTTTGAAAAGCTTTATGTGCAATATGAGTCTCGCAGTGATCTGCGCAAAAAGGTCATGAGTGCCGATGAAGTGTTCCGCAGTGGTGTTTTAAAGGAACGCACTGACACTGGCAGGATTTATCTTGCCTACATTGACAATGTTCAAAAACAAGGTTCATTTGACACACTTGTGGATCCCATCTATCAAAGCAATTTGTGCATGGAGATTTTCCTGCCCACAAAAAGCTTTCAACGTCTGGATGACGAACATGGTCGCATTGCACTTTGCACACTGGGCAGCATGAACTGGGGCAGCTTCCGCAATCCCGAGGACATGCGTCGCGCCTGCCGCATATTACATAGAAGTCTCTGTAATATTTTGGATTACCAAGATTATCTCAGTGTGCAAAGTGAAAAGAGCAACAGAGAAATACAGCCCCTGGGCATAGGTGTAACAAACTTGGCCTATTGGCATGCCAAGAGAAACTTCCGGTATGGAACATCAGATGCATTGGCTGAAGTCAAAAGCTGGATGGAACATCAAGCTTATTATCTAACAGAAGCCAGTGTGGATCTTGCTCGCGAACGCGGCGCATGCGAACACAGCCATCGCACTTACTATGGTCGAGGAGTTTTTCCCTGGGAACGTAGAAATCCCGGAGTAAATGAACTAACAGATTTCCAACCTGAACTGGATTGGGAACCTCTGCGTCAGCAAATGCTGGAACATGGTGTTCGCAATGCCACACTAATGGCCATTGCACCTGTGGAAAGCAGCAGTGTTGTTATCAATAGCACAAATGGCATTGAAATGCCCATGAGCTTGATCACAACAAAAGAAAGTCGAGCCAGCAGTCTCACACAAGTTGTTCCGGAATATCAGCGTTTGAAAAATCGTTATCAACTCATGTGGGATCAAACTGATTGTGTGGATTATCTCAAGACTTCTGCTGTGCTTGCTGCCTATGTTGACCAGTCAATATCCACAAATACATTCTATAATCCTGCGCACTATCCTCAGCGTAAAATTCCTGCAACGCTAATAGCACGCAATCTCATGCTGGCCCACAAGTGGGGTCTCAAGAGCATTTATTATAGTTTGGTAAACAAACAAGGCAGTAAACAGGCCCAAGAACCCGAGCAACAACAGCTTGCAGCTGATGTTGAAGATATTGATGATTCCGATTGCGAATCATGCAAACTCTAGGAACCCAAAATGAGTAAAGAACAATACGATCTTTCCACTACTACAGATTATTTGTCGAGAAAAATGTTTCTGGACCCACAGGGTCCAGTTACTATTCAGAGGTTTGAAGAGGTAAAATACAAGCGCATAGCAGACTTTGAAATCACCGCCCGAGGATTCTTTTGGGTTCCAGAAGAAGTTGATCTCACAAAAGATGCAGCAGATTTCAAAAATTCCAGTGATGCTGTGCGACACATTTTTACCAGCAACTTGCTGAGACAAACTGCCCTGGACAGTTTGCAGGGACGAGCACCCACTCAGGTGTTTACACCAGTGTGTAGTATTCCCGAGCTGGAAGCTATCATGTATAACTGGGGTTTCTTTGAAACCAATCTACACAGCAAAAGCTACAGTCACATTATCCGTAACATCTACAATGTGCCAAAAGATGTGTTTAACACTATTCATGACACACAGGAAATTGTGGACATGGCCAGCAGCGTGGGTAGGTATTACGACGAGCTTCATGTGTTAAACTGTCGCAAGGAACTTGGTGAATCAGTTCCAGAATCTCAACACATCCGGGCTATCTGGATGGCGCTGCATGCAAGCTATGCACTGGAAGCTCTGCGTTTTATGGTGAGTTTTGCAACAAGTCTAGCCATGGTGGAAAACAAGATTTTCATTGGCAACGGCAACATCATTAGTTTGATTTTGCAAGATGAACTGCTACATAAAGGTTGGACAGCTTGGATTCTCAATCAGTTGGTAAAAGAGGATGCAAGATTCGTACAAGCTCGCGAGGAGTGTCAAGCTGAAGTCTATCAACTTTACCAGGATGTCATACAAGAGGAAAAAGACTGGGCAGACTATCTGTTCAAGAAAGGACCTGTAATTGGTTTAAATGCTGCTATTCTCAAGGACTTTGTGGACTTTACAGCCAACCAATCTCTAAAAGACATTGGCATCAAATACATGAGCAACAGTCCACGAACCACACCCATTCCCTGGTTCAACAAGCATGTTGATACAGACAAAAAACAAACAGCTTTACAAGAGAATGAAAGCACAAACTATATAGTAGGTGTAATGGGCGATCAAATCAACTATCAGGAACTACCTGTCCTGTAACAGGGCCAGTAGGTCCCAAACAACTGTCTTTACAACGTCAGTCCAGTCTTGCGGCTGTGACTGACGGTAAAGCGTCATGTTGCAATACCAGGGAGATGTTTTGGTGTCGTGATGTCCCCAGCGCCAGCAACTGTTGTAA
>JACCDP010636882.1_pt1 | contig 11492 bp, 18 predicted proteins | sample 7445841 | NCBI WGS metagenome assembly JACCDP01 (sample SAMN15323441, study PRJNA562643) | freshwater metagenome | isolation source: river surface water | place: USA:Blue River Watershed | collected 2017-08-17
AACGAGTGTCAACCGACGAAGGCATGATGTTCTCAGCCAAGCTCGCACCCACCCGAGCCGCCGACGACAGCCTCGCCCTACTCGCAATGGGCGCACTCGACTCCGTCTCCGTCGGAGCCGTGCCCACTAAGTTCAAGCGCACCGCAAGCGGCGTCCTCGAAGTCTCCGAGGCCCGATGGTTGGAACTGTCCGTCGTGACAGTCCCGGCCTACGCCGACGCGCAGGTGTATTCAGTCGCCGCCTCAGCTGAAGAAGCCGAGACGATCGAACCCCAGAAAGAAGAATCCAACACAACCCAAGACTCCGAGGAGGAGAACATGGAAGCCCAGCCCACCACCGTCGAGGCGGCAGTCGCCACGACCCCGATCTACGCGAGCGCCAAGCGCGAGTTCACCATGCCGAGCGCCGGCGAGTGGATCTCCGCACAGCTCATCGGCGGATCGTACGCCGCCAACTTCAACGCCAACCTGCGAGCCGCCGCACCGGACGTCACCACGAGCGACCTCGACGGCATCCTGCCCCTGCCAATCGTGGCCCCGATCTACTCGGGGATCCAAGGCCTGCGCCCTGTGTGCGATGCGATCGGCGTTCGCGCTCTTCCCGCTGGAGGCAAGGTGTTCATCGTCCCCAAGATCACGACCCACACGTCGATCGGCGGACCTGCAACGCAGAACACCACCATCACCGCCGGTCAGTACATCGTCGATGACATCCAGGTCACCAAGGACATCTACGGCGGCTACGTCGAAGTCTCGGAGGCCTCACTCGATTGGACATCGCCCGAAGTGCTGCAGGGCTTGCTCGAGGACATGGCGAAGGAATACGCCATCGCCACCGACAACGCCGCCGCCGACGCGCTCCTGTCCGGCACCTCGCAGGCCACCGGCAACGTCGCCGTCGCCGACCCCACCGACTGGATCGCCAAGGTGTACGCCTGCGCAAACACCATCCTCAGCCAGGGCAACTACCTCCCCGACCACATTTTCGTGTCCGGCGACGTGTTCGCACAGCTCGGACAGCTCTCGGACAGCTCGGATCGACCGCTGTTCCCACAGGTCGGCCCGATGAACGCTTTCGGCTCGATGACGCCCGGATCGCGTGACGCCACCGTGTTCGGTCTCCGCCTCGTCGTTGACACCAACTTCGCCGCCAAGACCACGATTGTCGGAGCCGCCGCCACCGGTGCGTTCCGCTGCTATGAGACCCAGAAGGGTGCAATCAGCCTCGACAATGTGAGCCAGTTGAGCAGAACCATCGCCTTCAGGGGCTATTTTGCCCCGAAGATGATCGACGCCACCAAGTTCATGAAGATCCCGCAGGCCTGACGCACGGCAACGCAGAAGGACGAGGGCACCCGACATGGCGACCTACACAGTCATCGAGCACATGAGGCTCGACGACTACGCCGTCATTCAGACCCTCGAGGACACCGAGATCGGGGTCGGACAGACCATAACGCTGTCCGGCCTCGGTCACGGCCTCAACGGTACGCACACCGTGTTCGCCGTTCCGACGTTCCTGTTTGATGGTGTTGACAATCAAGGCGACTTGATGTTCGACACCAATGTCATCATCCCCAACCAACTGCTGTTCTACGACGCCGGCGATGACCTCGAGCGATCAGCGGCAATCCCCAACGGGACGTTGACGTGGAGCATCTCATGCACTTGGACCACCTCGGCCCTCGTGACCGAGTTCCTCGGCATCTCCGGTGCGACCGCCAACGACACCGCCTACATCGCCACCTGTGTTGCAGCTGCGAACCAATGGTGCTTCCGTCGACGCCAGCAAGCCGGCTACTACGACAATCCCACCACGGCCCCAGACGCATCCGTCCAACTCGGAGCCACGCTGTATGCCTCGGCCTTGTACAGGGAACGTGGCTCAGTCGACTCCTTCCAGTCGTTCGAGACAATGTCCGTCGGCGTCCCCACCCTGACAAACGGTCGCATCATGCAACTGCTCGGAGTACGCAGGAGCCAGGTGGCATGACATGGCAGCCACAGGAATGTTCGCGGAAGCGATCACCGCAGTCGCGAACGTCATCACCGCTCGAGGCTACGTCCCCGTCACAGACCCTCGGAACGCACGGCCCCTCACCGTGCTCATCGAGCTCCCCACGTTCGACGCTTTCACCTACAACGTCGGCGACATCACACTCACGATCCGAGTCCTGGCACCGCCACCCGGCAACCAAGACGCCGGCGACTACCTCCTCACCGCAATCGACGCTCTTATGAACTCGTCGCTCGCAATCACCGGAGGACAACCAACGATCGCTCAGATCGGCTCGCAAGAACTACCGGCCTACGACCTGACCGTCCGAATCTCCAGCAAACGCAACTAACAAAAGGAGCCAACAATGGCGACAACCACATTCCTGTCCAATGCCACCGTGAACATCACCCAGGGCGCGACCACCGTCGACATCTCCGACCAAGTACGCAGTGCGACGATCACGGTCGGCTACGACTCGCTCGAGTCGACAAGCATGGGCGACACGGGACGCAAGTACACGCAAGGCCTCCAAAGCGTGTCCGTGTCCCTCGAGTGCTACCTGTCCTACGGCGGCAGCGGAAGCACCTCGGAGATCGAAACCTTGTGCTCGACGATGGTCGGACAAGGCAACACGACCCTCATCATCTCCCCGTCGGGAACCACCGAGTCGGCGACGAACCCGGAGTACACCATCACGAACGCAATGCTCGCCTCGTTCAACCCGATCGCGTCAACGGTCGGCGAACTTGCGATGGTCACGCTCGATTTCGTCGGCGGCACCTGGGCCCGAGACATCACCTGATCCGCCTTCCTCAGCTAGGTAGGATTCGCCCATGATCGGAATGACAATCCAAGTCGAGATGAACGACGGCGAAGTCCATGAAGTCCCCGTGACCTACGGGGTTGCCTGCAAGTGGGAGGACCACCATCCGAACCTCTCATGGTCCTCGTTCCTCGAGGACCCGAAGTTCAAGCCGATGGCCTACCTAGCTTGGGAAGCAGTCAAAGCCGCAGGGATCCCCGTCAAGCTGTTTACGCCTTGGCTTGACACGATCGCCGGAGTCAAGTTCATCCCAAAAGACAGAGCAGAGAAGCAGGACAAGTCACCCGACTGATCGCCACGCTGGCCCTCCGAACCGGCATCGCTCCCAGCCTCCTCTGCGACACAGACCCGGCGATCGTCTCCGAGATGATCCGCCAACTTAACAAGCAGGACAAGGAAGCAGAGAAGGCCAGACGATGACGATCGAGATGAAGGGACTCGGCGAGACGCTCCGCGATCTCGGCAAGATTGAGCCGGACCTTCGCCGCACCCTCAACCGCGAGATCCGAACCGTCATCAAGCCTCTCGTCGAGGACATCAACAGCCGCATACCAAAAACGGCACCCCTGTCCGGCATGAACCACAACGGACGCACCGGCTGGAACAACCGCAGGACTGCCGTCATCAAGATCGACGCACGACGACCTCGACGCAACGTCAACGCAACCTCTACCACCAAGCCGGTGTCCGTCGTCCGCATCATCACTCGAGGAGCACCAGTCGCAATCGCCGACATGGCAGGCAAAGCCGGCGGCACAAAATCTCGACGCGAACCCAAATACCAGCGACCGAACTTCGCCGACGCCATACCTGGAGACGCCTCCAGGTATCTGTGGTTCCAAATAGAAAACAAACTCGGCCCCGTCATAGCCGAAATGGAAAAGGTCGTTGCCGATGTCGTCCGTCAAGCCAACCGTGAACTCATGAAGGTGAGGCTGTAATGGCGATTCAGATCCCCATCATCACGTCCCTCGAGGACTCCGGCATCAAAGCCGCCAAGGCCGCATTCAACAACTTCAAGAATGCTGTCAACGACGCCGAAGGCGGTATGAACAAGTTCAAGGCTGGCGGCAAAGCAGCTCTCGACGCCGTCAAAGCAAACGCCGCCACCTTCGCAATCGCCGCCGGAGCATCCATCGCCACGTTCGCAGCCAAAGGCGTCATCAACTTCCAGAAGGTTGCGATCGCCGCCGGCGAGATGTCCGACGCCACCGGCCTCTCCGTTGAGGAAGCCTCACGTCTGCTTGAGGTCACCGGAGACATCGGCATCGACGCCGGAACCGTGGAGACCACCCTCGGACGCATGAACAAGAAGCTCGGCGACTCGCCGGAACTCTTTCACGAGCTCGGCGTCCAGATCGCCTACGCCTCCGACGGATCGGTCAACGCTCAGGAGACCTTCCTGAACGTCATCGACCGGCTCAACGGCATCAAAGACCCAGCGGAGAAGGCTCGCGTCGCATCCGAACTTCTTGGCAAAGGCTGGCAGTCCATGTCCGAGCTCATCGCCGGCGGATCCGACAAGCTGCGACAGTCGATGGCAGACGTCGCAGAAGGGAAGGTCATCACCCCAGAAGAACTTGAGAAGGCTCGCAAGATGCGCGAGAACATGGACCGTCTCGACGACGCCATGGACGAGTTCGGACTCGCCGTCGGAAGTGCCCTCGGAGGACCGCTCGCCGAACTCCTCTCATGGGCCGCTCAACTCTTCGAGCTTCTCGACAAGGCTCTCTCATTCAAGGGTGACCGAATGAGAGAACGGTTCCCCGAGCTGTACGCCGAAGAGGAAGCAGCCCAAGCCGTCGCCGACGCATACACCGGCTACTACGAGGCACGGCTCGCAGCTGTCGAAGCGAACAAATACATCATCCCGTCCATCGAGGACGCCACCGACGCCGTCTACGACCTCAACATTGAGTGGGATCGGATGCTCGACACGATCGACCAGACGCGACAACTAGAAGACATGAGGGATGCTTTCGACGACGTCAAAGAAGCAGCCGCCGAAGCGTTCGCCGACCCGACAAAAGTCCGCGACTACGAGGACGCTGTAAACCAGCTCATCATCGAGATCGCGAACCTCGCCCGGACAGTCCAGATGACCAACGAGGATCAAAACACCCTCAAGGTGCTCGTCGACACCGGACAACTTGAGCGAGCCGTCGAGCTCATGGCGATCATCAAGACAGGCCGAGGCCGCGTCAGCCTCCCCGAAGCCGTCCAAGCCATGACCGAATCAGACCTGTTCCTCGGCACCCTCGGCATCCCCGGTCGAGCAATGGGCGGACCAGTCGGAGCCGGCGGCACCTACCTTGTCGGCGAACAAGGCCCCGAACTCCTCACCCTCGGATCACAGTCCGGCTACGTCACCCCGAACCATGCGATCGGCGGCAACATCACCGTCAACGTCACCTCAGCTGATCCGAACGAGGTCGTCCGAATCCTTCAACAGTATGCTCGCCAATACGGGCCCGTCCCCGTGAACACACGGCGGTTCTAATGCCCAAGGCGAACTGGACTGTCGGCATCAAGCCGTTCATGGGAGCGACGACGTATTACACCAGCTACGTCCTGTCCATGAACTACCAGTTCCTGCGCCGTTCACCGCTTGACCAGTTCACCGGCAACACGCTCAAGATCACCCTCCACAACTCGACGACCGTCGCCCAGTACTTCACCTTCGGCTCCAAAGTCGTCCTGAACGACGACCTCACGTTCACCGTCGTCGGCGTTGACTTTGACGACTACCCCGGCAACACCGGCCTCTCAACATGCACCGTCACCGCAATGGACTCGCTCGCCAGCGCCGGACGACAGTACGTCAGCAGCGCATCGCTCGCAGCCACGACCGCCCTCGGACAGCTGTCAACGATCTGGGCCACAGCTGACAGCATCCTCACCGTCACCAACCCGAGCTCCGCCGCATCCGCCTACACCTACACCGGCACCGCACTACAACGCCTCCAACAAGCTGTCACTTGCGAGCAGGCCGCCGTCCAACAGTACGACGACAAGATCGTCCTCATCGGACGCAACTCAGACCGCGGCATCTACTTCAAGACCACGTTCACCCGTGCCACCTCAACCGGCACCAACGTGTCCTACAACGACATCCGCCGCATCCGAGCAGACCTCGAGATGGCGAACACGATCACCGTCAACCAAGACACGCTCAGTCCAGTCACCGCCTCCGACTCCGCGTCAGTCGCCCTGTACAAGACTCAAGCCGACTCCGTCTCCTCCGTTGACTCAACCACAAGCAGCGACCTTGCGTCATGGCTTGCCAACAGCCGCTCGGACCCGAACACCCAGACCTTTGAGATTGACGTCGTGGACACAGCACAGACGCAAGACGCAATCGACCGGATCATGCTGATCCTGTTCAACGACACCGGCGAAGCCAAAGTGCACACGCTCGTTTACCGGGTGCCAGGAGCCGTCTCGGACACCACCGAGACCGTCTTCCTTGAGGGTGCTCGGATGAACGTCACACCGACCCAGACGCGGTTCACGTTCTACTTCTCGCCGATGACCTACTACCAGTTCTTCTTACTTGATAACTCGACGCAGGGTATTCTTGATACCAGCAGACTCGGATGGTGAACTAATGGCTACGCAGTACACGGCAGGATTATCGGCAGGGCAGGTGTTGACCGCCGCCACGATGAACAGCATCGGGGCCGCATGGGAGTCGTGGACTCCGGCCCTGACCGCTGGAACCACCAACCCAACGTTGGGCACCGGATCAACGGCCGCAGGACGCTACGGCCGGATCCAAAAGGTCGTCATGGGCCTCGGCCTTCTGCAGTTTGGCACCGCTGGCACGGCCGCCGGATCAGGCGTCTACTACGTCAGCCTCCCAATCACCGCAAGGTTTGCTGGCGAGGTCATCGGCGACTGGCAATCGTACGACGGTACGTCGGCTTGGCGTGTCGGCACCCTCGTCTCGGACACCACCACACGGGCTTACCTCATGTACGAGGGCAGTTTTGTGACCAACACCCAGCCGTGGGCGTGGAGCACCAACGACTTCATTCGGTACTCGTTCACCTACGAGGCGGCGTAGTGAAACTCCCGATCGTCATCGTCGCGGCGACCGCCGCCCTGATCTGGTGGGTTTTCGCATGAGCATCAACCCCTCCAAAGCCCTCATTGCCTTAGTGGCCCTGATCTGCATGACCGTCCTCCTCGCCGTCGACGCCATCGAGACCGACCAAGGTCTCCCGATCATCACCATGATTGTCGGTTATAGCGTCGGCAACGGCATGGCCGCCATCACCGGCAAACCAGTCGACCCGATCATCAAAAAGAAAGACCCCAAATGATTTCCGTCAGCACCACCGTGACTACCACTCGAGTCAAGGTGGTCTCCAAAGCGATCAACAACACTCGGCAGGTCATCGTCCGACCCGTCGGCAACGACGTCTACGTCGGCGGCTCCGACGTCACCACCGACAACGGCCTCCTGATCTCAAACAACACTAACTTCACGATCGAGATCCCACCCGACGAGGAACTCTGGGCTGTCGTCCCTAGCGGCACTCACAGCATCACGACCCTCACCTCCTACGCTCCGCTCCAATGACCGAAGCCACCAAGTTCAGCTCATGGCAGAAAGCCGGCAAACCCGGACCGCCGCATGACGGCCCGTCACCGAACCTTCAGGCCCTCGCCAAGTACCTGCATGACCGTTGGGGACTCAAGAGCCTCGGCATTTACAACCGGCGACCGATTCGCGGCGGCACCACATGGTCGTCTCACGCCTACGGAGCTGCACTTGACGCTGGCTTTACCAACCGCACCGCCGTCGACGACGAGATCCTGCCGTTCCTCATCGGCTACTCGGAGGAGCTCGGCATTCAACGGATCCACGACTACCAAAGGAAGCGATACTGGGAAGCCGGGCGCGGCTGGGTCAAGCGATCCCCTGGCGACGGAGGAGCATGGCTCCACATTGAGACCGTCCCATCCGGCAGATGGTTTGATAACAGCCCGATCGCAGACAGGCTCACAGAAGCCCCTCAGAAGCCCTCTCAGCCACCGTCCGCCGCTCAGGTGCCCAAGTACCCCGGCAAGCCGCTACGGGTCGGCTCACGAGGCTCTGAGGTGGTCTCCGTGCAGAAGGCCCTCAAGATCACCGCCGACGGCATCTTCGGTCGAGTTACCGACCAGCACGTCCGCCAGTTCCAGAAGGGTCACGGCCTCATCGTGGACGGCGTCGTCGGCCCCGTCACATGGAAGGCCCTGCATCCCTGACATCGACTCCCCGAGTCGGTAAACCGTGAGGGACCCCTTCCGCCAGCCCAGCTGGACCGACCTCAAGGAGCACACGTGACCACCCGACTCAGCAACCTGCTCGTCATCGCATTGATGGGCACCATGACCCTGATCGCCGCCAACGAAGTGATCGGACGCGTCGCCGAACCGTCCCCTCAGACCGCCCCGGCTGTCATCACCGAACCAACACCTCGGACCGTCGTCATCATGCCGGTCCCGTCGGCACCCACCACCACCCAAGCCACGACAACGACGACAGCGCACGACGTCATGCAAGCCGACCTAGAGCAGCTTGCCCTTGACCCCTCTGTACCGTGCCAAGAATGGGCTCCGCTCGCCTTGAAGGTCGGCTGGCCCGTCGAGGAGCTGCAGAACGTGCTCGAGGAGATGTGGCAGGAATCCCGTTGCCTCAACATCATTCCCGGCGACGAACGCTGGAATGGCGGCGACCACGGCCTAATGCAGATCAACACCGTCTGGAAGGACGAGGTCGAAAACCTGTTCGGCTCATGGGAACGCATCAACGACCCCGAAGTAAACCTAGCGATGGCCCTCGAGATCTGGCGATGGCACGACCACCACCGTGGCTGCGGCTGGGGCCCGTGGAGCCGATCATGCTGAACATTTACGCACCGGACTGGATGGTGGACGCCGACTGCCAGAACCTGCCGACCGACATGTTCTTCCCACAGCCCGGACGCAAAGGTGCCGCAGACGCCAAGGTCGCCGTCGAGATCTGCAAAGCCTGCCCAGTCCGCGAAGCCTGTCTGGCCTATGCCATGAGCTTCCCTGATCGAAGCCTGCCAGGCATCTGGGGTGGCACCACCGAACGCGAGCGGTCACGGATGCACCACCGTGAGACACCCATCCGCTACCGTGTCGGATAACCCGACTGGAAGGATTATCCGATGCCCGATGAGATGGAGCGGATTGCTCAAGTGATCCGCGAAGCCACCGTTCAGATGACCGAAGCGACAAGCCGTATTCAAGCGCTCGTCGCCGAGATCGAGCGGCTCCGCCTGCAGCGTGACCAACTGCGACGCGCCCTCTACGAGACGTCCTACTGCTTGCACAGCCTCGACGTGTTGCCGTCCGCGATGACCAAGACGACCGCCGACACCGTCGTCCAGATGAACTTGGGCGGCTTCAATGATTGACCGACCGCATCTCGAAAAGCCGACCGCCGGAGCATGCTGTCGGTGTGGACGCGGCCTCGCCGGCGACGACATTTTCCATTGGTCGCCAGGCTCATGGTCCGTGTGGTGCTTCAAGTGCTACAAAGCCGAGCATTACCACAACCTGGTCCGCCTACAGCAGGAGGACGACCGTGGGGTTTGACCTGTCAACGTACGCCACCGTGGAGGAGCGGCTGGCCTTGTTTTGGGCGGCGAACCCGGACGGACGAATTCACACGACCGCAACCGATCTAGGGGTTAGCAGTTGGTGCGTATTCCGTGCCGAGGTGTACCGCCATCGAGACGACCAGCACCCCACCGCTACCGGCTACGCCTACGAGGAGAAAACCGACCGTGGGGTGAACGCGACCAGCCATGTGGAGAACTGCGAAACATCCGCCATCGGCCGTGCATTGGCGAACTGGGTTTATCAGGCTGGCAAACGCCCCTCAAGGGAGGAGATGGGCAAGGTGGAACGCATGGGCGGCACACCGGCACCGTCCGGCGACGGCCCGTCCGACGCACAGATCAAACTACTTCGTTCGTTGAGATACGACGGCGACCCTCGAGCACTCTCCAAGCGTGAAGCGTCCGCCGAGATTGACCGGCTGAAAGCGGCTCAGACCGCTGAGGCTCCGTTCTGATGACGATCTACGATCTCAGCCAGGAGCAGATGGCGTTCCTTGAAGGCATGGCAGCTGAACGCCGGAAGGTCATCATGGCTCGAAGTGCGACGTCGGTCGGTACGCCTCGACGCGACACGGACGACGTGCTCGGCCTGATGGGCGAATACGCCACCCTGATCCACCTGAAACTTCCGATGTACCAATGGCACGCATTGTGGAGCCGTGACCTTCCCGATGTCGGCACCTGGGAGATCCGGACGAGACGCCGCGAAGGTGACCCGATGGGCGTCAACGAATCAAAGCTGAGGAGCGTCGATCCACGACAGAAGTTCATGCTGTGCTACGCCTCCATCGAGTACGCAACCGTCCGCCTGGTCGGCTGGGCGACAGCGGCGGACGTGCGACAGCGCGGCGAACTCGTCACGACGTCGGACGGTTCTCGCTACTACCGGCTTGACGCGTCGCTGACGTCGCCGCCTCCTCGACGAGCAGAATCGTGACCGTTTCCGAAGCCGAATTTCAGTCGGCTGTGATTGAGGTGGCCCGTCTACGTGGCTGGCTGGTCATGCACCAACGGCCTGCACAAATCCGCCCAGGCATATGGGCGACCGCCATTCAAGGGGACGCCGGCTTCCCCGACCTAGTGCTCGCTCGACCTAAGTTGGGCGACCTGATCTTTGCTGAACTAAAGCGTGAGAAGGGTTGCGTGTCCGTCATGCAGAAAGTGTGGTTGCGAACACTTGCAGCTGCAGGGGCAGAGGCTTACGTCTGGTTCCCTTCCGACCTACCCGACATCATCAACCGACTATCAAGGAGCAACCAATGAACCACCCCTGGCAACAACCGATCAGACCGCTCGAGGTTTATCCGACACCGCTTGAACTGTGGCGTCCCGTCCTGTTTATCCGACCGCGCACCAACGGAGGCTGGGAAGTGATCACCGTCGCCGGCTCAACGTGGAGCAACGACGATTCAACCATCCGCGAGGTCAAGCCGTGATCCGCCGCACACCACGACCAGAGGCGAACTGGACGGTGATCCGCAACGAGGTGGTCGCCGACCCGAAGCTGTCATTCAAAGCCACGGGCGTCCTGATCTACATCCTGTCCAAGCCCGACCATTGGAACACCTCGACGGCCCAACTAGCCAAGGTGAAGAAGGAAGGCCTCGACGCGATCCGCACCGCGCTCACCGAGCTCCGCCACGCCGGCTATGTGCGGACACGCCGCTACCAGGACGATCGAGGTCGCTGGCAGTACGAGACCGAAGTGTTCGACACTCCACAGCCTGTGAATAACCCTGTGGCTAACTCGTCCACTTGTTCACCACCTCAGAGGGATTATCCCCGTGAGGAAAACGCCTCTGTATTAGTAAAGACTCAACAAGTAAAGACTATGAAATCGTTGGCATCTAGTAAGACAGAGCGACGCCACCTATGTGGACAATGCCACGGACAAGGCAAGACAATCCACGACGACACCATCGTCACCTGCTCCACCTGCAACGGAGACGGAATCGGCTAATGGCAGGCAACCCGATCTACAAAGACCCCAGATGGAAAGCCCTACGCCTCGAGGTCATAGCAGACGAACC
>JACCDP011512283.1_pt1 | contig 11492 bp, 9 predicted proteins | sample 7445841 | NCBI WGS metagenome assembly JACCDP01 (sample SAMN15323441, study PRJNA562643) | freshwater metagenome | isolation source: river surface water | place: USA:Blue River Watershed | collected 2017-08-17
CTTCCAGTATTAGACGCAGTGTTAGTCTCGCCAGCTCCACTTGCAAGCAAATCTGTTTCTGCCCCAAAACTGTCTTTAAAATAAAGTTTACTTGCACCAGGTGCATCTTTTACGTAAAGCCTTCCAGTATCAGCTGGGGGGTTTCCAGGAGTAGTCTGTTCTTTTATATCTATATAATTGTTTACAGATATATCGTAAGTATCGATGCCTCCAGATGCAGGAGAAAACGGGTCGTTAGCTACACCCAATCTAGCATTAGATGTTCTATATATAAATATATCCCGATTTGTAGTTCCTGGGCCTATTCCGTATGCTCCATTAGAATAGAAAACACCTCTATCATAAGACTCAGCAAGTGATCTACCTACTGAGAACGCTTTACCATTATTAATTGAAGTCGCAATAGTATCATGCTTAATTTGCATAACTATTTGGGCTCCAGGATTTCCTCTTACAACTAAGGCTTGTGACGCAGTATCTGCACTAGTATCAAGACTAAGCTTTCCATTATCTTCTAAAATTGCTGTAGAATTTTGAACTATTACCCCACTAGCACCATCGAATCTAGCTATGGCATTATCTGTAGAAGAAGCTGGACCAACTACATATCTTGCAGCAACGGCTAGTGGACTGCTTACTGTTCCATTTCCAGATATAGTTGTCCCGTCTACGGTGACTGAAGTTAGCACTCCGCCTGCTTGTAAACTAGTTTGACCTCTAGAAATTGTTACTTTTTCTAAAACCTGCACATTCCAATTTCCACCAGTATATAAAAGTATAGCTCTTCCTACAAATGTAAATTCTGGAACTAGTGTTCCAAATGTTCCAAGAGAAAGTCCTCCTGCTGTTTCTGCTCTTGCGTTTGCAAGAGAGGTATGTTGAACTTGGCCCTGTGCCCAAAGTAGTCGTCTATCTTTTGAATCTGTTCCTTCTGTTGTTGGGACAGCTATAAGCCAAACACACACATAGTTATTATTAGAAACATTGGATTGCACCCATGCTGATCCATTCCATTCATTAAAATTAGGTCTATTAACTGGGTTGATGTTTATTATATCAGACGCTGTACCTATGCTTGGAACTCCAGTTCCTGTTAAACTAAGCAACTGATAAGTGCCGGCGGATATTCCATCTATTACTGTTGGTAGATCTTCGTCATAAATCGTTAATGCGCTTACGCTAGGCCTTCTCTCTGCTACCGTAGTGCTACCAGGTACTACTCCTAGAAAATCGCCACCATCTGTTCCTCTTCTATATGTTCCAATATTATAGTGATTGCTCATGTGCGATTGCCACTGCATTAATCCGTGGCATTCTCTTAGTGCAAACATAAAAACGCCAGCTGTATTATATACAACTGCACATATCATAATTTCAGTCAATGACCATGGAACGCCATTTGTCCATACAAAATTAGTACCATCATGATATAAAAACTGAGTTGTAACGGGAGAAACCGTTGGATTAGGATCAGATGTCCAACCTGAAGTTAATTCCGTAATTTGCGTACCTTGATAGAATGCTTTTACATCTCCAGTTAATTGTACAGTTCTAGCGTCTTTATCATAAGTTACTGTTATTCCTGCAGGATTGCTAAATCCAGTGAACTCTTTAGTTATGGTTACATCTGTTCCTGGTGTCCATTTTAAACCAAGCGGAGCTGTGCTATCTGCAGTTAATACTTGTCCATTAGTGCCAACTGCAAGTCTGCTAGCCGCAGTTCCAAATGTATAAATATCACCTTTGGTAGTTAATGGTGCTAATGCAAACGCTCGCCCTTTAATCATTATTCGCTCTCTTTAGGATACGTTTCCTGTCTTTGTATTTCTTTGAAAACTTGAAGTCTAATATCATTAAGTAAATCTGCTACTTTTTCGTATGGTAGCTTTATTAATGCTTCTTCAATTATAGTAACGTCTACAGCTTTAATTTCTAAATTAAAAGTTTTATCTCTACTTAGTATTATTTCTTCTTGCATTTTTTGTATTCCTATATTTTATATTTTATATTTTATATTGTTAGTTTCTTCTTTGCTATTTGTCCAGTTAAAGTTGGGTCTACAAATGATGTATAAAAAGCATCTTCTGAGCCATTGTTTGCAATATATCTATAATAGGTAACCCCAGGAAGATAAGTATACTGATATACTTCTCCAGGCAAAGTAGTAGCAACTGCAACGGGCTCGACATTATATCCAGTTGTATAATCTATCCATTTAAAGCCTGCACCAGTTAATGCATCTGCATATTGTTTATTTACTAAATCATCGTTATCTACTGGAGCATTGGCCGCTTTTGGAACAGATGTGAAAGTTTTAACGCCAGATATAGTTTCGTCACCTTGTTGGTTTACATATTCAGAATCCAAGTAAGAAGCAATAGAAGCTCTTATAAATTTCGGCGCAATTTCTATTCCAGCGGGAGGAGTTCCCATTTGAAGCCACCATACTCTAATGTCTCCTGAAAAGGATGCATTGAAAGTTACAGCAGTATTAGTATGAGATGCTACCGTTTTTCTTGCCAAGAATATACCAACGGGTTTACCGTCTGTAGTTGATAAAACTGCAGTTCCATTTAATATAGATACTGGAGGTAGAGGAACTGAAGTATTTTGATTCTCAGTCAAAGTGACGGAATTCTGATTAGTAATAGTAAAGTCTTGATACGCCCAGTATTTTATAGAAGAAATAGAAATAGCACCTTCTATTGCATTTTTAATAGCCCGAGGATTTAAACCTATCTTGGTTAGCTTTTTATAAAGATCCGGCAAACTTATCATTATAAACTATTCCAATCTACTGTATTATCGATTACTTCTGAAGATATATCTATATCAGTTAAAGATAGCTCTGTCCAAAGTTGCTTTGTAATAGTTCCATCTTTATATCTTTTGTAAAAGGTTCTAACATTACCATTCTCTCTGATTTTCTCTTCAGCATTCGGGCCTACGATAGAAACGCCCTCAGTTACGTTGTTACTACCGCCGTATTTTGCGGCCAGTTCATAAATATTGTCGGTAGCTGGCATGTGTTAACTCCAATAACATATCTGTATTAATAGCTGTATTAATATCTATACAGATATCTATACAGATATCTATACGAATATATGTATTATATCATTGTGTTAAAAGTAACATCAATTAGTTATTTCCTATCTAGGAAAGATATCCATCCAAATGTAGATACCGCTATATAATATAAGAAAGCAATAGAGTATTTTGGCACTTTATATTTACTTTTACTATTTTTAATTAAAAGTAATAGATTGATAAGTAGAGTATAGTCAAATAATAACTTGTTTTTCACAGTAACGTCGCTTACTGTATATTCCCAATCATGAATATCGCAGGCTTCTTTTATATTCGTTCCTAGTATCTTATTAAAAAACTCAAACTTAGGTAACCACTTTGGACCGCATCCATTGCTTACTTTATCTATATCTTCTTTAGAAGCAGTATTATAAGATTCTGGACATTTTAAATTCATACAGTTAATAAATAGTTAAATAGCTATTTGAAATTATTCATTCCCCATAGGAAATGGCCATAAAGAAATCCTATTTGAAAAAGTGCAACAACATATATTGCAGGCATTGTAAACCATATTCTTGGGATACAAAAAAGTCCGCTCAATACAAATAATAAGACAATTACAATACCTTGATCAATTGGAGCTTTGTATTGAAGCGGCCATATTAAGTGTCCCATTAATCCACCGAGAAAGAAAGATACACCAGGTACATAATATTGTAATAAAGTATAATAATAGGAAAATGTGTCTTTCTCTATACTATTAACAGCGGCAATAATATCTACTATCATAATATATACGCCGATTACAACTAACGAAATCAACATGAAAGTTTGAAATATATGCATTTTTAAATCCTATTGTCTACAATTAAATCTAATTGTTCTTTTGTAGTACAGTTTATTATTTGTTGTTTTAGTTGCCCACCAGATATAATACAATTATCTTTATGCTGTTCCATCTTTAATATAATTGCATCTAAATCTTCTTTTGAATTGCAAGAATAAATCTCATCGCTTTTAGTAATTAGAAGTCGTGGAAATTGTACTGTATTGTTTATGTTATTTATCTTTAGAATAGTAAAGTTAATTTGCGCATTCTCAGACATAGAAAATTGATAACCATTATGTGTAATTCCATCTTTTATTAAAGAGCTTGTTTTATTATCGACTTCTATTATCTTTTTATTCTTGTATACATTCAATACATCTGTATTACTTTTAGTATCTGTGTTATTTATTATTTCATATACGTCTAAATCGAATGTTTTTTCTAATGCACAATTCCATTTAGTTCCATTATTTTCATAATAATATCCACTATGTTGTCCTATATTATTATATATTTTATATACTTTAATTTTTTCTGTCATTATTCTTCCTTTATAAGTTAGCATTGAATATAATAGTATGCGCCGTAGTATTCCACGTTGTCATTTGCGCAATGGAATAATTATAACCAGCGGTTGTATATGTAAAATGCAATATCGTAGAATTTGGAATTAGAGTTATACTAGCAATTGTATTAAAATCTGTAGCAACTGCCGCAGTTGCCATATTATATAAGCGTATAAAATAATCTCCAGATACAGATATTGCCGGCGTAGCTCTCATAGGCACAGGTAAAGCAGTAGTTAAATAAGCAATGTTGTCTAAACATATTCCAGTTGCTACAGTTGCACTAGAAACAGATGAGCTATATTTATAATAATATCTTTGACATAATCTTAATTCATTGTCATATAGTCTAGGTTTATATTCTGTTGCAAAAGACGATATTTCTAATTTACATTTACTAATTCTGCAAAAATCCTCTGAGGCTAGGGTTACTGGCATTCCTGTATCGCTTTGTATTCCTATGTATACTGTTAATTCAGTTGCATTGTTATTAACTAATTTTGTTACTGATACTTTGTTTACAGTAGAACCGTCGGCATTTATTACTTGTGTAGAATTTGAAAATGTGTGGCCATCATATACTACTATTTTGCTACTAGTATTATCGGTAACAATATTACAAGATATAGTTATTGTTTTTCCTTTTAGTTTGTTATAATTGACATTTTCCATTAACTGAAAAAATCCAATTGCCCCTGGCGAACTATGGCTAGCATTTGCCTTTATTTCAATATAATCTCCCCCCTTTGTAAACGTAGGGTTAGTACTTTGGTTTTCAAACACTTTCCACATGTCGATTACATATGTATCATTGCTTACTGAAGACGGACTGGTAGTTCCGTATTGGTCAACCATGTTTTCATCTATGGGATTTATAATAAAATTAGAATAAAGATCCGTATTCTTCAGTTGAAATGTGCTATTATTATATATATCATCGCTGAATATTCTTGTTCCACTACCATCACCAACCGTTATCCTATAAGAATCTGAGTCCCATTCTATTTCACCAGATACTATTTGACTTGGAGTTGTGCTATTTTTAAGAGTTAAGGTCGGAGTAGCAACAATAGGAGAAGCTAATGTTTTATTAGTCAACGTTTGACTATCTGATATTGTTACTATATCTATATCGTTTATCGTAGGAATAGTAGTAGAAATTAATTTTATATTGCCTGCTGAACTTTGAATAGTGATATTCCCTGCCATACTTTGTAATGTCATATTTGATTGACTCAGCATATCCAGTTTGTCTTCATTATTTACTACTATTCCAGCTAGTGCATATTCTCCAGTTGATGCATAAAAATGTATTTCTGAAGATCCAGGTGTGGTTCTACCTTTTCCAACTAATAATCTATTGTTTTTTATCTCTGTTGTTCCAACTCCCGGTATTCCACTTGTACCAACAATTAAATCTATAGATGTAGATACACTATTAAAAAGAGGAGAATCGCCAGTACCAACTCCTAGAGTTGTTCTTGCCGCATTTTGAGTAGTATCATCCAAAATAGTTCTTGCGAAATCTGTTAAGTCAGTTTTATCATATATATTATTTCCAATACCATATGGTATTTGTCCAGAAGCAATTGAAGAAAGTCCTGTTCCACCGTGGGTTACGGCTAATATGCCATTATTAATATTTTCAACGTTTGTGTAATAGCTCCCTTGTTCTCCATCTAATAGGTCTGCGTTTAAATTACTAACTAGAGTAGAAGACAATATACTAAATGGAGAAGTGCCATTTGATAATGTAGATGTAAATACATTAGAAATTTCTAAACTGCCGTTAACTTTTACAGGTTCTTCAAACTCCCACTTGTCTGTTGTTTCATTCCATTTTAAAGTTGCAAAATACTTAGTTAGTGGATTGGTTTCATATCTGTATACTTTTAAAGATGCATCGTAAAGTGGTGCCGGAATTCCGTTTTCTATATTATTTAAAACTATTTCGTTATTTTCAACATTTAATTCCTGAGCATTCAGGGTTGTTGTGGTTCCAGAAACAAATACGTTTCCTTTAATAACAATGTTAATATCACCATCGTTAACGTCTTTGTCGCCAATTAATACTAAATTCGGGGCATTTTCATTGTACGATATTATGTTAGCATTATCGCTTTCTCGTTTAATGTCCAAATCTTTAGAAGATATAGAATTCGCCGTTACATTGTTTACGTCTAATGTATTGGAAAACTTAGAATCTATCTCGTCTAATCGTTCGTTTACTTCGCCATTTGGACCATAGTTTTTCATAATTGTACCTTTTGCATATGAATTATAACATAGTAGGATTTACCTGGTCATTTTGGCATCGTCGTGTATTCGCCATCGTTAAAGTTAATTAGCTGTCTATGCCCATTTTCATATATTATTGTACTGGACAGCGTCCAACTAGATGGCCCTTTCACGTAATCTAAATCTCTTTTAGTAGATGTTCCATTTTGCCAAGTTTCTCTCATGATTTGTGCAGTATGAGAATGTCCATATACTGCTTTAGCATTCGTCTTTTCTAGTGATTTTAAATTTCCTCTAGACCCATTTGGGCCACGATGACCATGGTCAGAATATTTAATATCACCATAGAATCTTTCATCTGTTTCTTTTAACCATTCTATTTTATTTGGATATATTAGTTTGCCTGAATTCTTACTCCACCATTCTAACGGATTATAGCCATCATACTGCGCAATACAGAGTTCCCAAGCTGTACGGATATTAAAAGGATCTCTAATATACATATCTTCATTTATATATTTAGATATAAATTCGTCATGATTACTTCTTACTATTTCAATTTGATCAAAATGTTTAGATATCGTATTAAGAGCTTCAACATATTGATTTAATTCATCTTTTAATATTAGCCTACCTTGTTTAAAAGATATAGCTCTATTTACTGAATTGTTTTTTTCATGATGACTAATACTGTGACCATTAAATAAATCATGTAGTATTATACTTTTACAATTTATTCTATTTGCTAAATCATATATACCTTGTTCTACTTTAGGATCGGTATCTCCAACGTGCCAATCGCCTGCCGATATCTTGCTGTTGACTTTTTTAAGAGTCGGATAACTTATCCCTAAGTCTACAAATTCGCCAGTCCACTGTATTTGTCTAAAATGATATGTCTTATCGTTTTTTGTTTCTACTATTATTGCTCCCATTTTATGGTCTATCTCTGCTAACTTATCAGTTCTCTTTTGATAGTATTTTTGACTCATATAAATAGGTAGAGTTATTGCCCCGGTAGTCATGTTTGCATATGGGAGTTTTTTACCAGGGATTCCAGTAGGAACATATACTAACCTCTGTTTTGTACTTCCAAATATAAATGATCCCTCTCTAGTCGCAATTCTATCTACGCCAGTTATTGGATCTAGAGCTTTAGGTAATATTTTAATAGTATCTAAATGTAGATTGTTATTTATAGAAATGTTATCAAAAACTATATTTTCATCTTTTAATATAGGGTCCACCTCATCCAATTGATCCGCTACAAAAATAAGTAGAGTCGCCTTGTGCATTTTACAGTATTTTTTAATGGCTTCTAAAAATGCCAAATCTACTGGACATCCGCTAACTGCTGTAGTTATTACGAATCTATTATATTTTTTAATATAATCTTTTGTTTTATTATGTCTTTGTTTTGACCATACTTTATAATCTACTATGTCTTTAAATCTATGAGGATATCTTTTACGAGCTATATTATATAAATCATTCATAGATCCGAATAGTTTAGCTATTCTATGTTTTTGAAATCCTAGAACATTAATAGTAGGTATATCTTTATTATTTTTAACATATAATGAATACGCACTTAGAATGCTATTTTTTTCTCTATCTTCTGCTTGTTCTGTTAATTCTTTAGCTAATGCAGATTCCATTATTGTAGATTTTGACATTAGTGTTTTTAATGTTCTTGCCTCTCTATTAACAGATACTATAAATGACTGATAACTACTTCCAGGATAATTATTTAAAAACTGTGTATAGCTATTTTTTACTTTTGCTAAACCATGTTTGTTTAGTTGCTCCGTTATCCATTCTGATCTTGTTTGATTTTTTGCCATTTATTTAGCCTGGTTTATTGAAAATCAGAGTAGCATGGAAGTCCTAATTGTTGTTCTACTGCATTAAATGAAGAATCTGAAGAGCATGTTATTTTAGCCCTACCCTTACCGCTAGGTAAATGTCCACCCTTAGCTGCTATAAATTGTGCAAATTCATTATTAAAGTTAGGATCGGGAGTGCTCCATGTGTCTATATTACAATCTCTAGCCGTTATGCCAGCAGTCCAATTAACTGCTTGTCTATGATTTTCATTGATATTGTTCCAACTGCTTATTTGCCAGCCAGTGGGTCCATCGTTTGAATCTTTACTACAAGAGCCACCAGATTGCGACGGTAGTTCTGTAGCTCCTCCGTACCAAAATATAACTTCAGTATTTTCGTTAGTTAAAGAATCAATAGTATTGCTAGTGCTACCTATCGGTTCACTTAGATCTGGAGTTCTATTGTCGCCATTATTGTAATTTAGGCCGGCAGTATCTCCAATTTCGCAGGCTACGACTCTATTATGAGGATTGCATATAATATGTGTTTTTCCATCTTTACTATGTGGATTACATTGTTTATAGCCATTTCTACTACATACTCTTATTGCATTTGGTCTACATCCTGTTACACTTACTGGATTGCAGTATACTTTTTGGTTTGGAGAACATACTGGTCTATATAAATTTATAAAACAACTATTATCAGAATGTCCTGCTCCACAAAATACATTATGACCACCACCTTGATCGCACTGGCAACTTATAAAGTTACTAGCAGAATGACAAGTACATGAAGATCGTGCAACTACAGAATACCCAGAATAGCATGCTATTTCATGTGCTTTTGCATTACATCCGCATCCTGCTAATTTTTCATCATATGTTGTATTTAAAGTATGGGCAGTCGCGTTACAGTTGCAATAAATTTCTACGGTACTTGGTGCTCCAGAGTTAGATGTGCAAGTAACAGTAACATAGCCTTGACCTGCCGTATTTGCAGTCCAACAGTATGTTCCAGTTAATAGATCGTTTACTTCATTTATTAATCCATTTATAGTACTGACCGATACTCTATTGTTTTGAGAAGAATTGTGCGCATTTTCAATTCCTCCTTGTTTTTTATAAAGGCTGGTTATTTTAGATAATTGTGTAATTGTATTTGGCTTTATTTGAGTATTGTTTTCTATTACTTCGCTGTATAGATTCAAATAATCCGGGGCTGCTAAAAATTCAGGAATACCTTGTGTTTTTCCTCCTAAGCTTGGAGGTCTATAAAAATCTCTATAATCAATTAATGCTTGCTTTATTTCTTCAACTATATTTCTATCGTTAATGCTTTCATTTGCAGATATAGGATCGATTTGTATTATGTTGTCTACTTGCCCGGACGATCTAGTTACTCCCATAATTCCTCTACCTTAGTAGTTATAGTATTTAATATATTCTTTATCTGTTCTTTTTTTAGTTCGTTCACTTTATTTGGGAGATTCTCTTGGCCAGAATTAGCATTGAAGCCACAACTATGTGTAAACGAATGTCCAAGTTTTTTACTTTCTGCTAACACTAGTACGTCTAAAATATCTTTCATAAATAAAAGACTGCCCATATCTTTTGTTCTTAGTTTGCTATTATTATTTAATAATACATCTATTTTTGCACTCTCTGCTATATTGGAATATCCCGCTGCATTACAAGTACAGTGCATTCCAGATTCTAATCCTTCTTTAGGTATGCCGGCATTGTTATTTGTAGATGGAAAAATACATTGTACTTTTTCAGCAAACTGCATTAACATATCTCTTTTACTTAATTCAGCAATTGTATATAGTGAAATTTTATATATTAATTTATCCATATTACATTCTGTATCGCTTTGAACTACCCAATCTTTAGTAGAAGAATCTTTAGATACAGATGCACAATATCCCGTACAATACTTTCTAATTTCGCAGGTCTTACATTTCTCTAAATTGCTATCTTCAAAGAATGCCGGATTTTTCATATTTTGAAATGTATCATATAGATCTTTATTTAAAACGCCATGATCGATATGTCCAAGTGCCCAATCCTTTTTCTCCCATGGAATTTCTAATGTGTTATGCTTATTAGTTCTATGGCAATTATGACTAATTAAAGATTCCAACATATAAGAATTATCTTCTTCAACTTCTAAATTATGTACTTTTCCAGAATATTTATATTTATCTATTTTATGTATAAGTAGATATAAATAGTCGCCTTCTATCCAGCCTTTTTTTCTTGGAGTTCTACTAAGTATTTGTTTTATTATATTAAATCTTTTTGAAAATAAGTCTATACATGTTTGATTGTCATTTATAAATACTCTATATTCTATTTGTCTGTTTATTCCATCTTTATGTCTAGTTGGAAAGTATTTTTTAATTGCAGGAACTATATTAAGTCTTAACAATACTTCTTTTAATTGATGTGCTAAATTTAATGAAACTGTACTGTAATAACATGATCGTTTTTTATCAACCCCACCATCTCCAAAAAACATACCTTTTATTAATTCTTTTTGTAAATTTTCATTCGCAAATAGTAAAAAGTCAGGAATTATTTTATTATTACTTCCTTTTCCAAAAGTATTTCCGAACCAATCTGATAATGCCGTTGAACAAATAGTTATAGTGCACTTATGGTTATCTTTTAGTATATCTATTTTACTTTCTAGATTAAATGTATTTTTAATAATTTTTGCTAATTCTATTGCTACATCATATTCGTCATCGCATAATGTAAATTTTATACTACCATATGTTGAAGAGCCTTCCGCAATATACCAGCCAAATAAATATGCTAATTCAGAATCAACAGTTATATTATCTTTTATATCTTTCGCTCTTTCATTTGATTTAATAATGTTGATTGGTTCTATTTCTTTTATTTCTCTATTTATAGGATAGACTATAAAATCGTTAATGCTTATATCCTTAATATTTTTCCAAATAGGAGTTGTGTATTTTTTCCAAAAAG
>JACCDP010954190.1_pt1 | contig 11489 bp, 12 predicted proteins | sample 7445841 | NCBI WGS metagenome assembly JACCDP01 (sample SAMN15323441, study PRJNA562643) | freshwater metagenome | isolation source: river surface water | place: USA:Blue River Watershed | collected 2017-08-17
GCAATTCGCGCGGGTCATATTGGATGGACCGATAGATGGAAGGTGCTGCCGAATGGCTCCCCAGGCTGCCCACGGTCAGCGTATAGCCATCCGGCGCCGCCTGTGCGCCGCGCGCCCCGCCAATGGTGCCGCCCGCGCCCGAGTTATTTTCCACCGTCACGCGCTGACCCAGCGTCTTCATCCTATGATCCGCCACAATGCGCGCCAGCACATCGGTCGCACCGCCGGGGGCGAAGACCACAATCATATTGATGGTGCGATTGGGGAAATCCTGCGCCTGAGCAGGTTGGGCCAGGCCCAGGAAAAGCGCGGCCAGGGCCGCCAGAATGCGCTGCATGATGTTGCCTCCCATTGGGCTGACGTGGCGGGTTATGTCCCGCTTGCTGCCCTTGGCGCTTATGGAAGCTTCCCCTTGCCCCCGCCGTCAAGCGCCACCCCTTGCATCGGCGGCGTGGCCGTTTCAGGGTCCGGCAATCAGAATAGGAGAGCCCCATGCTGCCGCCGCGCGAGAAAATGACCATTTGCTTCGCCCATGTCGCTTATCGCTTTGCCGATCGCTTCGCGCTGCGCGGGACGGGGATTGATTTCTTTGAAGTGCGCAACCGGGATGATCTGGATGCGCGGATTGCGGGCGCCGATGTGCTGGTGTGTTCCGGGCTGTGGCGCAATGATTTGCCGAAGCTTTCTCCACGCTTGCGCTTTGTGCAATCCGCCAGCGCCGGCACGGATCAATATGACCGTGATGTGCTGCGCGCCGCTGGCATTCGGCTGGCTAGCGCGCAGGGCTGCAATGCCAATGCCGTCAGCGAACATGCCATTGCGTTGATGCTGGGCATTCTGCGCCGCGTGCCGGAAGCGCGTGACAACCAGGCCAAGCGCTTCTGGCGCGGCATGATGGGCGATTTCGCCAAGCGCGAAGATGAAGCCGGCGGCAAGACCGTGATTGTGGTGGGCACCGGGCGGATTGGCGGGCGCATTGCGCGCATCTGCAAAGCCTTGGATATGCAGGTGATTGGCGTGCGCCGCGATCCTTCAGCGGGTGCCAATGGTGCGGATGAGGTGCATTCCTTTGCTAATTTGCCAGCGCTGTTGCCGCGTGCGGATTTCGTGGTGCTGGCCTGCCCGCTGACGGATGAAACCCGTGGCTTGATTGGTGCCTCGGCATTTGCTGCCATGAAACCAACCGCGCAGCTGGTGAATGTCGCGCGCGGGCGTGTGGTGGATGAACCCGCGCTGATTGCCGCCTTGCAGGCCGGGCGCATCGCTGGTGCCGCTTTGGATGTGACGGTGGATGAACCCCTGCCGGAAGCAAGCCCGCTTTGGACCATGCCCAATGTGCTGGTCACGCCGCATACGGGTGGCGAGACGCATAAATACGAGGACAATGTGCTGGATATGATGATGGAAAATCTGAACCGGCAATGGCGTGGTGAAACCGCGCTGTTCAACCAGATTGTTTGAGGGGTAGGCCATGTCCAGCCGTGAAGGCGCGCTTACCCGCGCTGCCAATTATTTCGATGATGGCAGCTACAAGAAATTACTGACTGATCTTGTTGCCATTCCTTCCACCGCGCAGGAGCCAGGGCATGATGCGGATTTGCGCCATTACCTGGAAGGCGCGATTGGGCCTTGGCTGGAAAGGCTGGGTTTTGAAGTCATTATCCATCCCAATCCGCTGGAAGGTTTTGGCCCCATCCTGACAGGGGTTCGGATTGAAGATGCGTCCAAGCCCACCGTGCTGCTTTATGGCCATGGCGATACGGTGCGCGGCCTGGATGATCAGTGGCGCCCAGGGCTGAAGCCTTGGGAATTATACGAAGAAGATGGCCGCTGGTATGGGCGCGGTTCCGCCGACAATAAGGGCCAGCACGCGCTGAATATCGCAGCGCTTGAAGCGGTGCTGGCGGAACGCGGCGGCAAGCTTGGCTTCAATGTGAAAATCGTTCTGGAAATGGCGGAAGAACGCGGTTCGCGCGGCTTACGCGAATTTGTCGCCGCCAATCGGGATTTGCTCGCCGCCGATGTGCTGATTGCGTCCGACGGGCCACGCTGTGAACCGGATGTGCCAACCATCGCCACCGGCACGCGCGGGATTTTCCAGTTTGATTTGGTGCTGAAGCTGCGCCCGGGTGGTGTGCATTCCGGCCATTGGGGCGGGCTGACGACAGACCCCGCCATTCGGCTCAGCCATGCGATCGGCGCCATTTGCGATGCGCGCGGCAAAATCCTGGTGCGCGATTGGCTGCCGCAAAATGGCGTGCCGGCGGAAGTGCGCGGTGTGCTGGATGGCTGCCCGGTGGGTGGCGGCGATGGGGCGGCCACCATTGATGCCGATTGGGGCGAACCTGGCCTCACGCCGGCTGAGAAAATCTATGGTTGGAACAGCTTCATTGTGCTGGCCATGCTTTCTGGCAAGCCGGACGCGCCGGTGAATGCCGTCGCACCCGATGCGCGCGCCACCTGCCATATTCGCTATACGGTGGACACAGACCCGAACACATTCGAAGCGGCGCTGCAGCGGCATTTCAATGAACAGGGCTTTGGCGATATTGTGATCGAAAATGCCGGGGTGCGCATGGCGGCTTCCCGCACACCGCCCAATCATCCCTGGGTGCGCTGGGCGCAGGACAGCATGCAGAAAACGCTCGGCAAGCGGGTGCAGGTCATCCCGAATTCATCTGGTGGCCTGCCGGGGGATGTGTTCGTGGATCATTTGGGCGTGCCGCTGGTTTGGGTGCCGCATTCCTATAATGGCTGCAAACAGCATGGCCCGGATGAGCATTTTCTGATTGCGCCTGCGCGGGAAGGCATTCTGGCCTTTACGGGCATGTGGTGGGATTTGGGGCAGGGCGGCACACCCTGACCCCGTTACCTTTCTTCACGCGCGCACTGCCATGGTGCAATGCGCGCGTTACAGAAGGGGCGCATAAACTGCGCTCGGCACATCGCCGATTGCAGGAGTTTGCCATGTCTTTCAAAACTTCCCGGACCCTTATGCTGGCTTCCGCCTTCGCCCTTGGCACGGCGGGGCTGGCCAGCGCACAGCCTGCGTCTGGAACCGGGCCGCAGGCGGCGCCAGCCCATCAAATGCACCAGATGCACCAGATGCATCACGGCCAGCGTGGCGATGGCATGATGGGTTTTGCGGTGGGCGAGGCTTTCGCCCGCGCTGACGCCAATAATGACGGCAAGGTCACACGCGAAGAAGCCAATGCGTGGCTTGCGGCGCGTTTCGCGGAAATTGACGCCAATAAGGATGGCGGCCTGACGCTTGAGGAACTCCGCGCCTATTACACCGCGCGCCGTGGTGAAGGCCGCGGCCCGCCTGAGGGGATGCGTGAGCGCATGGAAGACCGCCAGGCGGCGCGCTTCCGCTTCATTGACGCTGACCTGGACGGCAAGATTACGCTGCCCGAATTGCGCGTGATGGCGGATGCCATGTTCCGTTCCATGGATGCGGATGGTGATGGCGCGCTGACACGGGCCGAGGTGCAGCGCCGGGGCCGCCGTGCCGATGGCCCACGCGCCGCACCGCTGGCGCCCGCGCAGCCTGCGCCGCGCTAACTTTAAGGCAAAGGATGGCGCGCCATGCCCTTGGCGCGTCAGCCTTTCTTGGCCGCGATTTTGTCGGCAATCGCCAGAATGCGTTCTGCCTTTTGCACAATCGGGTAATCCACAAAGCGCCCATCCACCTGGATGGAGGCAAGCCCGCCGGCTTCGGCTTCCTTGAAGGCTTCCACAATGCGCTGGGCTCGGGTGATTTCGGCATCAGGCGGCGAATAGGCGGCATTGGCCGGTGCGATCTGATCTGGGTGGATACAGAGCCTGCCCTGAAAGCCAAGCACCGCGCCGCGCGTGCATGAAGCCTCAAAAGCTGCCGTTTCGCGCAATTCGATAAACACCGTATCAATCGGCGGCTCCAGGCCCGCAGCGCGGGAGGCAAGAACAAATTCGCTGCGTGCGGGCGTTAATTCATCCTCGGCCAAGGTCCAGGTAATGCCAAGATCAGTGGTGTAATCCCCCGCGCCAAAAGCGAGCCGCCTGACGCGCCGTGAGGGCAGCGCCGCCGCCGCGCGCGCCAATTCGCGCAAGGCCACCAGGCCGCGCGCGGTTTCAATAATAGGCATCAGGTCAATCCCGCCCGCGGGCAGGCCGCGTTCCGCTTCCAGATTGCCGATCATCCAATCCACCGCGAGCAATTGCCCGGCATCTTCCAGCTTGGGCTGCACAATACCATCCAGCTTGGCGCCGATCACGGCATGGAGATCACCAAAGCAGAATGGCGTGTCAAAGGCATTCACGCGCACATAGGCGCGGCATTGGCGCGGCCGTTCCAAGGCGGCCCGGACGGCCCCGCGCGCTGCCGGCTTGGCGGCGATGGCGACCGCATCCTCCAAATCCAGAATGGCAGCATCGGCGCCGACCTGAAGGACCTTTTCCGCCCGGCGCGGATGATCACCCGGGGCAAAAAGGAAACTGCGATTGGGACCGGTGGCGTTCATTGGCGTCTATCCTTCATCTGATCCATGCTGACGCATTACGCCATCATTTCCGTTTTGATGCCTAGGACGCGTGGCGCGGTAGGCGACTATCCCCTCGGGCGGGTGATATTCGCCAATAGTCTTCAGTTCAAAAAGGGATTACCGCCGCGTGGGCTGCGCGCGCGGGGGCCGTAATGCTTGGCAAGGTAATCCACAATGGTTTGGCGGAATTCGCCTTCCAGCGGATTCATGCCGTGCTTTTCCGCCATCCAATCCATCAGCTCATCCCAGCGGTCCCGCGTGAAGGCGCTGCGGCGGATCAGCGCGGTATTGTGGCAGGCAGTGCAATAGCCGAATACCTCTGACCTTCCTTCGCCTTCTGTCAGCACGGTTTCTTCTTCCTGCCGATCGGCCAGGGCCGCGGCGGCTTCGGCCTGGCGGCGCGCAAGATCAGGCGTTTGCGCCACCGCCACCGCAGCACCTAGCAGCAGCGCGATGGCGATCAAATGCAGTACTCGCATAGGCGCCTCAGCCGATTAGAATGGCGATACGGCTGATTGGATTGGCGCCATAGCCTTGCGGGTTCCAATTGGCCGCGACATGCGGCTGCATGCGGCCATTGCTATCCGTCGCGCGATACCAAACCTCGTAATAGCCATCGGCCGGCAGCGCGATGCTACCCTGCCAGCGCTGCCAGGAATGACGATTGGGCGGTGCGGCCACCTGCATCGCCTGCCAGCTTTGCCCGAAATCGGTCGAGACATGCACGTCACGCACGCTCAAATCCCCAGCCCAGGCATGGCCGCGAATATCAAGGCTGCGCGTACCGGCAGGCAGGCGCGTGCCATGGGCATGGCTGGTCAGCACGGAACGCACCGGCATGCTTTCCATATCCACGAAATCCGCGCCGTTATTGCGGCTGCCCGGCACAATGGGACGCACGGGGATGCGATAGGATGTGCCGCCCATGCCGCGACCGGTATGCGGTTCGCTTTTCACCTCAAGCCGGGTGAACCATTTCTGACTGAGCGAGCCCGGCCAGCCCGGCACAATCAAGCGCGCCGGCGCGCCATGCATTTGCGGAATGGCGGCGCCATTCATGCGAAAGCAAATCAGTGTGTCCTCATCCAAGGCCTTTTCAATCCGCATGCCACGGCTGATCGCCGGGCCTTGCGCCGAAAGATGGTTATCGGCGCCATGCTGGCCGGTGAATTTGGCACCTTCCTTGAGCCCTGCGGCGCGCAGCACATCGCGCAGCCGCACCCCTGTCCATTCCGCATTTGAAATGGCGCCATTGCCCCATTGATTGCCGGCGGCTTGCGGCGAAAAGCCAGAACGCCCATTGCCGCCGCATTCCATTTGCAGTTGGCGTGTTACCACTTCAAAGCGCTGCTCAAGCTCGGCGATGGAAAGCTCAAGTGGCGTATTCACCTCACCATCAATGCGGATTTTCCAGGCGCGTGGGTCGGCCACGGGGTCTGGCACGCTGCCATTATTGCGGATGAAGAATTTATCAGCGGGTGTGACCGCGTCATCCAATAAATGCTCAGGTGTTTCGGCATTCAGCGGGCGTTCGCCTTGCATGATCAAGGGCGCCTTGCCTTCCATTTGCAGGAATTGCGGCTGGGCGGCGCCTTGCGCCAGCGCCGCCGGCACCAGCCCCTGGGGCATATGCCGCGCGAAGGGAATGCCAGCCCCCAGCGCCGTGCCCATGGCTGCCAGCGCCGCACCCTTCAGCGCCCCGCGCCGGCCCCAAACCAGCGCATCAGCCCGTTCCGGGTCATCGCGGTAGAGTTCCTGAACCGAGCGTTCCGGTGCATTTTCGCGTGTCATGGCAGGCCTCCCTTGATTTGAAGCGTCTATGCCAGATCACGCCTTGGCGCTTCAAGCAGAAGCGTATGACCCGCCCCCTTTCCCGATAGCGCCAAAATCGGCAATCTGACCTCAACGCAGGAGAGCATGATGCAAAAAATTGAATTGGGCCGTTCTGGCATTTTCGTCCCGCCGGTGATTTTCGGCTGCAATGTCTTTGGCTGGACCTTGGACAAGGCCCAATCCTTCCGGGTTTTGGATGAGTTGGTGGAACTCGGCCTCAATGCGCTCGATACCGCTGATGTCTATGCTTATTGGGTGCCGGGCAACAAAGGCGGCGAGTCCGAGACCATTATGGGCGAATGGCTGAAGGCGCGTGGGCGTCGCCATGATGTGCTGATCCTGTCCAAGGCAGGCATGGAAATGCCCGGCATCGGCAAGGGGCTTTCGCCCGCCTATCTCGCCAGCGCCATTGAAGCATCGCTCAAGCGCCTTGGGACGGATGTGATTGATCTCTACCAAAGCCACCGCGATGATGAGAGCGTGCCGCAGGAAGAAACCCTGGCCGCCTTCGATAAGATGATCAAAGCGGGCAAGGTGCGCGCCATTGGCGCTTCCAATTTCTCCGCGCCGCGATTCAAGGAAGCGCTGGATATCAGCGCCAAGAATGGCCTGCCGCGCTATCAGACCATGCAGCCGCATTACAATCTGCTGGAACGTGGGATTGAAGCGGATATGCTGCCGCTTTGCGCCGCCGAAGGGGTTGGCGTTATCCCCTATTATTCGCTCGCTTCGGGCTTTCTGTCAGGCAAGTATCGCAGCGAAGCCGATCTCGGCAAAAGCCCGCGCGGGGCGCGTGGCGCGGGCAAATACCTGAATGAAAAGGGGCTGAAGGTGCTGGCCGCTTTGGACAAGGTGGCGGCGCGGATGGGTGCTACGCCTGCTCAGGTAGCACTTGCCTGGTTCAAGGGCCGCCCTGGCCTGGCCGCGCCCATCGCCAGCGCTACAAGCTCCGCGCAATTGGCTGAACTCGCCAAGGCCGCGCGGCTTACCTTGGATGCGGCGGCGGTGACGGAATTGGATGCTGCCAGCGCGTGAAATTTACCGCAAGTAAGGCTCCACCGTCCCGGTCAGCTTCATGGTCAAAGGCCTGCCGCGACGGTCGGTGGCCTTGCCGAGGCTGACCCGGACCCAACCTTCCGAGACGCAATACTCCTCGACATTGGTCTTTTCCTGGCCTTTGAAGCGAATGCCCACGCCACGGCTCAGCAGCGCCTCATCGTAGTGGGGGCTGCTGGGGTCGTTGGAAAGACGATCAGGCAGGGCAGGGGTCTCGGTCATGCGCATACTCCAATTCTTCGCGCGATGTGCCCGAGCGCCGCGGCAAAGGCAACGCCCCGCGATTGACCCGCCCCGCCCGACACAGCAATTTCACCCCATGACCGACCCAAGGATGGTTCCGTGCAGTATTCGCTGACAGAAGCGCAGGCTGAACTTCGCGTGCAAATCCTGAAACTCTGCGCTGATTTCGGCGATGAGTATTGGCTGAAGATCGATCAGGAAGCCCGCTTTCCGGAGGAATTCTACAAGGCGGTCGCCAGCGCCGGCTGGCTTGGCATTGCCATGCCGGAGGAATTTGGCGGCGCCGGGCTTGGGATTTCGGAAGCCACCGTGATGATGCAGGCGGTGGCGGAAAGCGGCGCCTGCATGTCGGGCGCTTCGGCCATTCATATGAATATCTTTGGCCTAAACCCGGTGGTGGTATTCGGCACGCCAGCGCAAAAGCAGCGTTTTCTGCCGCCCTTGATCGCGGGCCAGGAAAAAGCCTGTTTTGGCGTGACCGAGCCCAATACCGGGTTGAACACCACGGAATTAAAAACGCGCGCGGAGAAGCGCGGCGATCGCTACATCATCAATGGGCAGAAGATCTGGATTTCCACGGCCCAGGTCGCGGATCGCATCCTGCTGCTGGCGCGCACCACGCCGCTTGATCAGGTGAAGCGCAAGACCGATGGGCTGACGCTATTCTACACCAAGCTTGATCGCGCCAAGGTGGAAGTCCGCCTGATCCACAAAATGGGCCGGCATGGCGTTGATTCGAACATGCTGTTTTTCGATGGGCTGGAAGTCCCGGAAGAAGACCGCATTGGCGCGGAAGGTGAGGGCTTTCGGCTGATTCTGCATGGGCTTAACCCCGAACGCATCCTGATCGCGGGGGAGGCTGTGGGGATTGGCCAGGCGGCTTTGTCTCGCGCGGCGAATTACGCCCGTACGCGGGAAGTGTTTGGCCGGCCCATTGGCCAAAATCAGGGCATCCAGCACCCGCTGGCGCGCTGTTGGGCGCAATTGGAAGCGGCCGGCTTGCTGACGATGAAGGCCGCGGCGCTTTACGATGCGGGGCGCGAATGCGGGGCGGAATCCAATGCCGCGAAATATCTGGCCGCCGAAGCCGGCTTCGCCGCCGCCGAAGCCGCCGTGCTGACGCATGGTGGCATGGGCTATGCCCAGGAATACCAGGTGGAACGTTATTTCCGCGAAAGCATGATCCCGCGCATCGCGCCGGTCAGCCGGGAACTGATCCTGAGCCATATTGCCGAAAAAGTGCTCGGCCAGCCGAAATCTTATTGAGGGGAGATGGTGGGCGCGACAGGGATTGAACCTGTGACCCTTCGCGTGTGAAGCGAATGCTCTACCGCTGAGCTACGCGCCCGAACCGATGCTGGCTTTAAGGGCCTTGGGCCCAAGTCGTCAAGCTGGAGCCGGGCTGGCCTGAGCCCGAAATCGCCTATTGCAAGAAAATATTATCATCTCTGCGGTAATTCTTTGGGTCGGCAACACGACCAAAGAAATGAATGCATTATTAAAAGAAAATATCGCGGCCTTTGGGCCGGATATGCCGATTTTATGCTTTCTTCATCTGCCCCGCACCGCCGGTTCCACCCTCAACCGCTTGTTGAAATACACTTTCGGGGATCGCGCGATCTTCCATGCCGATCTGCTGGCCGCATATGGCGGGGAAGCCGGGCTCAGCGCCACGCTGGCCAAGGACAAAGCGCTGTATCAGGGCATGATGATCCTGGCGGGCCATTATGGCGTGGCCCATCCCTTGGTGCGCCAGGCGCCGCGCCCGCTTGGCATTGCCGCAGTGCTGCGCCAGCCGGTGGAGCGTATCGTCTCGCTTTATGACTATATCCGCGCCTGCCCGGACCATCCGGAACATGCAGCGCTCAGCCGGCTGACGCTGCATCAGGCGATGGATGCCGTGCCGAATTTCGCTGCCCATTGCCGCAACGCGCAATTGCAAACCCTGTTCGGCGCCACGGATCAGCGGGGGATTATGGCGGCGTTCAACCGCTACCCTTACTTGCTCGGGCGGATGGACGCGCTGGAGGCTTTTGCACAAAGGCTTTTGGCATCTTTCGGCCTTACCCTGGGCGGGGCGCTGCCGCGCTTCAATGAAAGGCCATTCTTGCCAGGGGTGGCGCCGGCGCAGCAGCAGCCTGATTACGCCAGCGCCGTGGCGCGACTGGTGCAAGAAAACCGGGCCGAGCTTGCTTTCTTTGCGCAATTACCAGCGGTTTTCAGCAGCCGGCCAGTCAAAATCTCGGCAGGGGCGGCCTGAAATATTTTCCCTTCCGCGTCAGGTCGGCTACACACCCCCATGATGCGTCCCCTGCGGAAATCCCTGTTCTTGATCATGCTGCTATTGGCGCCTGCCGGGCTGACCCCGGCGCTGGCCGTGGAAGCGGTTTATCAGGTGACGCAAACTGGCATCGCGGTGGTGGAAATCACCGCGCGATTTGAAACGCGCCCGGATGGCTATTGGATGCGCTCGGTCAGCCGGGCTGTGGGTATCGGCCGGCTTTTTGCCCAGCATGAAATCCGTTCCGAAGTGGAAGGCATCTGGCGCGCGGAAGGGGTGGCGCCGCAGCGCTACCAGGTGGAAGGCAATTGGCGTGGCGATGCCCGGCGCACCGTGCTGCTTTACCGGGAAGGCGTGCCCCAGACCTTGGAATTGGAACCGCCAGAGGGCATCACCAATGAACCCGTGCCCTTGCCCGCGCGGCGGGGGTCGATTGATGCTCTTTCCGCCTTTGCCTGGATGTCGCGCATTGTGACGCAAACCGGCGGTTGTGACCTTGCTGGGCCGATTTTTGATGGGCGGCGTCGGCTTGATTGGTCTTCCCGCACCATCGGCACAGTGCGGCTTCGCCATGCGGGGCAGGAGGTTGAGGCCCTGCAATGTGGGCTGGAAAGCCGGCTGGTGGCCGGGATGCGCCATGGCGATGACCGAGCCCGCGCCATGCAGCCACGCCCAGCCACAGCTTGGCTCGCCAAGGTGGATCAGAGCTTGCCGCCTATCCCGATCCGCGTTGAATTCCCCAGCACTATTTTCGGCACCATGCGCCTGGAATTGCTGCGCCTGAACTAGCGGCTTTTCAGCCTAATAATGCCCTGAGCGCCGCTACATCCGCCGCAATTGGTGCATCGCCCGCCATATGGTGCGGCCCATAGCCCCAGCCTGCGAAAATGGCGCGCACCCCGGCGCCGCGCGCGGCCAGAATGTCATTGGCGTGATCGCCGATCATCACCGCGCTTTCAGGCAGCGCGCCGGCGGCGGCAAGGGTAGCGCGCAAATGGCCGGGATCGGGTTTGCGCACGGGGAAACTATCGCCCCCGCCTAGCGCGCTGAAATGCCCATCCAGCCCAAGCCCCGCCAGCAGCACCCGCGCCGCGCCTTCGGGCTTATTGGTGCAAACCGCCAAACGCCAACCGGCCCCGCGCAGCAGCCCAAGCAGTTCCGGAATGCCATCGAAAGCGCGGGTCAGCACGGCCGCATTCGCTTCATAATCCGCCATGAAGGCGGCATGGCTTGCTTCATCCAGCGCCATGTTACGCGCGGCGAAAGCGCGTTCCAGCAAAACGCGCACGCCATCGCCGATCATCCCGATAACCTCGGCGCGGGCAAAACCGGGCAGGCGCTTTTGCGCCATCAACCGATCAAGCGCGGCATGGATATCGGGCGCGCTATCCACCAGCGTGCCATCCAGATCAAACACCGCGCATGGAGGCTGAGCTTCACGCATCGGTTGGCGGCACCCAGGGGATGCGCCCAATTTCGATCCCTTCTTCGCGCAGTGCCTCGGCTTCATCTTCGCTGGCTTCGCCGAAAATGCCGCGGGCTTCAGCTTCGCC
>JACCDP011385611.1_pt1 | contig 11488 bp, 6 predicted proteins | sample 7445841 | NCBI WGS metagenome assembly JACCDP01 (sample SAMN15323441, study PRJNA562643) | freshwater metagenome | isolation source: river surface water | place: USA:Blue River Watershed | collected 2017-08-17
GAATAGATTGGTTCAATGTTGCATGGCCCACACAAAACATTTACAATTGGGACGGAGACAACAATTTGATCTTGTACAATCGGATGATGAATACACCCGAATTCAAATCGATATTCTCTTTCTATGTGGATCAAATCGCGAATTACTTCGCTTCGCCTGAGTTCATCGCCAATGTCAATCAGATTCAGGATGTCATTACTACTTCAGCATTGAATGACACTTACCGAACTTTAGATTATGGTTTTGATGACAATGACTTTTTAAATGCGTTGACCACGGCATGGGGCAATCACGTTCCTTATGGGATATTGAGTTATGCCAATGCACGCTCGGTTTCTGCGATTCAACAAACCAACAATTCAATAGCACCTACTCAATCGCATTCATTTCAATGGGAAGAGGAATCAGATACGGTTAAAGTATATTTTTTCGCTCCTCAAAATATTACGGGTTTGGCCTACCGACCAGCAGGAACCACTTCATGGATTGTTGTTCAAGCCAATGAAGTGTACAATGGTATTTGGGACAACCGATACAGTGTTCATGTTCCGCTGAATGGTTATACAGGTTCATGGGAATGGCAGATGTCAGTAAACGGAATTATTGATAATCCTTGTCAAACGTATTGGACCCATTTTGGCTTTGCTGAATTGGGAGTGAAGATCAATGAGATTGCACCATCGGGTACCAACAATGCTTTGGATGAATCGGGATTGGTAGAAGATTGGTGCGAATTGTACAAAATGCCAGGTAGCACTTTCAATTGGAATAACCTTTGGATTACGGATGACGCCAAAGACCCCAACAAATGGAAACTGAAAAACGTGTCTTCTAGTGTTGGTCCATTTTTTCTTCTTTGGGCGGATGACCAACCTGAGGAGGGATTTCGACATTTGAGTTTCAAACTCAACAATCAAGCAGAATTCGTGGGTATTTCTTTTCTAGACAATGGCGAATTTCATTGGTTGGATTCTTTGTCATACCAGGGTGTCCCCTTGTTGCAATCCACCGGAAGAGCACAAGATGGCTTAGGTCCATGGATTACTTTTTCAACGTCGACACCAAACGTATCCAATGAATTGGTTGGTGTAAATGACCAAGTTTTAAATACAGAATTAAAGATATATCCCAATCCAACATCGGAGTATTTGTATTTCCCAAAGACAGAGAATGTTACAGTTTGGGAGATGAACGGCAAGTTGTTGATTGAAGCATTCAATGTCAATGCAATCCATGTGGCTTCTTTGAGCACAGGATTGTATATTGTTAAATTGAATGATTCGGTTCAAGTTTTTGAAAAGTTGAACTGATTTTAAGTCTTTCCGCACTATTTTTCGAGCATGAAAAATGTCTCGATTTTAATTCTTTTGTTTGTTTCAACTTTGATTCTGAATGCGCAGACCCATCAGGTTGGCAATACCACATTGACCGAATCCAATTTGGTAACGGGTGTAAATGTTCCCTGGGAAATTCAGTGGGGTCCTGATGATTATATCTGGTGCACATTGCGCTCTGGTAAAGTGATTCACATCGATCCAACTACAGGTAACTACACTGAATTATTGAATAAATCAGTTCCTTACAACGGAGGCAGTGAGCCTGGAATGTTGGGAATGGTATTGCATCCCGATTTCTTGAATACACCCAAGGTGTATGTCGTATACAATTACAACCAAGGTAATGCGGTCAAAGAGCGTTTGTCGGTTTTTGATTATGATGGAACAGCTTTGATCAATGAAAGTATTTTGATCGATGCCATTGGTGGCAATGCCATTCACAACGGTTCTCGTTTGTTGATTACACCAGATCAAAAAATAATGATGACCACAGGAGATACCGGTGATGGTGGAGTGAGCAGTCAGGATTTGACCTCATTAAACGGGAAAATTCTTCGTGTGAATTTGGACGGATCTATTCCAAGCGACAATCCCAATCCTGCTTCATATGTTTACAGCTATGGACACCGCAATGGTCAGGGTCTATGCGTAGGTCCAAATGGATTGATCTATGAAAGCGAACATGGTCAAAACAACAGCGACGAATTGAACCTGGTTGAGCCTAACCGCAACTACGGTTGGCCTACTGTTCAAGGTGCTTGCAACACGGCAGCAGAGCAAACCTATTGTACTGCAAACAATGTTCGTGAACCATTGATGGAGTGGTCTCCATGTCGTGCTGTAAACGGATTGGAATATTACACACATCCTGCTATTCCAGAATGGCAGAACACCATTTTGATGGCTGTTTTGGGTGGACTGAATTCCAACTATGAGCGCTTATCCGTTATTCATTTGAGCGCGGATGGTTTGTCTGCCACTTGTGTAGACGCCGATGATACTTATTTCCAATCTTTCAACCAGCGTATCCGCGACTTGTGCGTGAATCCCCATACAGGTGCTTTGTATGTTGCGTTGAACGGCGTGAACTATCCAGGTTCAGGTCCAAACATCATCAAAGAATTTCGCAATTTGGCATATCAGCCAACGTATACTCCTGTTTACAAAAATCGCCAAGATGTCAAAGTATATCCTAATCCCACAGCGGGCAATTTGAATTTGGAAGTCACACCTTTATTGGTGAATGCGCCTTATGAAATCTATGCTTTCAATGGGCAAAAAGTGGCGTCGGGTATTTTCAATCAAACGTTGAATGTGATTCAAACAGAAGGTTGGAGCAAGGGTCAATATTTCATGCGTGCATCAAACGCAATGGGAACAATTACAAAAACTTTTGTAGTGAACTAATGCACCACATGACGAAAGACATTTTGAAAAAGGCCTTGATTTTATGTCAAGGCTTTTTCTTTTTTTCAGTATCAACATCAGCACAAGTAACCGATGCTGATACGATCATTCAAAGGACTGCGCCAACTTTGGAAGTGAGTGCATTTTCTTTTACTTTGAAAAGCTTGAGACAACCAAGCGCAATTCAAACTTTATCCGTTTCCAAAATTGGATTGTCCGATCATACTTCTTTTCAAAATGCTTTAAATACAGTACCAGGGGTTTATTTCGAATCAAGAGGCAATGGAGGAAGTCCAAGATTGAATATCAGAGGATCCATGTTTAGATCCGCATTTGGTGTTCGCAATGTTCGAATGTATTGGGAAGATTTTGTTCTTACCTCACCAGATGGAACAACGCCTATAGAGGTCATAGATCCCAATTGGATTCATTCCGTTGATATCATCAAAGGGCCTTCGAGTGTGCAATACGGAAATTCTACAGGTGGTGTTATTCAAATGAAAAGTTTGAATGTCCCAAAGCTGAGCTTTGTAAAAGTCAGACAATTGGTAGGGCAGTGGGGTACCTTTCAACAACACTTTACAGTATCAACAGCAATACCCACATTGTTTAGTTTTCGTTTTGCTCAAATCGATCGTCAAATCAACATTTATGCATCGAAATCGGGAACACACGGCTATCGTGAGCAAGAAGCCAATGCTCGAAAGCAGGTGATGGTTGTTCTGAGAAAGACTATCAAAGCACCTTTGCTATCATGGCGATTCAATGGGAAATTTAAAGCAGAGAACATTTCGGTATTTCAATGGTATCAAGGGGGATGGCAATTGCCAGGAAGCCTCAATCAACAAGAATTGGATGTAAATCCACGTCAAGCTCGACCATATTCTGTCAACAATAACGCATCATTGTATCGCCATCGCTGGATGTATGGTACAGGACAAAACAGAACATGGAACAAATTCTCATTGACGTGGCGCGCCGCTGTCAATGGCATTAATAAAGTCAATCCCTACGGAACATCTCCAATGAACCAAGGATACAAAGACGAGAGAAGTTCAGGGTCATCGGCATTGTTTCGTTTGAATCAAGTTGTTATGGAAAACAAAGTGTTTTCATGGGAACTAAGCGCTGGTGGAGAGAGCCAGTGGGAAGATTATCACATCAATGAATACGTCAATGTATTAGGCAATCCCGGTAGTGCGAAGTATGATTTCAATGTTCACTATTGGCAATATTTCTATTACCTCAATAGCCAATGGAGATGGAAAGACAATTGGGTGGTGCAAGTTGGAGCAGCTCAACACATAACCAATGCAGAAGTGAATGGCAAGTATGGAACCCAAGAAGATTCGGGCGAAATCAAATGGAATCCGGGCATCACGCCTCGTTGGGCCATTTCCTACAGTCCTTTGTCATGGCTTTCTTTTTATTCATCTAGTTCTACTGGGTTTAGCAATCCCAATGCTTTTGAGCAAGTTGATTTTCAAAACAACAGATACAATTCCGCTTTAAGTCCAGAACGTGGACGCCAATTGGAATGGGGAGCCAAGTGGGAGTGGAGCGGATTCGAAGGTGAGGTAACCCATTACAACCAAGAATTAACCAATCTGATTGTACCCGTATCTATCCAAACCGAATCCCCATTGAGTTATGTCAACAATGCATCAGGAATATTGAAAGGATGGGAAGGAAAAATCGGTAAGAAATGGGAATTTGATAAACATGTTTGGGATATTTCCTTGTCTGGTCACAAAGCCGATTACCATTGGATAGAGTATACAGGTGCGGACAAAAATTGGAATGGAAATCGAATTGCTGGAAATGCCCTGCATGCCGCTTCTGGCGTGATCCAATACCAATACAATGAAAAATGGTTGATCGACCTTTCCAATTATTGGGTGGATCAAATGCCATTGAACAATGACAATTCAGTGTATTCTCATGCTTACAATTTGACCAATTTGAAGTTGTCGCAGGTCACCAATGATGAAACGATGAAATGGAAATGGGAAGTGGGTGTAAACAATTTGTTCAATACCTCATATACTTCATTCTGGCAATGGAACGATAGCAACGCGCGCTATTACAATCCAGCCCCAACGCGTAATTTCTATTTTGCTATAACGGCTTACTTGTTAAAATGAGTAATTTTGGAACATGACCTTTAAAATTCACTCTCCTTTTGAACCCTCTGGTGATCAACCTGCTGCCATAGCTCAGTTGGTGAAAGGAGTTGAATCAGGTGAAAAACACCAAACCTTGTTGGGTGTAACGGGCTCTGGTAAAACTTTTACCATCGCCAATGTGATCCAGCAAACGGGTCGCCCAACTTTAATCTTATCCCACAACAAGACATTGGCTGCTCAGCTATACGCTGAGTTCAAGGCATTCTTCCCAGAAAATCTTGTGGAGTATTTTGTGAGCTACTACGATTATTATCAACCAGAAGCATACATACCTGTTACCAATACTTACATCGAAAAAGATCTTGCTATCAATCAAGAGATTGAACGCATGCGGTTGAGTGCAACCTCAGCGTTGTTGTCGGGTAGAAGAGATGTTATCGTTGTTGCGAGTATTTCGTGCATTTACGGTATAGGAAATCCCAATGAATTCAATAAGTCTGTCATTGATCTTAAAAAGGGTCAGAAAATGAGCAGACAAGGCTTTTTGCATCGCCTCGTGGAATCCCTGTACTCCAGGGCTTTGGTCGATTTTGGTCGAGGGACTTTTCGTGTAAATGGTGATACGGTTGATGTCTTTTTGGCTTACGCTGAACATGCCATTCGTGTAGTCTTTTGGGACAATGAAATAGAATCAATTGATTCCATCGATCCTTTGACTGGAAAGAAAATCATGAGCTTTGATGCAACCCGAATTTATCCGGCAAACCTATTCGTCACAAGCAAAGAGACGATGAACGATGCCATTTGGGAAATACAGCAAGACATGGTGAAGCAGGTAGAGGCCTTTAACCGTGAAGGAAAAACGACGGAAGCCAAACGACTTGAGGAGCGCGTTACCTATGATATTGAGATGATGAAGGAGTTGGGCTACTGCGCGGGAATCGAGAATTACTCGCGTTACTTCGATAGACGAGAGCCGGGTCAACGTCCTTTCTGCCTCATGGATTATTTCCCCAAAGATTATTTGTTTGTGATCGATGAAAGCCACGTTACGGTATCGCAGGTTTCTGCGATGTTTGGTGGAGATAGAAGTAGAAAAGTGAATTTGGTGGAACATGGATTCCGATTGACTTCAGCCATGGACAACAGACCATTGAAATTCGACGAATGGGAAGCCATGCAAAGCCAAGTCATCTATGTCTCGGCGACACCGGCTGATTATGAGTTGACCAAATGTGAAGGCGTTGTGGTAGATCAAGTGGTACGTCCAACGGGGCTTTTGGATCCACCCATCGAAATCCGTCCCACCAAAAATCAAGTTGACAATCTTCTTGAAGAGATTCGTAAAACAGTCGATGCAGGAGAAAGGGTTTTGGTTACCACGCTGACCAAACGAATGGCCGAAGAGCTCGCGAAATATTTTGATAAAATCAACGTTCGTTGCAGATACATTCACAGCGAAGTGCAAACATTGGACAGAATAGAAATATTACGGGGATTGAGGGAAGGTGAATTTGATGTACTCATAGGCGTGAATTTGCTTCGCGAAGGTTTGGACTTGCCGGAGGTTTCTTTGGTCGCCATCATGGACGCTGACAAAGAAGGTTTTTTGCGAAGCAACCGCTCCTTAACCCAAACAGCGGGAAGGGCAGCGAGGAATATCAATGGTCGTGTTATTTTCTATGCGGACAAAATCACAGATAGCATGAAAGCCACGATGAGTGAAACGGAACGCAGAAGAAATAAGCAGATTGAATACAACGAGCTTCATGGAATTACACCACGTCAGGTGAAGAAAGATCACATCAGTACTGCTGCTAAAAAGATTTACGTGGAACCGGATTACAACGGCATGAGTGTAGCTGCTGATCCGATCAATCAGTATTTGAGCAAAGACCAATTGCAGAGTTTGTTCCAATCAACCAAGAAGCAAATGGAGGCTGCGGCTAGAGAATTGGATTTCTTGAATGCAGCCAGATTGAGGGATGAAATGTTCCAAATACAAAAACAATTAGAAAAAGAAACGATATGAAAAACTGGATGTTGTCTGCCGCTGTAGCGGTTTCGTTGTTTGCTTGTAAGACCAAAAAACAAGTAATCGTTAAAGAGGAAGATGGATTGGGTGCGATGTCTGAAATGCTTGTCGGCAATGATGGCTTTATTGAAGTAAACAAAGATTACTTGGGTCCGGCAAAGGGTGATGCAATTACAATCAATGCTGTGAAGGTGGTTGGCGATAGCCTGTATGTGGATGTTCAATATTCAGGTGGATGTAAAACCCATGAGTTTAAAATGATCACCAATGGCAATTTCATGAAAAGCCTTCCTCCGCAATTGCCTTTGTTCTTGGAACACAATGCAAATGAAGACAATTGTAGGGCATTAAAAATGGAAACATTAAAGTACGACTTGAAACCTTTGCGTTCCACCCAGACCAAGAAAATTAAGGTCTTTGTCAATGATGATAAAGAGAAGTCCGTGGAATATTCATGGAAATAATACATGAATAGTAGGTTCAAGGATATACTTTCAAAAGGCTCGATTTTGCTGGGGGGTAGTGCGCTCGCCCAGCTTCTTACTTTTTTGTCCTATCCCATTTTGTCCCATTGGGTTACAGCGGACAAGTGGGCTGTTTTCGGTGTTTTTTCTGCTGTTGTTGCGCTTTTCGCTGTGATGGCAAATGGGGGATATGAGCAAGCCATTATGCTGCCAAAAGAAAACAGCAAGGCCATCGCATTGTGGAAATTGTGTCAAAGGTATACCGCTGCGGTTGGATTGCTCGGTGTGGCGTTCATTGTGGTGAAAATTCTCTTTTTCCCTGATGCGCTTACTGAATTGCAATTCGATGGAATCATTCCGGCCTTGTTTGTCAGTATTTATTTCGAAGGCTCGATTATCAGCACTGTTATCGTTCTAAACCGAGCTGAACAATACAAATCATTGGCCAAGGGAAGAGCCATCCAAGCCTTTACATCTTTGGTCTTGCAAATTGGAATGTCATTCATTTGGCGCGATCTATCAAGTGTCTTGATTTGGGGTTGGATAGCAGGACAGGCCGCCCATTATTCATGGTTATTTTGGCAGGCTAATAAATATAACCTTCATTGGTCTACTCAAGATATTTCCATTCGACAAGTTGCATCTGAGTACAAACGATTTTTTAAGTATTCAGTTGCTTCATCCTATATCAATACGCTGTCTAGACAATTGCCTTTTTTGATTTTACCTTTTTGGTTGTCTGAAAATTTATTGGGGCAGTTCACATTTGCTCATAAAATTCTGAGTGCGCCTTTGGGATTAATCGGTGCTACCATTACCCAAGTATTCAATGCACAGTCGAGTAAATCAAAAAGGGGAGAGGCGGATCCAATTCACACACTGACCAGGCAATGGTCGATGTATATGGTTATCCTAGGATTGCCTGTTGTTGCGGCGATTCTTTTATTTGGTCCATCCATATTTGACGGTGTTTTTGGATCAGAATACCGGAAGGCAGGTGAAATGGCGCAGTGGTTATGCCCTTGGCTTTTCTTACTTTATTGGATAAGTCCACTTTCGAGTTTAATCAGCACTGAGAATAAACTAAGAGAGCATTTTTATTACAATGTTGTTTTACTTGTTTTTCGATTGATTGCCATCGTTGGAATTGCGCTGGCCATTTCGGGTGAAGCAGCGGTCAAGGCATATAGTATGGTCGGCTTATTATTCTCCTTGTTGATGTTAACATGGCTTTGGTGGCTATCCAAACATCAAGAACCCACAAACCAGCCAACAAAAGCTAGCCAAGAAATGTCATTGATTTTTGCGGGGGATACTTGTATTTCGGGAAGATTCCAGGAAGCAATGCGTCAAGGAAAAGAAATTTTCAGTGATGATATTTTGGCCAAGTTCAAACATGCGCAAGGTGTTTGTGTGAATTTTGAAGGCCCAGAATTGGATGTTTTCAGAAATCGAAAAAAGGGAGAGTCTGTGACCAATGCCCCCGGTAGTTTGAAATATTTATCTGATCGTGGTGTCAATGTTTTCAATTTGGCCAACAACCACATCTTGGATGAAGGCACCGAAGTTGCTGAGCGTAATGTGAACATGATAATGATGCAAGGTGATGCGGCTTTGGGTTTGAATGAAAAGGGAAGATGGTCACTAACGCCTCACTACATTTGTTTTAATGGTGTAACCATCGCTTTAATGGCCTTGGAAGAAAGTGTAAGCTGGTCGCAAGGTGAACTCAAAGAATCGATCAAATGCACAAGACAGCAATCCGATTATATCGTCATTCAATATCACGGTGGCGAAGAATATTCACGTATTCCTTTTCCATTTAAAAAGAAAAGACTCGATTTTTTAATGGGTCTAGATGTTGATGTAATCATTGCACACCATCCCCATGTGGCTCAGCCATTGATTCATCAAAATAACAAGTGGATGGCTTTTTCTTTGGGTAACTTCGTCTTTGATATTGAAGAACATCAGGGAAGAGCCCATGTCAATGAAGGTTTAATGATAGAAATGAAAATCGATGCTGCAGGAATTCATTGCACAGGAGTTCCTGTACGAATTGATCCCATTGCGGCTATGGTTTCTCTTTCCAAGTTGAGCGTTTGGCAGGAAACGCAAAGAAGTTTTTATAGACGTTCATATGGCTATCAATGGGCTGCAGAATGTAATCGAATCAGAAAGGAGGAACGACTCCTTTCCATCCGCAGCAATGGTACTTCAGCGCATATTGAGACTTCGGCTGAATCCAGTTCAACCAAATGGAGCTCGCTTTTCAATCCACCCAGAAGGTCATTGTTTTTCGGTGATATTTGTTATCGTATATTCTATCGATTCTTATGAATGTCCAGCTGTTTTTAGATGACCATGTGATTTTTCCTTGGTATAAATCCGATGCTGGTTGCATCAGGGGATATATTTTGCTGGATGATGGCAAAGAGCTATCCGGCCAAGATGCTTTGGATTATCTGAATGGTGAATTGATAGAGGCCGATTGGAATCATTTTCAAAAATGGAATGGATGTTTCTCGGCGGTGATTTTGCTTCATTTTAAGGGTTTTGCCATATCCGATGGAATCAGTTCCTTCCCATTGTTTTACGCCAAGGTCAATGGAGAGCTAATGATCTCCGATGACGCAAGAAAGCTGACAAAAGCGGGTAATGATATAAGTAATACAAATACCCGACATTTTGAATTTTTCTCTATCTGTCCGGGAAGAGATACTCTATTGAACGGAGTTTTTCAGCTGTTGGCTGGTGAAGTACTGACTTGGGACAATGAAAACACAAGTATTAGGCAACACGGAAATTTGGGTAGATCTTCATTGGAGAAATCCAAAGACATTCAAGCTGTTTGGGATAAAGTTTTGGATAAACTGCTATCTGGCGATCAACCTACAAAGTGGCTGATACCATTGAGTGGAGGATGGGATTCTCGATTATTATTGGCTAGCCTATTGGATAGAGGAGTGCGAAATATCGTGACGTATACGTATGGATCAAAAGACAGTTTTGAAGTTCAATCCGCCCGCAGTGTTTCAAATAAGCTTGGAGTAGAGTGGCATTTTGTAGAGTATGACAACGCATGTTTGTCAGCGTTTTGGAATCCTGATATTCAATCTTTTTTTCTGAAAGAATGCAAAGGAGCCTTTTCGATTCAAGAACAAGAACTTTTTGCTTTGCTTCAATTGAAAGAGCAAGGAATAATTGCATCTGGATATAGAGCTTTACCTGGATATTGTTGCGATTTATTGGCAGGTAGTTATACCATACCAGGAATTCGTGAGGCTGATAACTACAACGAGGAAATAGCCTTGCAGTGGATTCGAGCAAAACACTTGTCATTTGTTCTGTCCACTGAAAGGATAGAAGAGGCAGAGCGATTGTTATTGCCACAATTATTTGATGGCGATTTTAAAACAATGGGCGAATGGATGAATCACTATGAAAGGTGGTTTACCCAGCAAAAGGTGTCTAAGTATGTCTTGAGTGGATTGAGAAGCTTTGAGTTCATGGGTGTTGAATGGCGTTTGCCTTATTGGGATCGTGAGTGGATGAATCTTTGGTACGACACGAATTTGGAAGAACGGTGGAATCGAGCACTATTTAAACAATGGGCCAATCATCGGTATTTCATTCCAATGGAAATCCAGATGAATGAAGATCATCGTCCGGGGTTTGTTGCAAATGGTTGGAAAGAAAGATTACGTTTGCGTTATTCCCTTGTTTTCTCGGTATTAAAGAAGTTGGCTTTTTGGAGAAAGTCAATGGATATCAATAATGCGAAGTATTTAAAGGCTAGTTTAAATGGTCATTTAGAACAACGCAATATTTCACCTATATTGGATGAGTTGAATCCAATGATTGCACAGTTTGTATTGTCTGAGGTGACTTTTAAAAAGTAGAGTCAAAAAAATAAAATTCTTTGGAAGTGTTAAGTACTAAGGGATAGTGGATTAGGTATTAGTCGAGAAAATAAATCAAAAAAAAGAGTATCAAATACTTGTGTAAGTAAAAAAAGGGTGTACTTTTGCACCCGCTTTCAAAAACAAAACGTTCTTTGAGTCAGACAGAAAGCCTTGATTAAGTAGAGTAGCAGAAAAAAAATATTTGAAAAAAATA
>JACCDP011506315.1_pt1 | contig 11488 bp, 8 predicted proteins | sample 7445841 | NCBI WGS metagenome assembly JACCDP01 (sample SAMN15323441, study PRJNA562643) | freshwater metagenome | isolation source: river surface water | place: USA:Blue River Watershed | collected 2017-08-17
CGACGCCGGACCACGGCAGCGTGCGGGCTGCCGGGAGGGCGAGCTCCACGTCGGGCGACGCGGACACGAGCGACGCGAACGCCGTCTCGGCCTGGGTGCGGCGTGTCTCGGCCGCGGCCCGCTCGCGCTCGGCCCGGGCGACAGCCATCGCGGCCTGCAGCGCGGCCTGACGCGTGGCGCTGCCCGCGGTGACAAGCGCCTGGACCTGCGTCTCGTGACGCTGCGCGATCTCCTGCGCGGCCTTCGTGACCGCGGCGCCGTCCCGTGCGACCACGACGGCCCAGTAGGCGCGTGCCACGCCCGCACGGAGGCTTCCGCGCGCGGCGTCCGCCTGCGCATCCCCCGCGCGGGCCATCGCGTTCGCGGCCACCCACCCGGGGATTGCGCGCGCCGAGAGGATCGGCTGGACCACGGTGAGGTTCGCGTCGAGGTAGCTCTTGCGCTGGATCACGCGCGGCTCGCCGAAGTCCGGCGCGGAGCCCGTGAACTGCTCGATGAGGTCGATCATCTCCGGCGGGAAGGAGCTGCCGAAGTCGAGCTTCACCTCGCGCTGGTTCACGGTGTAGTTCCCGCCGAGGTTGACCTTGGGAGAGAACGCCGCGAGCGCCTGGGTGCGCACGAGCGCGGCCTGGCGACGCTGCTCCTCGACGAAGGTGCCTTCCTGGCCGCGGTTCTCCACGGCCGTCCAGGCCTCCTCCAGTGTCATGGCGGTCGCGTCGGGCGCGACGAGGGCGAGCACGAGCGGGAGCATCACGCCTCCTCCGTCGGGGTGGACATCACGCCGAGCGCGCGCAGGCGTGCGACGATCCAGACGGTGACGTCGTCGAAGAAGGTGTAGGCCACCGGCGTCGCGAGCAGCGTGAGCAGGAGCGACAGGCTCTGTCCGCCGACCACGACGCCCGACGTCGCGCGGTTGAAGCCCGCGCCCACGCCGGTGCTGATCGCCAGCGGGATCATGCCGGCGACGAAGGCGAGCGTCGTCATCAGGATGGGACGCAACCGGTCGCGGTTGGCTTGCAGGATGGCGCGGGTGCGGTCCATGCCTTCGGCGCGCAGCTGGTTGGTGTGGTCGATCTGGAGGATCGCGTTCTTCTTCACGATGCCGAAGAGCACGAAGATGCCGAGGACGCTGAACATGTTGAGCGCCTGCCCGGTGAGGACGATGCTGAGCACCGCGAACGGCAGCGTCAGCGGCAGCGACAGGAGGATCGTGAGCGGATGGAGCCAGCTCTCGAACTGCGCCGCGAGCACCAGGTACATGAACACGAACGCCAGCCCGAAGCCGATGATCACGCTCATGCCGGTCTCCTTCATGAGCTTCGTCTGCCCCGCCGGCTTGACCAGGTAGTCCGACGGAAGGTTCATGCGGTCGAGGATGCCGACGAGCGCGTCACCGACGACGTTCTCTCCGGTGCCGGGCGCGGCGTTCGCGAGGAGCGTCACGACACGCTGGCGTGCCAGTCGGTTGATGACGGACGGCCCCGTGCCGGGCTCCAGCTCGACGAGGTCGGCCAGCGCGACGCTGCCGCCGTTCGGCGTCGGGACGGGGAGCAGGCCCAGCACCGAGGGGTCGCCGCGCCAGGCGCGATCGGCGCGCACGCGCACCTCGTACTGGTCGCCGTGCTCCTCGTAGGTGCTGACCTTCCGGCCCGCGACGAGGAGCTGCAGCGTGTTGGCGATGTCGCCGACGCTGACGCCGAGCTGTGCCGCGCGGGTGCGGTCGACGCGGACGGCGATCTCGGGCTTGCCGACGACGAGGCTGGAGTCGACGTCGACGGCGCCGGGGACCTGCTTCAGCTCGCCCGTCGCCTGCGTCGCGACCTGCTCGAGCTTGTCGAGGTCCGGGCCGGACACGTAGTACTGGATGCGCGCGCTGCTGGCGCCGCCGCCGCTGAACGCCTGCACGTCGTTGACCGACAGGCGCAGGCTCGCGTCCTGCTTCGGCAGGATGTCGGTGCGGACGAGGTTCTTCAGCTCCTCCTGCGTCGCCTCGCGGGCGCGGGGGTCGGTCAGGCGCACGAAGACGCGGCCGACGTTGTCGTCGCCCTGGTCGCCGTCGCCGACGGTCACCAGCGTGCCGACGACGCCGGACATCGCGCGGATGGAGCGGGCCACGCGCTCGGCGTGCACCTGCGTCGCAAGGAGGCCCATGCCCTCGGGGGCGCGCACGCTCACCTCGAACTGGGCCTGGTCGTCGACGGGCAGGAAGCCCTTCTGCGCGACGCTGGCGAGACGCGGGAGCGCCGCGAGGCTGAGGACCGAGGCGAGCACGACCACCCAGCGCTTCTGGAGGCAGAACGCGAGCATGCGCAGGTACAGCCGCTCGATCGGGCCGTAGAAGCCGTCGACGATTCGCTCTAGCACGGTCTTCTTCGCGCCGTGCACCGGCGCCTTGAGCCAGCGGGACGCCAGCATCGGCGTGAGCGTGAAGCTGACGAACAGCGACACCAGGATCGCCACCGACATCGTCACGCCGAAGCCGCGCAGGAACCGCCCCGGAATGCCGGCGAGGAACACCACGGGCATGAACACCGCGACGAGCGAGAAGGTCGTCGCGAGCACGGCGAGGCCGATCTCCCGGGTGCCCTCGATGGCCGCGCGGGCGGGCGCCATGCCCTTCTCCTCGACGTGGCGGTAGATGTTCTCCAGCACGACGATCGCGTCGTCGATGACGATGCCGACGGACAGCGCGAGCGCCAGCAGGGTGATGGTGTTCAGCGTGTAGCCGAGCCAGCTCATGACCGCGAAGGTGCCCAGCACCGACGAGGGGATGGCGAGCGCGGCGATGGCCGTGCTGCGCACGCTGCCGAGGAACAGCAGCACGATGGCGGACGCGAAGATCGAGCCCTCGATGAGGTGGGCCTTCACGCCGTCGGTGCCGGTGCGGATGCTGCCGCTCTCGTCGCGGATGATGTCGATGCGGTAGCCGGCGGGAAGGTCGGCGCTGAGCTCCCCCACGCGCTCGTGGACCGCGTCGGCCACGGTGACCGTGTTGGAGCCGGTCTGCTTGCGGATGGCGAGGACCACGGCGGGCTCGCCGTTCCAGAGCGCCAGCGTCTCGGCCTCCTCGCTGCCGTCCTCGACGCGCGCCACATCCGACACGCGGACGACCCGGTCGCCCATGGTGCGGACCGGCAGCATCCCGACGTCGTCGGCCTCCGCGACGCGCCCGACAACCCGCAGCGTGAGCTGGTCACGGCCCGTGTCGACGCGCCCGCCGGGCACGGAGAGGTTCTGCAGGCCGATCGCGCGGGCCACCTCGGCGGCGGCGACGTTCGTGGCGCGCAGTCGCACGGGGTCGATCCACACGTTCACCGCGCGCTTGCGACCGCCGAGGACGCGCACCTGGCCGACGCCCGGGAGCACCTCGAGCGCCTCCCGCACGCGGCCGTCGGCGAGCTCGGTGATCTCGCGCGTCGGGCGTCCGTCGGCGCGGAGCGCCGCGTACAGGATCGGCGCGGCGTCCGGGTCGATCTTGCTCACCACGGGCGGTTCCACGCCTTCGGGCAGGTCGCGGCGGATGCGGTCGACGCGGTCGCGCACGTCCTGCGCGGCGATGTCGACGTCCTTTTCCAGCTTGAACTGCGCGACGACGATCGACACGCCCTCGGCGCTGATGCTGCGCAGCTCCTCGATGGAACCGACGGTGTTGACCGCCGCTTCGACCTTGTCGGTGATCTCCGTCTCGACGTCCTCCGGGCTGGCGCCCGGAAGGACCGTGGTGACCGTGACCACGGGAAAATCGATCTTCGGGAAGCGGTCGACGCCCAGGCTGCCGTACCCGACGATGCCCAGCACGACGACGAGGAGCGTCAGGACCGTCGCGAAGACGGGACGCTTGATGCAGATCTCGGCGAGCCACTGCATCAGTTCACCCGCGCGCCGTCGCGGAGGTCCGCCGGCGGGTCGAGCACGACGACGTCGCCCTCGGCGACGTCGGAGAGCAGCGCGATGTCGCCGCCGGAACGGGAACCGGCCCGCACGACGCGCTGGATCGCGATCCCGTCGCGCACGACGAAGACGTTGGGCGCCCCGTCAATCATCCGCACGGCGGCCTCGGGGACCACCACGGCGGGCGTGCGGCCCACCTCGAGTTCGACGCGGACGCTCATGCCGGGGCGCAGGCGCGCGTCCTCGTCGGCCAGCTCGGCCTCCACGATCAGATCGCGGGTCTGCTCGCGGATGGCGCCGGCGACGTACTTGACCGTGGCGGGCACCTCGACGCCGTCGAGGGCCGTGGGGAACACCGTCACGGCGCTGCCCTCGGCGATGCCGCCGGATTGCGTCTCCGGCACGCTCAGGCGCACGCGAAGCGGCCCGTCGGCGTAGAGCGAGGCGACCGGGGAGGCGGCCTGGACGAAGGTCCCGACCTCCACCATGCGCTCCCCGACGACTCCGGAGAACGGCGCCTTCACCTTCGTGCGGTCCGCGTTGCTGCCGGCGAGCTGCGCGCTCGCGCGGGCGGCGTCCGCGACGCGGGACTGCGCCTCGCAGGACGCCTGGGTGCGCTCGAACTGCGCCTTGGAAAGCACACCCTGGGCGTAGAGGTCGTTCGCGCGCGTGCACTCCCGGGCGGCGAGGTCCGCCTGCGCGGCCTGCGCGACGGCCTGCGCCTCGCTGGCCTCGGCCGAGAAGCGCGCCGTGCGGCTGTCGATGACCACGAGCACGTCGCCCTTCTTGACCGCTTCGCCACGCTCCACGCGCGCCTCGACGACCACGCCGGTGGTGTCGGCGGCGACCTGCGCCTGCCGCGCCGCGACGAGCGACCCGACGAGCGGGATGCGCGTCGGCATCGGGGCGGTGCGCGCGGTGGCGGTGCTCACGTGCACGGGAGCTGCCTCCGTGGTCGGCGCGGGCCCGGAGGCGTCGGTGGGGCCGGAGCCGCAGGCGATGGCGAGCGGGAGGGGAAACAGCAGCAGGGCGTTCTTCATGGCAGCGTTCGTTAGCGTGCGGGCAGGGGCGCGTCAACCGTACGGTTGACGCGCCGGCGGGCCGGCGTACCGTTCCTGCGATAGCGTCGCGCATGGCCTCTCCTGACGTGCCCGCCGACGCCACCAGCCGCGCGCGCCTGCTGCGGGCCGCGAGCGAGGAGTTCGCGCGGGTGGGCTTCGCGGGTGCCCGCGTGGAGGCGATCGCCCGCGCCGCCGCGTGCAACAAGCAGCTGGTCTACCACTACTTCGAGGACAAGGCGGGCCTCTACGAGGCCGTCGTCCGCGAGGTGCTCGCGACGCGTCCGCCCCTCGGGCAGCTCACGCGGGAATCCATCGGGGCGCAGATCGACCGCATCCTCGAGGACGAGCTCCCCGCGCGCCGCAGCTGGCTGCGCATGATGACGTGGGAGGCGCTCGACAACGGCGACGGGCCGGTGGTCGCCGAAGACCTCCGGCGCCAGCACCTCGACGGAGTCGTGGCGGAGATCGAGGCCGCCCAGGCCGCGGGCGTGATGGAGGCGCGCATGCCCGCGCGTCTCCTGCTCCTGGCGATGATGGCGCTCGTGCTCGTCCCCTACCTGCTGCCGCAGCTCACGCGCCTCGTCGTGGGCGTGTCCCCCGAGACCCCCGCGTTCCGACGCGCGCACGCGGGAATGCTTCGGGCCGCGATGGCCCGCCTCGGCGGCAGCTGAGTCAGCCGACGAGCGCGCGGGTGACGTCCCACAGGCGCCGCGCCGCGTCGTCGTCCCGTGCCGCGGGACGCGGGCGCGTCGGCTTGCAGCGCGCGAAGTACTGGCCGGTCGTGCCGCGCACCTCGGGGCTGGACGCGAGATGGATGCTCGTCGCGGCGCCCTTCTCGGCGGTGGTGAGGAACCACGGGCCGAAGGTGCCCGCGAGCCACGCGGTGATGCCGCCCTCGTTGCGCGCGAATCCGGTGGCGATGACGCCGGGATGGAGGCTGTTGCTCAGGATGCCGTGCTCCGCCTCGCGGCGGGCGAGCTCGGCGGCGAACAGGATGTTCATCAGCTTCGACGTGCCGTACTGGCGCCAGCCGCCGTAGTTGCGGGCGGCATCGAGGTCGTCCCAGTCGATCGCGCCGACGCGGTGGGCGGCGCTGGCGACGGAGACCACGCGCGCTTCCCCGCGGTCCTTCGCGGCCTTGCGGAGCGCCGGCAGCAGCGTGTCCGTGAGGACGAAGTAGCCGAGGTGGTTCGTCGCGAGGGTGCGCTCGCGCCCCTCGGAGGTCTCGGAGCGGTCGAGGAACAGGGCGCCCGCGTTGTTGACGAGCACGTCGAGGCTGTCGTTCCGCGCGAGGAACGCCTCTCCGGCGGCCCGGGTCTCGGCGACGAGGCTCAGGTCCGCGCGCAGCGTCGCGACCTCGACCCCGGGAACCTCGGCGCGGAGGCGGGCGACGGTGGCGTCCAGCTTCTCCGTGGAGCGGCCGACGAGCGTGAGGCGCGCGCCCTTTCGCGCCAGCGCGAGCGTGGTCTGTTCGCCGATTCCGCCGGTCGCACCGGTCACGAGTACGTGCTTGCCTTGCATGTCCATCGGATCCTCCGCGGGGCTCCTAGCACGGACGGACCACGTCGTAGGTGAGCTGCACCATGCCGCCGGCCAGGTTCCGTGACGCGCGCAGCGCCAGCGGGTGGCGCGCGCGCACGCCGGCGCCGAGCGGGATCCCGCGGCCGAGCACGATCGGGACGACGGTCACGGTGAGCGCGTCCAGCACGCCCGCGTCGAGTGCCTGTCGTACGATCTCGCCGCCGTCGACGTACACGTCACCGGAGCCGGCCGCCCGACGTGCGGCGGCGACGAGATCGGAGATGGGGCCGGTCACCGCCCGCACGCCGGGCCGTCCGCACAGGAGCGGCCGGTGCGTCGCGACGAGCACGGGGCGCTCCCCGTACGGCCAGGGGCCGTCGAAACCGTCGACCACGTCGAACGTGCGACGCCCCATGAGCAGCGCGCCGACCCGCGCGAGGAATGCGCCGAAGCCGGCATCGTCGCCATCGGCCGCGGGTCCGGGGAGCCAGGAGAGGTCATCGTCCTCGCCCGCCAGGAACCCGTCGAGGCTGGTGGCGAGGAAGGCGCACACGCGCCCCGTTTCGGGGAGATGTGTCTCGGCCGTGCGATCCATGGTCGTTCTCCAAGGCCAGGGGGCGTTGCGGGGGGCGGCCTGAGCCCCCCGCCCCAGGAGCGGTCAGCCCTGCGTGTCGAGCCAGGCGATGATGTCGGCGATCTCCTGATCGTCGAACTGGTCGGCGTACGCGGGCATCTCGTCCTCGCCGCCAAGGACCACCGAGGCGACCTCGGCGGCGTCCCGGCCGGTGGCGCGGGGCGCGGAGCCTCCCTGCCCGTCGGCGCCGTGGCAGCCCGCGCAGTTCGTCGCGTAGAGCGTCGCGCCATTGGCGGCGTCTCCCTGGAGGGAGACGATCGCGTCGACGCGGGCAGCGTTCGCGCAGGCGACGAGCGGGAGGACGAGCAGGGGGAACAGGCGCATGGAGTCTCCTGGGAGGGCGGATGCCGCGGGGGCGGCAGCAGGTAAACGCGCGACCGGCTGCGCGCTGGACCTGCGTCGCACATTTTTTCGGGGGCGACGGGTCGTCACGACATGTCCCGCCCGCTCGCTCGTGTGTAGTGGAGGCTACCGTCCGCGGGTGCCGCGGTCGTCGGGCGGTGGAGACGCCCACCCGCGTGCGTAGGTGGGAAGGAATGAAGGACGACTTCCAGCCCGCCTCCGAGGAGGTGGCCGCCACGGCCCCTCCCGCCCTCCTGGCCGCCGGCCTTCCGGAGGCGCTCGCCGAGGCTGGACGCGTTCTCGGGCTCGACGTGGCTCCGCTGGATGCCGTGTACGCCGAGCGCGTCCTGGCGGAGGGCGCCCGCGGCGGGGAGGACCCGTGGGAGGTCGTGGAGCGTCTCGCGGCCCGCGTCGGGCTCGCGCTGGTGCGCGCGACCGGAAGCGACATCGAATCGCCCGATACGCCGCGGCTGGTGCGGGGCGAGACGGGGTGGGCCCTCGTACCCGGAACGGGCGCGTGCACGCTCGAGCACGCACACGTCCTCCTGCTCGCGCCGGCGTCCGGACCGATCGAGGCACCGACGTCGCACCACGCGTCGTCGCACCACGTGTCCCCGTGGGACCGCGTCGTCGCGCTGGTGCGGATGGAGCGTCGCGAGGTCGGCGCGATGGTCGTGTACGCGGCGCTCGGGGCCGTCCTTGGCCTCGCCGTGCCGGTGGCGGTGCAGGCCCTCGTCAACACGCTGCTGTTCGGGACTCTCGTGGCGCCGGTCCTCTGGATCGCCCTGCTCGTCGCCGTCGTGCTGTTCGGCGCTGCGGCGTTGCAGCTCACCCAGCTCTGGACGGTCGAGCTGCTCCAGCGGCGGATCTTCGTGAACCTCGTCGCGGAGCTGGCGTGGCGCTTGCCGCACGGGCGGTTGGAGGCCCTCGACGGCGAGCACCGCTTCCGGCTCGGCAATCGCTTCCTCGACGTCGTGATCGTCCAGAAGGCGGTCGCGAAGCTGCTCACCGACGGCATCGGCGGTGTCGTCGCGGTGGTCGCCGGGACCGTCCTGCTCGGCGTGTACCACCCCTACCTGCTTGGCTACGCCCTCACGCTGTGGCTGGCCGCGGCGTTGATCGTGGGCGTGCGGGCAAAGCGGGCGACGGACACCGCGATCGCCGAATCCTACGCGAAGCACGCCGTCGCCGGATGGTTCGAGGAGTTGATCGCGCATCCGCACGCGGTGCGCGGCGCGGGTGGGGCGGCGTGGGCGCGCGCGCGGGCCGACGCCCTCTCGCAGACGTACCTCGATGCGCGCATCGCGCATTTCCGCGCCTGGTTCATGCAGGTCGCGGGGCTCCTCGGGCTGTACGCGCTGGCGAGCGCGGCGTTGCTCTCGCTCGGCGGGTTCCTCGTCGTCGCGGGACAGTTGACGGTGGGGCAGCTGATGGCCGCCGAACTGGTGATGACCGTGGTCCTGGGCAGTCTCGCCAAGCTGGGCAAGCAGCTCGAGCAGGTCTACGACCTCGCCGCGAGCCTCGACAAGATCGGCCACCTCCTCGAGATTCCGGTGGCGCCCCCCCCGCGGGAGGCCCGGGCGTTCCCCGGGGGGCCCCTGGCGCTGTCCGTCGAGGGCCTCTCGTATGCGTACGACGACGGGGGCGTGGTGTGTTCCGGCCTGTCCTTCGAGGCGCCCGTCGGTGCCCTCGTGGCGATCACCGGGCCCATCGGGAGCGGCCGTCGCACCCTGCTCGAGGTGCTCGCCGGACAGCGGGCCCCGGGAAGCGGGGGGGTTCGGCTGGGGGGCGTGCCGCTGTCGGCGGGCGTTCCGTCCGCGGTGGCGCGCGCCATCGCGCTCGTCCGCGGACCGGGAACGGTGGAGGGAACGGTGGCGGAGAACGTGCACCTCGGCCGGGCCGAGGTCTCCGGGGAACAGGTGGAGGAGGCGCTCGCGCGCGTCGGGTTGCGCGGGCTCTCGGAGCGCGTGGCGCCCGAGCGCATCCTCGCGCCGGACGGACGCCCCCTCGGCGAGGCCCACAACCTCTTGCTGGGGCTCGCGCGTGCGCTCGCGGGCGCGCCGCGGGTCCTCCTCGTCGACGCGCGGCACAGCGCGCTGGCGCCCCTTGTGCCGACGCTTCGCGCGTCGGACCGCACGACCTTCGTGGTCGTCGATGATCCGGACGTCGTGCGGCGCTGCACGCATCGCCTGGACCTCGGCGCGGCGTCCCCCGTCCTCGAGGTGCTCGCGTGACGCCGCCGCTTCTGCACGCGCAACTCCGCGCGCAGGCACCCGCGGGCGCGCGACACGTCCTTCGGGCGGTGCTCGCGGTGGCCGCGCTCGGCGTGGGGTCGCTCCTGACGCCGTGGCAACAGTCCTCCCGCGCTGCGGGGCAGGTCGTCGCGCTGGACCCGAACGATCGCGTGCAGGCCGTCGACGCCCCCGTGGAGGGGCGCGTGGTGCGTGTGGCGGTGCGGGAGGGGTCGGTCGTGAAGCAAGGCGACGTCCTCGTCGAGCTGGCGGACATCGACCTCGGCTATGCGTCCCGTCTGCGGACCGAGGCCGGCGCGCTCGATGACCGGGTCTCTTCGGCCCGTGCGGCGGTCCTCGCGATGGAAGGTCGTGTCCTGGATCTGCAGGAAAGTCGCATGCGGGCGATCGCAGCAGCCGAGGCGCGCGTGGACGCCGCCGCGGAGCGCCGCACGTCCGCGGAGGAACGCGTGGTGGAGGCGGACGCGCAACTCGAGCGGGACGTCCAGCAGAAGGTGCGCCGCGAGCAGGGGGTCGCCCAGGGCGTGGCGTCCCAGCGTGATCTCGAGGTGGCGCTCGCCGATGCGAAGCGCTCCGAGGCCGCGCGTGCCCAGGCCGTGGCGGCGGTGCAGGCGGCGCGCGCGGACGAGCAGGCGGCGCGGGAGGAGCGCGCGCGCGTCCAGGCCGAGGCGGACGCGAACATCGCGCAGGCGCGGGCGGCCCGCGACAGCGCGGAGATGACCGAGCAGTCCGCGGTCGCCGACCTCGCGCGCGCCGAGGTCCGCGTCTCTCGACAGCAGACCCAGGTGGTGCGGGCGCCGCGCGATGGGCGTGTGTCGAGGGTCATCGCGAACCCGGGCAGCGAGCTGGTCAAGCCCGGCGACCCACTCGTGGAGCTCGTGCCGGATGCGTCGGCGTGGGCCGTGGAGCTCCTCGTTCCCGGTCGGGACCAGCCGTTGCTCGCCGAGGGGGCTGCCGTGCGCGTCCAGTTCGAGGGATGGCCGGCCGTGGCGTTCGTCGGTCCGCCCGGCGGGGCGGCCGGCACCTTCGGGGGGACGGTCCGCCTCGTCGCGCCGTCGGGGGATCCCGGCTCCGGAACGGTGCGTGTGCTCGTCGTCCCGGACCCGTCCGTGCCTCCGTGGCCGGGAGATTCGGTGCTGCGGCAGGGGTCGCGTGCGGTGGGGTGGGTGCTGCTCGGGCGGGTCTCGCTGGGCTACGAGCTGTGGCGACAGTTCCACGGGTTTCCCGCGACGCCGAGTCCGGTGGCCGCGAAGGGCGCGGGCGCCAAGGACGCCAAAAAGTGAACGGCGCGTGGGGGCTGGCGCTGTCGGCCGTGGTCCACGCCGCGTACGCCGAGGCGCCCGGGGGTGGCGCGGAGGCCGGCACGCGCGACGTGCTCGTGCTCGAAGACGTGCTCCTTGCCGTCGATGGCGCGCATCCCCTCCTGACTGCGGCGCGGATGCGCGAGCAGGTCGCGGCGGGGGAGCGTGTCGCGACGGACGCGTCGCTCGACCCGTCCCTCAAGGCGAAGGTGCAGGCGAAACCCGGGACGTGGGACTCCCGCTCCGTCACGCTCCACGTGCCGGTGCGCGCCTGGGGTGGCGACGTCACGGCCGGATGGAGCCGCGGCACCGGCACGTTCGAGGCCTGGCAGGGCGAGCTCGAGACCGACGTGGCGGGGGAGGTTTCCGTCGGGTGGTCCTTGCCGTTGCTGCGCGATGCGTGGACGGACCGACGTCGTGCGACCCGGGACCGCGCGCTGCGCGAGGTCGACGTGGCTGCGGCCGAGGCTCGGCAGCGGGCCCTCG
>JACCDP011174001.1_pt1 | contig 11487 bp, 9 predicted proteins | sample 7445841 | NCBI WGS metagenome assembly JACCDP01 (sample SAMN15323441, study PRJNA562643) | freshwater metagenome | isolation source: river surface water | place: USA:Blue River Watershed | collected 2017-08-17
CATGCCGCCGGGGAAGGTGATGTAGCCTCCCAGACCCAGCACCACATCCGGCCGGATCCGCCGCAACAGCACCAGGCTTTGCCAGAAAGCGCGCAGCAAGCGCAAGGGGAACAAAAAGGCTGTCAAAGGCCCTTTGCCCCGAAGGCCGGAGAAGTCCACCGCCTCAAAGGGCAAACCGCGGGCCGGCACGAGCTCGCTCTCCATGCTTGGGCGCTCACGGGTGCCGCGGCCACCGAGCCAATGCACCCGCCAGCCGCGCTCGCGCAAGGCCTCGGCCACAGCCAGACCCGGAAAAATGTGGCCGCCGGTACCGCCGGCCATAATCACGGCGCAGGGGCTGCTCACGTTCGCCCTCCGCGCATCAGGATGCGGTTTTCGTGGTCAACCCGCAGCACCACCGCCAGCGCCATCAGGTTGAGCATGATCGCCGAGCCGCCGTAGCTCATCAAAGGCAGGGTCAGCCCCTTGGTGGGCAGGGCCCCCAAATTGACGCCCACATTGATCAGGGCCTGGAAACCGATCCATAAACCCACCCCCTGCGCCACCAGGCCGGCAAACAGACGGTCCATCGCAATAGCCTGCCGTCCGATGTGCATGATGCGGCGGGTCATCCAGAGAAACAGACCGATGACCAGCAAAACGCCCACCAGACCGAATTCCTCACCAATCACGGCCAGCAAAAAGTCGGTGTGCGCTTCAGGCAACCAGTGCAGCTTCTCGATGCTGCCACCTAAGCCCACCCCAGCGAACTCACCCCGCCCGAAGGCGATCAGCGCGTGCGAGAGCTGGTAGCCCTTGCGCAGCGCATTGGTGGGCGACCAGGGATCGAGGTAGGCAAAGATGCGCTCGCGCCGCCATTCGCTGGTCCAGATCATGATCGCGAAGGCCAGCACGGCAATGGCCGCAATGAAGAAGAACATCCGGGCATTGACGCCACCGAGAAACAGAATGCCCATCGCAATCACCACAATGACCAGGAATGCGCCCATATCGGGCTCGGCCAGCAGCAACAGGCCCACCACCCCAAGGGCCACCCCCATCGGCAGCACGGCGCGGAAGAAGTGTTCCTTCACCTCCATCTTGCGCACCATGTAGTCCGAGGCGTAAATGAGCACCGCAAACTTGGCCAGCTCAGAGGGCTGAAAGTTAAACAGGCCCAGCGGAATCCAGCGCCGCGCGCCATTGACCTCACGGCCAATAAACGGAATGAGTACCAGAACCAGCAAGGCCAAGGCGGCAATGAACAGCCACGGCGCCAACTTTTCCCAGGTGGACATCGGTACCTGAAAAGCCAGCACGGCCACCACCAAACCCACCAGGAGGGAAAAGGCATGACGCACCAGGTAATAGGTGCTGTCCAGACGAGCAAAGCGCGGGTTGTCGGGCATGGCCACCGAAGCCGAATAGACCATCACCAGGCCCCACAAGAGCAGGGCCATGGTGACAAAGACCAGGGCCTGGTCAAACCCGAGCAACCGAACCGGGTTGAGCGGTCCGAGTACGCGCCGGCTGCCTCCGGTGCGTACCGGCAGGGGCGCACTGGCCGGTGAACGCCAGTTCTCCAGCTTGCCGCGCCAGCGATCGACCCAGGCCAGATTCACAGCACCACCCCCTGCTCCAAGGCCAGATCGCGCACCGCCTGGCAAAAGACCTCGGCGCGGTGACCGTAGTCCCGGAACATGTCAAAGCTGGCGCAAGCGGGCGACAGCAGCACGGCATCACCCGCCATGGCCAGCGAATGCGCCAGCCGCACCGCCTCTTGCAGATCTGCCGCATGCTGCAGGGGCACTGCGCTTGCGGCCAGCGCCTGTTCAAGCAAGGGCGCGTCGCGACCGATCAGCACCACGGCCCGCGCATGCGCGGCCACCGGATCGGCCAAGGGGGAGAAATCCTGACCCTTGCCCTGGCCGCCGAGGATCACCACCAGCTGCCGCTCAGCGCCCAATCCGCGCAAGGCCGCCACCGTCGCACCGACATTGGTGCCTTTGCTGTCATCGAAGAACTCAACCTCGTCGATCACCCCCACCGGTTCAACCCGGTGCGGCTCACCTCGGTACTGCCGCAACTCATGCAGCATGGGTGCCAGCGGGCAGCCGGCCGTGCTGGCCAAGGCCAGGGCGGCCAGTGCATTGCAGGCGTTGTGACGGCCCCGAATGCGCAAAGCCTCGGTCGGCATCAGCCGCTGAATGTGGATCGGCTCATCCTCGTCCTTGCGACGCCTGATCGTCTCATCGGCCGGAGCAGCACGCACCAGCCAGCTCATGCCTGCGACCTGCTCCAGACCCCAGTCCCCAGCCCGGGTCGGTACATCGGCGCCGAAGGTCTGAAAAGCGCGCTGCAAGGCGGGGCGGGACTTGCCCTTGCTCACGGGCGCGGGTAAGTGGGCCATGACCTGCGAATCCTCCCGGTTGAGGATCATCACACCCCGCTGCCCGTAGATGCGGGCCTTGTCGTCGGCATAGGCCTGCATGGAGCCATGCCAGTCGAGATGGTCCTGGGACAAGTTGAGCACCGTGGCTGCGTGAGGCTCGAAATCATCGACCCCGTGCAACTGAAAGCTCGAGAGCTCAAGCACCCAGACCTCGGGGAGCTTGTGCGCATCGAGCATTGCGCCCAGGGTATCGAGCAGGGTGGGACCAATGTTGCCGGCCACGGCCACCCGGCGACCTGCGCGGGCCACCAGCCGACCGGTCAGCGAAGTGACCGTGGTTTTGCCATTGGTGCCGGTGACGGCCAGCACCACCGGGCGGTAACCTGTGGGTGCTGGCGGTGGAGTCACCACCAGCGGCTCGACCGCATCCCCATCGGGTTCGGCATCCACCGCAGCACCCTGGGCCAGCGCGTCGCTGGGCTCAGAAATTGGAGGTTCCGGTTCGGTTGAAGCCCAAGGGGCGGCCGACGGTGCCGCCGGATCGTCCGCGGAATCCGCCGTATCTGCTGCATCTGCCAGCGAGGAATCAGCGGCGTGTATCGGCTCGCTACCGTCCCCCGCCGCGTCCTGCCGCAGATCGGCCAAGGCGGCCATGAAAAGCGTCAATTCATTGCCAACATAGAGCCCCATGGCGCGCGCTGCATCGATCACCGGCGCCACCTCGGCCGGGGACAGGCCTGGGCTTTTGAAGACCGCCCGCTGGCCATGCACCTGCTCCGCATGAAACGGCCCGCTGATGAAGGTGATACCGGGCGCCTGGGCCATCAAGGCCGGCAACTGCGGCGGCTGCTCGCGGGTGTCGGCCACCGTCACCTTGGCTCCACAGCGCAGGCACCAGCGTGCCATGGCCAGACCCGACAGGCCCAGGCCCAGCACCAGCACCGGTTGATCCTGCAGGCTTTTCATCGCAGCTTGAGGGTGGACAGCCCCACCAGACAGAGCAGCATGGTGATGATCCAGAAACGCACCACCACCTGCGTTTCGGTCCAGCCGCTTTTCTCGAAATGATGATGCAGCGGGGCCATCTTCAAAATGCGCCGCCCCTCGCCGTATTTGCGCTTGGTGTACTTGAAGTAAGTCACCTGCGCCATCACGGACAGCGCCTCCACCACAAAAATGCCGCCCATGATGGCCAGCACAATTTCCTGCCGCACGATGATGGCGATGGTGCCCAGCGATGCCCCCAGGGCCAGCGCACCGACATCGCCCATGAAGACCTGAGCCGGGTGTGCGTTGAACCACAGAAAGGCCAGTCCGGCACCCGCCATGGCGGCACAGAAGATCAGCAGCTCTCCCGAGCCCGGGATGTGGGGCAGGAACAGATACTTCGAGTAGACCGCACTGCCGGTGACATAGGCAAACACGCCCAGGGCCGAGCCCACCATCACCACTGGCATGATCGCCAGCCCATCGAGTCCATCGGTCAGGTTGACCGCATTGCTCGATCCCACGATCACCAAATAGGTCAGGATCACAAAGCCGAACACCCCCAGCGGGTAGCTGATCTCCTTGAAGAACGGCACCATCAGTCCGGCCTTCGGGGGCAAATCCACGTCAAAGCCCGACTGGACCCAGTTCAGGAAGAGCTCAAGCACCCGGGCGTTGGAGCTCTCGGAGATGCTGAACACCAGGTAAAGGGCTGCCAGCAGGCCGATCACCGACTGCCAGAAGTACTTTTCCCGCGAGCGCATGCCCTCGGGGTCTTTGCGCACCACCTTGCGCCAGTCATCGACCCAGCCGATGGCGCCAAAACCCAAGGTCACGATCAGCACAATCCAGACAAAGCGGTTGGACCAATCGAACCACAGCAAGGTGGCAATGGCGATCGATAGCAACACCAGCACACCGCCCATGGTGGGTGTCCCGCTCTTGGCCAGATGGGTCTGCACCCCGTATCCACGTACGGGCTGTCCGATCTTGAGCGCGGTCAGTCGGGCAATCACCCAAGGCCCGGCCACCAGACCAATCAGCAGAGCCGTCATGGCCGCCATCACTGCCCGGAACGTCAGGTACTGAAACACCCGGAAGAAGCCCAATTCCGGTGAGAGGCTTTGCAACCACTGGGCCAACCAGATCAACATGCAGGCTCCTTCACCGCCTTTTGGGCCTGCGCCTGAGACTGCGCCACAAGGGCCTGCACCGCACGCTCCATGCGCATGAATCGTGAACCCTTGACCAGCACGCTGGCCGTCGATGCGGGCAAGGGATCGAGCGCGGCGACCAGATCTTCGACCCGCTCGAAGTGACGCGCACCAGCAAAGGACCGCGCCGCATGCTGCATCAGCGGACCGCTGCACCAGAACTGCTCGATCCCAAGGGCTTGGGCATGGGCGCCCACTTCGGCATGAAACTCCGGACCGCGCTCCCCCACCTCGCCCATGTCACCGAGCACCAGCAAGCGCGGCCCGGGCAAGCCTTGCAGCACCTCAATGGCAGCCCGGACCGAGTCCGGGTTGGCGTTGTAGCTGTCATCAATCAGACAGACGCTGCGCGGCTGCGAACCGGCGAGGGTCAACGCGATGGAGCGCGACCGCCCCTGCACCGGCTCAAATTCCGACAGCCCTCGCTCAATGGCCTGCAAGGGCACGCCGGCAGCCAGGGCACAGGCAGCGGCAGCCAGGGCGTTTTTCACGTTGTGCCGTCCGGCCTGCTGCAAGATAAATTCGAGGGTTCCCTGCGGCGTGCCGGCCCGCACCTGCCAGCCGGCACCCAGGGGCTGCAAGCTTTCAACCCGCACATCGGCCGGCTCGCTCAGGCTGAAGGTCAGGGTTTTTCGCGCGCCAGCCTCTTGGCGCCAGATCGGTGTGTACGCGTCATCGGCCGGAAACACCGCCACCCCGTCGGTCGGCAGACTGCCCAGCACGGCTCCGTTCTCGCGAGCCACCGCCTCCACCGTGGCCATGAATTCCAGATGTTCACGCTGTGCGTTGTTAACCAGGGCCACGGTGGGGCCGACCATGCGCGCCAGCTGGGCAATTTCACCCGGATGGTTCATGCCAAGCTCCACGACGGCCATGCGGTGCTCGGGTCGCAGGCGCAGCAAGGTCAGGGGCACCCCGATGTCATTGTTGAAGTTGCCCTGCGTGGCCAGGGACTGCGCGCCCAGATGGGCCCGCAAGATGGTCGCCACCATCTGGGTCACCGTGGTCTTGCCATTGCTGCCGGTCACGGCGATCAAGGGCCCCTGGAGGACCGACCGCCAGGCAGCGGCCAGTTGGCCCAGCGCCAGGCGACTGTCGTCCACCTCCAGGCCTGGCAACCCAGCCGGCAGCAAACCCCGCTCGGCCAAGGCAGCCACCGCCCCCCCGGCCGCAGCCTGCGGTAAAAAATCATGGCCGTCGAATCGCTCACCGCGCAGGGCCACGAAGAGATCGCCCGCACGCAGGCTGCGGCTGTCGGTATGCACCCGCTCGAGGTATATCGCGCCATCGCCCACCAAGCGCGAACCGGGCAAGCACTGCGCAGCCTGGGCCAGCGTCATCATGCGGCCACCTCCTGCACACCAGAACGGCGCGCCTGCAAGGCGTGCTGCGCCACATCGCGGTCGGAAAACGGCTTGCGCCGCCCTTCGATCTCTTGGTAATTCTCATGGCCCTTGCCGGCCACCAGAACCACATCGGTGTCAGCGGCCCGCCCGATGGCCAGGGCCACGGCGCGCGCGCGATCCTCCTCCAGGATGGCCTGTGCGGATGGCGGCAGGCCGGCCACCATGTCCTTCAAAATGGCAGCCGGCGATTCGCTGCGCGGGTTGTCGCTGGTGAGCACCAACTGATGCGCGTGGCGCTCGCCAACTGCCGCCATTAGCGGTCGCTTGAGCCGATCGCGGTCGCCGCCGCAGCCGACCACCAGCCAGAGCCGGCCACCGCGGCTGTCGGCAACCGGTCGGAGGGCCTGGAGCACCTGCTCGAGCGCATCGGGTGTGTGGGCATAGTCGACCACCACCAGCGGCTGCCCAAGCCCCCCCAGGGACTCCATGCGGCCGGGTACCGCCGTCAGGTTCGCACAGGCATGGCCGGCTTGTTCCAGGCTCAGGCCCAAGCTGCGCAATCCGGCCACCACGCCCAGCAGATTGCTCACGTTGTAGCGGCCGGCGGCCGGCACCCGCACCGTGCAGGACTGCGGGCCTTCGACCACCTCGAAGGCTACGCCAGCATCGGTCGGCTGCAGACCCTGGGCCCTCAGGCGGGCCGGGCCGTCCACCGAGACGGTCCACAGATCGAGGTCCTTGCGCTCCGACAAGGAGCGGGCCAGCTCGACCCCCTTGGGGTCGTCAAGATTGACCACCGCCGCACGCAGGCCAGGCCAATCGAAGAGCCGCGCCTTGGCCTGCCAGTAGGCCTGCATGGTGCCGTGGTAGTCGAGATGGTCCTGGGTGAAGTTGGTAAACAGTGCGGTGTGGATCTCAAGCCCTTCCAGCCGCGATTCAGCCAGCCCGATCGATGAGGCCTCGATCGCGCAAGCGCTGTGGCCAGCGTCCACCCACTGCCGCAAATGCTGCTGCAACAGCACCGGATCGGGCGTGGTCAATCCATGCGATTGCAAGTCCCCTGGAACACCCAGCCCCAAAGTGCCCACCAGCGCGCAGGGCCGGCCAGCGGCAGTCAGCGCCTGGGCCAGCCACCAGGCGGTCGAGGTCTTGCCATTGGTGCCGGTCACGGCCATCACCTTCAGCTGCGCGCTGGGGCGACCATAGAAGGCCGACGCAATCTCCGAAGCAGCCGCCTTCAGGCCCGGAAAAGTGGCGATACGCTCGTCTTGCAAGTCCAGTCCGACCTGCGCGCTCGCCTGGTGCTCGATCAGGCAGGCGCGCGCACCCGCGGCCAGCGCACCGGGCACATAGCGGCGACCGTCTGAAGCGGCGCCCGGCCAGGCCAGAAAAGCATCGCCAGCAGCCAGCCGGCGGCTGTCGGCATGCAGAGCGACCGTGCCGCGATGGCGCAGCCAATCAAGCGCTTGAGCCGAGGTCTGCAGGACGGTGCTCAAAACGACTCCTGCACGGCCTTGGCAATGATCTGCGGCTTGACGCTCAGGTCAGGCGGCAGCCCCATCATGCGCAGCGTCTGCTGCACCGTCTCGGCAAACACCGGCGCGGCAACCTCGCCGCCGTAGTAGCGGCCTGCACTGGGCTCATCGATCATGACCGCCACCACGATGCGGGGCTTGTCCACCGGCGCCAGGCCGACAAAAAAGCCGCGGTACTTCTTGTCCGCATAACCCTTGCCCTCTTGCTTGCGCGCCGTGCCGGTCTTGCCACCGACCGAATAGCCGATGGTCTGCGCTTTCTGGGCCGTACCCCCCGGCTGAGTGGCCAGCTGCAACATCTGACGCATGGCCATCGCATTCTTCTCGCTGAAGACACGAATGCCTGCGCCGGGCTCGCTAGTCTTGAGCAAGCTGACCGGCGCCAGTTCACCGTCGCGGGCGAAGACGGTGTAGGCATGCGCCAGCTGGAACAGCGAAACCGACAGGCCATAGCCATAACTCATGGTGGCCTGCTCGATCGGTCGCCAGGTCTTGTAGGGCCGCAGCTTGCCGCTGACCGCCCCCGGAAAAGGAATCTGCGGCTTTTGCCCGAAACCGGCCCGGGCGTAAAACTCCCACATCTCACGCGGTTGCAGCTGCATGGCCATCTTGACCGTGCCGACATTGCTCGATTTCTGGATAACCTGCGAGACGGTCAGCAGTCCATTGGGATGGGTGTCGCTGATGGTCACGCCGCCGAGCATCATGCGCCCAGGCGAGGTCTCGATGGTGGTCTCTGCACGCACCACGCCCTTGTCCAGGGCCGCCGCAACCGCAAAGGCCTTGACGGTCGAGCCAGGCTCGAAGGTGTCGGTCAAGGCCCGGTTGCGCAGCTGCTCGCCGCTCAAGTGAACCCGCTTGTCCGGGGTGTAGCTCGGATAGTTGGCCAGCGCCAGCACTTCACCAGACTGTGCATCGAGCACCACCACACTGCCGGCCTTGGCCTTGTGCTCCTGCACCGCATCACGCAGCTTCTGGTACGCGAAGAATTGCACCTTCGAGTCGATGGACAGCTGCAGGTCGCGACCATCAACCGGTGGCGTCTGCTCACCCACATCCTCGACCACCCGGCCGAAACGGTCTTTGATGACGCGCCGCGAGCCAGCCTGACCGGCCAACTGCTTGTCAAAGGCCAGCTCAACCCCCTCCTGGCCCAGGTTTTCCACATTGGCAAAGCCCACCACATGGGCAGCCGCCTCGCCATCGGGGTACATACGCCTGTACCCACTGCGCTGATAAATGCCCTTGATGCCCAGCTCGGCCACCTTGCGGGCCACCGCATCATCGACCTGCCGCTTGACCCAGACAAACGTCTTGTCCTCGTTGAACAGCCTCTGCTTGAGATCAGGCAGGGGCATTTCCAGCAAGCGCGACAACTCGGCCAGCTGCGCAGGCGTGGCCTGTACATCCTCAGGAATGGCCCACAGACTGGGGGCTGGCACGTTGTAGGCCAGCACCAAACCGTTGCGGTCCATGATGCGGCCCCGGCTTGCCGGCAGTTCGAGCGTTCGCGCAAAGCGAACCTCGCCCTGCTTCTGGAAGAAGTCGTTGTTGAGGACCTGCACATACGTCGCTCGGCCAGCCAGGATGGCAAAGCCCAGCGCGATGGCGGCCACGACGAATTTGCTGCGCCAGACCGGGGTGCGGCTGGCCAGCAGCGGACTGGGGCTGTAATTGACGCTGCGGCTCACGGCCTGCTCCCAGACACACCGGAGGGTTCGGTCACATACTGCGTGATGGCCGGCGTCACCGTGCGCATCTGCATCTTTTCCTTGGCCAAGCGCTCAACCCGCAAAGGCGTTGCCTGGCCGCGCTTTTCAGCCTGCAGGCGCTCGTGCTCAATCTCCAGCTTGCGGGCTTGCGCGCCAGCACGCTCCAAAGCCACGTACAGGCGACGGGACTCGTACTGGACATGCACCAGGTAGAGGGCATGCGCCAGCACAGCCAGCACCAACAGCAGGTTCAGTCGCATCAGGCCACCTCCGTGCGCTCGGCCACGCGCATGACTGCACTGCGCGCACGCGGGTTGTCGGCAATTTCGGCCTGCGAGGGCATCACACGGCCACACAGCTTCAGGCGCATGGGCTGAGCAGCGGCCATCGGGACGCGACGGTCATACACCTGGCGAGCTTGATGCGCCATGAACTGCTTGACGATGCGGTCCTCGAGCGAGTGAAAACTGATCACGACCAAACGACCTCGCGGTCTCAAAATCCTCAGGGAAGCCTCTAACGCCTGCCGCAGCTCTTCAAGCTCGGCATTGATGAAAATCCGAAAAGCCTGAAACGTCCGCGTAGCGGGGTCCTTGCCCGGCTCACGGGTCTTGACCGCGCCAGCCACGACCTGGGCCAGTTCGGCAGTCCGGACCAGGGGGCCATGCTCGCTCCGGCGGCGATCAATCGCCTTTGCAATCGGCCCAGCAAACCGTTCCTCGCCGTAGTCACGAATCACCTCGGCGATCTGCTGCACGCTGGCTTGCTCGAGCCACCGAGCCACACTGAGTCCGCGCGAGGTGTCCATCCGCATGTCCAAAGGCCCATCGTGCCGGAAAGAAAATCCCCGCTGCGGATCGTCGATCTGAGGCGAACTCACCCCCAAGTCCATCAGCAACCCGTCGACACTGGCAGGCTCCAGGCTGTCGATGTGCAAGAAGCCCTGGTGACGAATCGAAAACCGCGAATCGCTCAGCGCCAGTTCCTGAGCCGACTCGACCGCCTGCGGGTCCTTGTCGAAAGCCAGCAAGCGCCCCTTGGGGCCCAGCGCCTGAAGAATTCGACGCGAGTGACCGCCGCGGCCGAACGTGGCATCGACATAGCAGCCCTCGGCATCGACCTGCAAGGCCTCGACGGCTTGACTGAGCAGGACGGTGTGGTGTTCCCATGTGTTCGTCACCGTGCGTCTTCAGAAAGGAAAGTCCTTGAAGACATCGGGCATCTGGCCTTTCATCTGCTCGGCCTCTTGCGCCGCGTAGACCGCCGCGTCCCACAACTCGAAGTGCGCGCCCATGCCCAAGAGCACCGACTCGCGCAAGAGACCGGCCGCTTGGCGCAGTTCCGGGGAAATCAGCACACGACCGCTGCCGTCCATCTCCACATCCATGGCATTGCCCAGGAAGATGCGCTTCCACCACTGGGCCTGCATGGGCAGGGCGGCAATCCGGTCGCGGAACTTCTCCCATTCATTGCGCGGGAAAAGCATCAGACAGCCGTGAGGATGCTTGGTGACCGTCAATTGGCCGGCCGCAGTGGCCAGCAGGACATCACGGTGCCGCGTCGGCACCGCCAAGCGACCCTTGCTGTCGAGAACAATGGACGAAGCACCCTGGAACACCGAAACCATCCCTGAAAACGAGGTTTTCACCACAAAAATGCACTTTTTCCCACTTTAGCAGGAAATCAGAACACTTCAAGGGGTCGGATGACAAAAATTTTTCAATGAAATCAAGCACTTAGAGCCGATTCCGAGGGACTTTCGGAATCCAAAAGCCATTCAGAATGAAGCACTTAGCGATACCAATGAAAGTGCTTTATGAGCCGGGGAGCCCGGCTGGCTCTAGACCCTTGCCCTCAAGGGCCGCTCACACCGAAAAAAATGGGGCTCCCGAAGGAGCCCCATGCATCAAACGGGCGGGCCAGCGCCATTCAGTCGCCAAACATCTTTTGCTTGAGTTCGCGACGCTGCTGCGCCTCCAGCGACAAGCTGGCGGTGGGCCGCGCAATCAAACGCGCCACACCAATGGGCTCGCCCGTCTCATCGCAATAACCGTAATCGCCCGCATCGATGCGAGCAATGGACTGCTCGATTTTCTTGAGCAGCTTGCGTTCGCGGTCGCGGGTGCGCAGCTCGAGCGCGTGTTCTTCCTCGATGGTGGCCCGATCGGCCGGATCGGGCACCACCACCGTGTCTTCGCGCAAATGCTCGGTGGTCTCACCGGCGCTGTTGTGGATATCCTGCTTGAGTTTGAAAAGTTTCAATCGAAAGAAAGACAGCTGCGCATCGTTCATGTACTCGCTGTCAGGCATGGACTTGACTTC